>Ga0209829_10001689_pt1 | contig 17518 bp, 27 predicted proteins | sample C_140205_EF_Meta_FD_187311 | JGI IMG/M metagenome (GOLD analysis project Ga0209829, IMG submission 187311) | Freshwater microbial communities from Lake Croche, Canada to study carbon cycling - C_140205_EF_MetaG (SPAdes) (version 2) | ecosystem: Environmental > Aquatic > Freshwater > Lake...
GCTCGCCTAAAATTTACTACCCGCGCCATAAAATATAGAGACATAGAATAGATGCCAGCTGCCCCGGATACCCCCTCTAAGTTTCAGATGCCCGCCACATGGAATAATCTTAAGCGCGATGGAGAAGCTAAGAGCCCGTATACTATCAACCTCTACAAGGTGCATTTGAATCGTATCACTGCACAGACAGGCCTGGAGACTATAGAGAAGATGATGAAAGCCACCCGCAAAGTCAATGCAGCGATCCGAGCTCTTGTTGCTAAGAAGCCGACAGAGACCGTCGTGCAACAGTCTGCCCGTGCCAGACTCTATTACTCTGCCCTCTTTATGGTGCTCCCCGAAGAATATATTAAGAAGCCGAATGCATTCTATCGCGCCAATAAAAAATGGCAAGATGGAAAGCCTGAAGACTTCAAGAAGACGGAACAAGACGAAACAGATGAAGATTAACTACTCTCAAGCCGCTCCTCTGCTTTTTTAAAGAATCCCTCATCTTTCTCTATACCTATGGCAGAGCGCCCCAGAGCAATAGCAGTAAACACAGAGTTGCCAGAGCCAAAGGTAGGGTCCAAGACAGTCCCCCCTGGAGGGCAGTAGCGCTCTATCAACCATCTGTAGAGCTCCTCTGGCTTCTCTGTAGGATGTTGCCCTGCTCTCTTGGAACCTGGCGCTGTAGATATAATAGACAGCGGACATCTGCGCCCTGCAGGAGTAACATGCTTCTCCCCCACTGTCCCATAGACGTTCGCGTTCTTCCTACCACCCCCTCCACCCTCTGGAAAGTTCCCGCTGATATCTTTGCGGCTATAGTAGGCCCCGACTTTACTAAAGACATATATCATCTCATGGGACCTCATGGGCATCTTATTAGCAGAAAGGAAAGAGACCCCTCTCTGCTTGTCCCAGACCAGGTCGTAGCGGAACTCTGTAGGATTACTCTGTATGAGCTCGTAGCCAAATTTAGTAGTGCAGAAGTGTATACAGGGCGTAGAGGGAGAGCGACGGATACGCTTCACCTCGCGCCAGAAGGCCTCCAGGTCTATCTTGACGTCCCAGGGGCAGCCAGCCATAACACCCCCATTATAGATTGCCGTCTTTTCTGTCGCCTGCCCATTCTCATAGCGCACAAGAGCACGCTTGATACGGGAGTTTTTCTCTTTGCCTGCTCCGCCCGTCAGACACCCATAAGGCAAGTCACAAATAATCAAATCTACCGAGCAGGCAGATATATCTCGCATCACCTCAAGACAGTCGCCGTTATAAAGAGTAATAGCCGTCATCTACACTGGATAGATAATTCTATTTCGCAGTAGCTCATCCCAGGTCATGGCCGAAAAAGACCTCGGCCTCTTCTGATGCAGACACCACAGCCGTATCTTCATCCAGCTCCATTGAAGACTCATCTACAATTTCCAGAGACTTTTTCTTGCGCCCCCGTAGAGGATGTGGAAGACTCTTAATAATCGTCGTGGATCCATCCGGGTTGACCTTAGCAATTACCCACTCCTTACTATCTGGACACAAGATAGGGCGATACTGACGGCGTGGCACACAGGGGCCATCTGGATTATTCCCACGAGCCAGCTTATAGAAGACGAGGCTATACCTCTCGCCGGAGAACTCGCTGACACTATGGAGGGTCTTGTTTGCATCAAATATAAGAGGATTATGCTCGATGTCAAAACTACCAGACAGGTCAGGCTCGTGCAGTAGCAAATCGCCGTCCCAGTAGTTGCCAAAGGCGACTATGTAGCTCAGACCGACGTTGCCCCTATCACGGTGCTTCTGGCATTTAAAATTCATATTCACAGTGCAGGCGTCCCAGTCGATAGGGACATATCTATCCGCATACTCGCACAGCAGATGATACAGATATGGCCGCATGAAACACTGGCGAGACAAATCCGGGGGTAGACATCTCTTATTGACAATACCAAATGCCTGCGACCTCCCCTCGCCCGTTTTTATTCTATAGTTATTTACAGTGATAGGCTTCCTGCGTAGCTCTCGGAGCAGCTCGTCAAAGGCAGCAGAGGGAACCTGTGGCAGCTTCTGCAGCATCTTTATCTCACCGGAGATTATCTATTTCACAATACTGGGTATAATCTGTGCGCGCTGGCTCTGTTATCCTTTTAAAGATTGCCCAGCCGTTGCGGTCATACCCTCTACAGAGCAGCTGCCATCTTGGACTCGTCACAAGAGTATGATAGGCGACATCATTCTTCATCGTCTTCACATCGTCAAGAGCGATAATCTTTGGGTTGAGTCGGAGGACCGCCTCAAAGTCTCCTTGGCCTGAGAACTCGCCACCATCCAGAACAGCCACATCGATAGAACGAGGAGGAACATAAATCGGCGCTCTCGCAGCGTCAATAACATCTTGCTCATGGTAGAGATTATAATGCTCTTTGATTTCCATAAACTTGGGGTGCGACTGTATCTGGAAAGGGGTCATCATCTGGTGGCTCATCTTACCCCAGTTCAGCTCCAGACATGCCGGGAGCGGCTTCCAAAACTCTCTTGCGATGTTCAGCATCTTAGTGTTCGTCTCAAGGGAAAAGATTCGGGTGTCGGGGCGATCACCTGCTCCTCTGACTAAACAGAGAGTCGTGCCGGCCCCATTCCAGGTCCCAATATCCAGGAATGTCTGATACTGTGGGTCAGATGCCACATTCATCAGGAACTTGCCGAAGGGAGTATCAGGATTAATCTGGCCTGGCTGATTCATCTACTCTGCTACAGATTTTCTCGCAGCCAGAGCAACTGCCATCTCTGTATACCACTGCTCCATCTCTCCCTCTGTCAGAGCATTCATATCGACGGCTTGCAGCTCTTCAAAGGTGCGGAGCGCTACAGGAGCTACTACCGCAACAGGGCGAGGAGGGACTATCTTAATAACCCTCTTAGTAGAGGTGATGATACGGGGCATAGGGTTGCCATATGCATCATACTGCAGAGGAGCTACAGGAGGTGACTGTATAACTGCTAGAGGGCGGGGAGGAGCCATCTTAGGCATCATCTTAGGGCGAGGGGCGGAGGGCGCCGGAATGCTCTCAGTAGAGGTAGCAGGAGGCAACTCTACAGGTGCAGGATTACTCTTAGGAACTGGATGGACAGATACAGGAGCTGCCTCTATAGCTCTTGGAGCCGTAGGGATATAGCTGGGTGTAGTATCTATGGGATTTTCAAATAGCTCCTCTGGTTTATAAAGCTCTAACTCCTTTTTGGAATTGTGGGACATACTACATCTTCCAACATCCAAAGATGCATAATAGCTCTTAGGGTCTTCAAACTCTCTCTCTTGCATTTCTGTCATTACAGAGTCAAAGTCTTTTCCGAAGAGCTTCAAGATAAAATCCAGAGCTTTTCCATGGTCCTCTTCCAAAGAGTTAAGCAGATTACTCTTCTCTTTTAGCTTCTTCTCAGAGGTAGCGAGCAGTCTCTGGAGGATGATTGGATCACCTCCCTCTGCAGCATTACCCTCCTCTGAATCGCCGAGCAGCGCCTTCAGAGTTGTGAGATGCTCCTCTGCATGTTTACACTCTGAGCGAAGATGATACTGCGGCTGGAACGCCTTAGCAGTCTTACAGCCAAAGCATATCATCACAGCCCGCGTATCATTTCTACAGAGGATTTTAGGAAGAGAGGAAATGCAAGATGAGTTTCTAAGAGCATTTAGCTCTCCTTTACTCATCTTAAGAAGAGCAGGCTTCACATGCTCCTCGATGTGCTTCTTGGAAAAGAAATGCTTATAGTAGCAAGAGTATGACACTTTCACGTCACAAAGAGGGCAGTTAAGGTGTTCAGCTGGCATCTATTCTATAGTAGCCATAGGTTTTTAAATAGGTATAGGAAGGTGTAGGTCGTATAGGATTTTGGAAAAGGTCCCTAAGTTTCTAAAGCTCTAACTCCTTTTTGGAAATGGATAGAGAACTACACCAAGCTATACCCTGCCGGGGTATTCCTGGGGGTGAGGCCTCAACTCTCTACAGAGACACTAATCCCATCGCAGCTCTTGCGGTATCCACTCTGTAGCTGCCTCTGTAGCTGCCTCTGTAGCTTTAGTAGCTTTCGTCTTGAACCAACTCTTTACAGGCGTCTTGCGGAAGAGGGGATAAGAGCGTTTCTTTTTATCTTTCCCTCTGGTAGGGGGTGGTCCACGCTCTAAAAGCTGCTGTTGCATATAGCCGATCCATTTTGCATATTTCTCTAAGCTACGGTCATCTGTAGAGCCGCTCTCTATCTTCTTTCTCCAGTAGTAGCTACTCTGACGCGCAGAGCAGATATCAGGTCTTGCCCAAAAGTATCTGACACTTTCGGATAACACCATTTTTTAGTGCGGAGATTTTATCTACCCCCATTGTAGCTGCTCGGGAGTCCAGTCGCTCCGAGGAGCCTCTACAGAGGAGACGAACTGCGTTCTGATTACTTGTCTTTCTTGGGTTGGTTTGACCTTCTTGGGGCGCCAGCGGGATAGGGTGCCATGCACCAGTCGCTCTGCCTCAATATAGTTATACCACATCGCATATTTTTCCAGAGATGCATCATCTATCCGTCCTTCTTCTATGCGCTTCTTCCACCAGCTGACATTTTGAATGGCAGAGCGGATATCTTTTCTATCTGTGAAGTGGCCCATTTCTCTATACAGATATTTTATACCGGGAGTTTAGCCGGGGGAGTTGTCTCTTCTATATCGAGGGAGGTGTCCATCTCTTTGCCGCAACATGTGCTCCTGATTCTTTTGTGATTCACTATCTGTAACAGGGCCTGGGCCGCATGGACAGCCATAGAGAAGATGCCAGCAGCAGCGCCGAAATCTGACCAGTCCATATATAAAGAGGGGGTATTATTCGTCATCGGACATCTCTGCCAGCATCTTCTTGAGCTTATCCTTCTTGGACATCTTGGCAGCGGGCATCTCCTTCTCTGCCATCTTGTGGGCCTTTTCCATCTTGGGGGCCTTCTTATCACTTGGGACGGGTGTCATGAATACGGCCTTCTTCACATCATTAATATTCTCCACATCATGCCTCATCTTTCTGGCAGGGGGAGAGGAGGTGGCAGCAGCGGCAGGGGTAGTCTCTACATGCATCTTCATCTTTTGGATCTCAGCACTGATGTCGCCCTTGCGCATCTTAGAGACGGGCTTCATATGCTCTTTACGGAGTTCACGGAGTTCGGCACGCATCTCGGAGAGGGACATCTGTATATTAAAACCCTACAAAATATTCCATGCCGGAAACACTACTAACCCTGTGACAGATTTCCTACCGCTGAGAGATGGGCGCCTACTACTATCCCCGTGGCATTGGCGTCGCAATTCATATAGGCGACGACGCGATGGGTGCCTGTTGAGACGGGGGCTATATAGTTAATACTTCCGTTAGTGTAGTGCCCTGTGCCTGAGGGTAAAGATGTGATAGAGGTGAGACTGGAAAAGGTATCAAGGGCGACATACAAATTCACATCGTGAAATTGATTCGTTAGACTCTGTGCGCTGGCATTGAAATTGACCTGGACCAGCGAATTAACCTGGGTGGATAGGAACGTGGAAGCGATAGCCTGGTAGGTCGTAGAGAGCGAAGACCAGAGGATTTTACTCGTGTAGGCTGCGGGGGTAGTATAGCCGAGGACGGGTATACTATTAATAGTAGAGGTGTTAAGAGATGTAGTAGATATGGTGGATGCTAAGAGAGTGTCTGTAGTTGTGTTATGGAGGATTGATGTGCCGCCGAGTGTCTGATTGATAGTAGATGCGACCATAGAATAAGTATATATCGTAGTCCCTATAACTGCTACGGCTCTTACTGTAAGCTGCCCACCGACATCTACTGCGCCTATTGTGGAAATGGTATTAGCTATGATGCTATTGGTGCTTATTTTTGTGGTAGAGATGCCAGACACGACGAGATTATTGAGGGTAAGAGTATTTGTAGAAATGGAATTAGTATTCAGACTGGATATGCTGGCGACTGCAGAGGAGATGGTAGTGGTGCTTATTCCCGCGGCTTTTATGGAGTTGGTGCTGATAGTATTGGTAGAGATGGTATTGCCATCGAACTGACCAATGCCACATGATATCCTTTTAGAAGATGCTACGGTAGATGCGGTTATAATCTCTGTGACATTTACTGTGGAGTAGTTGGGGTTAGCGAGGACAGGCGATGAGATGGAGAGGCCGTTGATGAAATTCAGGTCGATGTTATTCGTAGAGACCTCTGTGGCTTGCACTGTAGAGATATAGACGGTGGAGGGGTTTATAGAGAGGCCGTTGATGCTACTAACAAAGAGTTGTGGTGTAGATATTCTATTGGTTAGTATAGTTGAGGCCTCAAACAGCTGCGTAGAGACGATGCCGATAGCGAACAGATTCGCTAAAGAGACGGCGCCTGTAGAGATGGTATTCCCTACAAAGAGAGAGGCAGTGGAGATGGTGTTGGCGGCGATGAGGGTAGAGCAGGTGAGCGTAGAGAACTCTAACGATGAGATGGTGCCGGTTGCGGGTGGCAGCGCCTGCCATTCTCCGAAGGCCTGTATCGTCGATAGGGGGGAGCTGACTGTGTTGAGAGGGTCGGACATGGAGCGGATGCAGGCGCTGCCGGCAGGGATGATGGACGAGATGAAATACTCTTCGCCAGGTGTAGAGATGTTAGGAGAGGATACGAAGCGTGTGACGGTAGAGGCGGGGAGGCCGAGTGTAGATATTTGGAGCTGGGTGGTTCCGTTGACGAGTTCAAAGCTGCTCTGGTAGATATTTCGTGTCTGTCTTCCTGAGAAGAGGGCTGTGGTGCCTGTGGCCAGAGCGGCAGTGCCTACGATTAAAGAGAGGCCTCCTGCAGCTGCTCCTGCAGTATTTGCGAAAAGAGATCCGAGTCCGAAATCTATATTGAGATTTGGACTAAAAGATGCGTTAGGGGCTAATTGGAAGGTGCTCATGAGCGCCAGATTTGCAGATAGCAGAGCAGACGAAATATTATTTGTTACAATCGTGGAAATATTAATGGCATTCTGTGTTAGCTCTGCGCCATTAATAGAGGAAACGAAAAGTTCTGCGGTTGAGACATACTGCGAGGCAGTGACCGTCTGAAAGCTTGAGATAGTTGAGCCGGTGCCAGGGGGGGGATAGGATTGGCCGTTGATAGTAGATAGACCCGTGATACTCGATGTGGCGATACTGGTATTATTGATACTGCTAACGCCGAGAGACAAGATGGACGCAGTGCCTGCTTCCAGAGTAGATGTCTGGATATCTTGTGTGGCCATATTAACAGAAGAGACGGTGGAGGTGTAAGAGGAGACAGAGAGAATATTCCATGCGAGCAGATTCTGGATGAATGCGGAGCCGGCTCTCAGATTTATTGTAGAGATGGTGTTAGTGCTTACCAGGTCGTTGCCGGCCATGTTTACTGTAGAGAGAGCGGGGTCGTAGGCCCACTGTTGAAGACTCGACAGATTCTGTGTGGTGGCGATGGGGATACCATTTAGTAAGAGCTCATTACCGCCTATGGTAGTGAGCTCTGCACCGTCTATAAAGACGCCGAGGGAGTAGATGGTGGAGTTATTCAGCTCGCCTATATCTGCAGTGGCACAGCTGATGTGATCGGATGTCAGAGAAGAAAGCAGGGCCTGAGTTGCCGTAAGAGTGGAAAACTGGCCAGTAATGCCCCCTATAGAGCTGGTGGTAATTTGTGCGGTGCTGATAGACCCTGAATTTACCGATGACATATTCGCGAGCAAGAAGAAAGCCTTATCGTTATTAATCTGTGATTGATTAACGACAATGCTCATGCTTTTCTATATAGCTCGTATATATTATTGGGCTACCGTTGCAATCCACGTGAGAACAGACGAGCCATCTGCCACTATCGTAAAGCTGGATGTAGTGGGAGAAGAGACATATGGAATAGTGGTTCGCGCACTGGCGGCATTGTAGGTTAGAGAGACGAGTGCTACATTAGGAAGAGGGGAACTAAGAGTGACTACCTGAGAGGCGACTCCTCCTACAATCGGCATAAGTTGGACCCCTGCTCTTATATTGGCTGCACCGCCGCCCCCTGGTGTCTGCCCGTTGATACTGGAGACGGTGAGGCTTGATATGGTGGCGGTGTTGGTATTGACGCTTGGCGTATTTAAAACGCTGCAGTCGATATTATAAGGGATAGTGCCTCCACTTCCTCCTGTGTCATATGTCCGAAGACCCATATTCCCATCTGCTGTATAATGTGTTACCTGTTGCTCGTTTATTGGAGATACCATAGTCAAAAGGTTAGTAGGGATTCCTGTGATCGCGCTATCTTGCAGTGTAGCAAATGTAAAAGAAGATGGATTTGCAAAATTCTTTTCTATTAGATTTAGACTATTTGTAAAGTATATATCACCATCGGTCGTAAAGGTAAGGCTGCTGACAGTTGCACCGCCGCCGCCTGCGCCGCCGGCCGGAGCAAAGAAGGCGGAGTTCGCATTTATGTCGCTCTGGATGGGGACAATACGGGACATCTATTGAGGGAATACAATTTATGCGAAGAGAGGCCCAGCGCTGATAAAATTGAAATGCTCGCGGCCGCCGCCATGCACCTCGAAGGTGGATGGGCTAATAGTAGATACCCATGCCTGGGTGCCACCTGCTGGCTCTTGGAACTGGCCTGGTAAGAGAACGACAGAGTAATTATTATTTGCATAGGGCGTGGAAAGAGTTACCAGAAGAGTAGAATTGGCCGTCAGAACTTGCAGATAGAAGCCGCCTTGCATGAAAGCGGAGTCTGTAATGCGCGACCCATTCAGTGTAGAGACCGTAAGGGTAGATGCGTTTAGGGCGGTGGGGATGTAGGTAGTATTGGCGTTAATCTTTACAGAGGTGGGGGTCTGGATGATAGAAGCGCACTGCACGTCTGACGGGTTGGCGATATAGAGAGAGCCGAGTCCGATAGGCTGGGTAGTGCCTGCAGAATCTACTACGGAGAGAGTTGAGATAGTATCAATAGCCTCGACTGTATTACCTTTAACGGTGAGGCCGACACCGCCGGCAGGGATGACGCCGTTGGCCGGAGCGAATGAAATCGTGGAGAGTATGGGCCTGGCAGGGAGAACACCGACAGGGGGTGCAGGGCCTGCAGACCCGCCTACAGGCTGAAAGAAAGCCGTATTGGGGTTTACATTCGTCTGGTTCTGCACCACACGCTGAAGATTCGTAGCCATTATACTATGGGATTATATTTAATTGCCCACACAGATAGTATTTACGAAAGAATTAGCGTCGCCTACGAATGTGGCGCCAGTGGCAGAGATGGCTGTTGCATAGGGTCTGATGGCAGGATAATTGGGGCCGGCACCACAGCAGACGATATTAGGGGGCTGACTAAAGAGGCCGACGGGGAAGCTTATAGTATCAGACCCGCCTGCCCCCATACTGAGCCTGGATCCATAGAATACATTACTTCTGGGCTGGTTGGAAGGCTTGAGTCCATTGATGCTACTGACCTGCATACTGCTCACGGCCATCTGTTTAATATTGACGATGGGGGTATAGAAGGCCAGATTGCCTGGGCTGGGCTGGCTTATAATGGCTCCGGCTGATACGCCATCTTTGAGGCAGAGAGAGCTTACGACGACTGGCTCGCCGACTCCTGCGCTGTTTTGGAAATTGATACTGCTGATAGATGCGCCGAGCACGGAGGCGGTAGATGCATACACTATACCGGCACTTGCTGCGGGGAGAGTCCCTGCGTTATTAAACGTGACGCTGCTAACTAAGATATTCTCTGCAGCGCTTGCGGTTCCACCGCCGCCCGCCGGAGTAAAAAAGACGAGGTCGCTATTAATATTTGTCTGATTCGCCAGAGGGCCACCGGCTCCGAAGTTATATGCTCCAGACATACTATATATTGTAGGCATATAAATTAAACACCGAGAGTAATCCAATTAGCGGTAGCTCCTGGCTGGCCGAGAAGAACAAAGCCGTTTCCAGTTGGTGGGATAGGGATACCGAGAGCACAGCTGGTGCTGACATTTGAATTCACATAGGATGCAGCCTGGGTGTAGGTGGTCAGATAGGGAGTCGATAGGTTGATGAGTAGGCCCCCGGCGGGGGGGATAACTACAGTGCCGCTCTGGACGAAGTAGCCGCTGGGTCCACGAGTAGAATAGCGAAAGCCATTCACCGATCCAGCGAACAGGGCTGCCGTAGATACGCTATTCGCGGTCACAGGGACGGGGGTGTTAAAATTCACCTGCGAGAGGCTTGCGACGCTGCTCGGCTGCAGAGCCATGCTACTTACTGCGGTCTGGGCATTATTCATAAAGATGACAGAGTTGGTGGCCAGAGTTCCTTTGATAGTAGAGCTAAAGGGGGTGCCGACGGCGAGGGCATTCGCCTGATTGCCGGCGACATCTCGCACCGTCTTATATTTCATCCAAAATCCAGATATGTCACTAAAAGCCTGGTCTGCAGTGTTAAAGGCGAGACTGCTGACGGCGACATCGCCAAAGTTTCCGACAGCAGCGCCCTCTCCTGCAAGAACGAAAAATGATTTCTGAGAACCGTTAGTCAGGTCGGCGCTGATACTCGTTTGAGAGGGTGACAGGAGAACGGACATCTTATATTACTGGATTATATTATTTACCGATGTCTATTTTGCAGCGTTGAATCGTAGAGTTGAGGTTATCTATAAAGATGAAATGATGGTCTGCGGTCATATGGTTGAGCCACTCTATCTTCTTTTCATATGTGTAGGACTCGGGAAAGTAGCCCCGGAGGAAGCACTTTATGACGGCCTCTGCCTGGGCGGTAGTATTCTGGTGGAACAGAAGAACGAAATTGAAATTGGAGCGGCATGTAGGATTTAGAAGAGTGGGGGACTGCATACATGTGATCGCTGAGACATTTGAATTTCTGTAGATGGTGAGCATCTTGAGGAGCTGCTTATCGTTTTTTACGAGAGGGCAGTCGTCCAGCACATAGAGAAAGTCATAATGGTTTTTGAGTTCACGATTGATAAGATAGGAATCCTTTATGAGCTCTGGAATGAATGCAGAGCTGAGGGGCAAGAGGGGGTATTTCATGTGCTGATATGCCGGAGACTTGCTCGATTCTGAGAAGATGGCGCCTACGTGCTTGTGGAAATATTTATCTAAGATATGTTTGAGAGCAGTTGTCTTGCCACATCTTGTTGAGCCTATCATGAGAATAGAGCAGCCGCCCGTCTCCTTTTCAGGGGGTAACAGAACAAATGGTTTATCTGGAATTTGAACGGCCATATCTATTATATGTCATATAAAATAGAGATGGCTGACGCTACATTTATGGATTTCTTAAAGAGTGGTAAGACAATATTGACATCTACTATGCAGCCGCGCAAGACCCCGGTAGCATCTGTTAAGAAGGGTAAGGCGGCTGCTGCTCCGGTAGCGGGGCCCGAGGATAACTCCCCGCATCGTATCTTTGTTAGAAAGTGTATCTCTGAAAAGCCGAAGCCCAAAGATATAGTAGAGAGCATTAAGCGATTTATAGACGCTGCAGAGGCGGATTTATAAACTCCCGGGTAGGGCTTAGCTCAGACGATGCCCGAGCTCGGAGCCGTAGAGGCCCGGGTAGGGCACCTGGGCATAGTGTGCCCCCGGGTAGTGTGTTTTAGATGCGGGGCCGAGAATGCTACGCTCTGTCTGCATGCCCCGGCGCATGGCCTCCTTCTCTGCCATATGGGCTGGCACGTGACCGACGGTAGTTTTTTGGACAAGGCCTCCGAGAGAGCGCTGGTATCCGGTCTCTTTTGTCATTCCGAGAACTCCGAAGACGTCGCTGCGGGGGGCGCCCTTGCCGCTCATCATGCGAGGTTCATCTGGCACTACGAGGTAGGGGATTTCGCGAGGCATTGTATATTGAGGGCTAATATTATAAATCCGCTGCGAATTAAATAGCAGGCATTAGTATAACCATGTCTTCTGCCGCCCACTCTGCTCAGGAAATGTCACGTCCTGGTGAGCCATTGGATCTCTACTATTACGATGGAGAGACGTCCAAAAAGCAGGCCTTCGCCACAACTCAGAACACCAAGTATGTGCAGAGTTTCAACAATCTGACTGGGGGCTCCTCTGTTTTCACCATCCCCCCCACTAACGGTATCCAGGATGTGGTCTGCGAGTTCCAGCTGCCCGCTCTGAGCACTGGTGTCGCTGGCGGCCTGGCTGCTCTGTCTCTGCCTCGCGGATGGGGCTATTCCCTTGACGTAATGGGGGATGTCAGTCTTTAAGAAAGGGCTGGCTCATTTCCGATATGCGGGAAGTTCCTTAGAGATTCAGATACTACTTCTCCGGCGAAAGCCTCAGAAGGACCAGGGGTAATGACCCTTCCCAATAGTAAAAACTCTGAATATTGGATAATCCGCAGACTACTCCTACGGCCGCTATGCAAGGCTATGGAGCATGTCCCAACGACTACCAGGAAAGCGGATGATAAGATTAGCACTCTTATATGATTCCGGAAGGTATAGTCTATTCCCTCGCTGAAATATGACGAAAGTCAGGGTATGACCTGCAAGCATCAAGCAGGTCACATTCCGCTACGGCGGGTCGAGCCAGTTCTATCTGACCGGCGACCAGATACTCCAGAATGCTCTGAGGCGCCAGCCCTCTCGCACTACCGCAGATGACCTGTTCGCACTGGGTGGCTCCTATGCTACTGGCCAGGGCGTGGGCTCTTCCGGTCTCGATGTGGCGCAGTATGCAGCGGTGGTGCTGACTCTGCCCCACAATATTCCATCTGGCTTCGGCAAGGCGCACCCATTCCCAACTGACCTCTTGACACAACAGGTGCAGTTAACGGTCGAGCTGTTTCCCATCAATAGCCTCTATAACATTTCCACCTCTGCCCCCGCGGGCACTGCCGCCCTGATTCCCTCCTCTCTGAGCTTCGCGCAGTTCCAGGTGCAGCAGGTCATGTTTAATAACCAGGGCGACTCTCTCGCAAGGCGTGTCGATATGTCGCTCAACGCATACGCTTACCCTTGTGAGTTTGTGCAGCAGGTGCAGAGGATTGCACTGGCAAACTCTGCAGCGTCTCAGAGCGTAGTCCTCACTGGATTTAGGAGCGGCTCTGTGAAGGCAGTTCATTGCTGGCTCACTCGCTCTTCCGATGTGGGTGCCACCCCTGCAACCCCTGGCTACCTGAACAACTCTTCCAGGTGGTATCTGCCCCTGAGCGTGATTATGACCTATGCCGGTGACATCTATGCACGCTACGAGTATGCCAGCAGCCCTCTGTGGAATCTGATTAACGGCGACAAGGCCCCGGCCTTCGACAACGTGCTGACCACAGACGGCGGTGCCACTGTGGGCCAGAGCTCTATTCTGAGCCAGTGGGTGGAGCTGCCCTTCGCACAGACTATGCTCGACGAGGATTCTCATCACACTCTCGTGCACGGCAAGAGTATCACAAATGGTATCGTGAATCTGCAGCTGCAGACTCCCTCCGCCCAGAGCGACTGGGTGCTGAACGTCTCTTACCTCTACAATGCGACTCTGCTGATGAGCCAGGGCACTTGCGACTACGTTTTTTAAAACATAAATATTATTTACAAATCGTTATTCTATATGTAATCTATATATAGAATGACGAAGCTAATCAGCATAACGACGAGCCATCTGCCAGAGAAGAAATACGACGCGCATTTTAAGATGGACTCAGGCCGCGAGAAGACAGTGCCCTTTGGTGCGAAAGGTATGGACGACTACACGAAGACACATGATAAAGAGCAGCGCGACCGCTACCGTAATAGACACCATAAGGATTTGGAGACACATAATCCTATTAGTCCCGGCTACTTAAGCTGGCATATCCTATGGGGGCAGCATCCATCTATGCGGGCGAATCTGGAGGAATACAAGAGGCGGTTTCATCTTTAGTCCTCAGATACCTGGAGGGTCATCTGCCAGTTAAAATCTGCCGTGCTGATGGGCACGGTGGCACCGATTAGTCGGTCGCCATCACCAAAGAGCTGGAATGCTATCTGGCCGACTGGCATGTTGTTCTCCCAGCGAATCTGTTTAGCGGGGTTGAACAGACGACGAGCAACGAAAGAGGTATACCCCATGAGAACTGGAAAGCCATATGTATCTACTGTGGTTGGTTGGTCCCATGCAAAATACCATCTACATAATACATTCATATCGTTCTTGCCAGTAGTGGCATCTTTCAGCTTCTGGTTATATGTCAGCTGAGGAGAGATGAAATCAATATATCTAAAGGGGCGGAGATCGGGCGAAGTTACCGGAATGCTTAGAGTAATAAGTCCGACATAAGGGCCGAGAGAGAGCTGCTGAGCTAATGTGCTATCATTAAGAATAAAGTTTCCAGTGGCTGTAAGCCTGGGATTAGCAGGAGTAGTGATAGAAAATGTGATACCGAGTGCGAGTGCATTTAGAAGGGCTACGATAGTATCAAGGACTTCCGCTGCTGTATAAAAGCCAGCAGACAGAGTTACTGTTGAAACGACGGCGTTATAGGTTATACTAAATGTGCTATTAGTGGAATTGATATTTGGAAGAGACCAATTCAAAACGACCTCTGAGGTTGCGATACGATGGAAGAAGCCATTCAGAATACTCTGGTTCTTTTGAATCGTAAAGTTATCTGGGTAAGAGCCAGAGACATCCTTGGAATCTATCAGCAGATTAGCGACTGCGGGCTGGCGAATCTGGACGTGCTGAATGGCGCTCATTTCTATACAGGATGAATATATTTAGTCTGCCGTTGTGACAAGCGCGCCGGGATAGGCTGGCCAAGATGGTAATGCTTGAACGGCAGACAAAATATAGTTTGGATCCATTTTTGGATTTATTTAATAGGTGCACGCGTAGTGGGCGCTGACAATATTAGGGAAGAGACTCATTGCTAAGATGCGCATCCTGAGGTCGTTGCGGGGCCCCAGCTCATCTGGGCCTTGGGTGATGGGTGCCTCGCGTGGCATCTTAGAGAGTTCCTTCATGCGGGCTCTGGCCTGTGCCCTATTCATATCTGTCCTACTCAGCTCTTTCTGAACCTCTTCTATCTCTGCATCGGGTTTAGTAACTGCAGATGTCTTTTTGTATCCGGGGACTGGCATTCTATTATGTAGATATATTATTTTGCCTTGGGTTTCATGCCGTGCTCGATGCCACGGAGCAGACGCATCTGCGCCTCGGCCTTGGCGATGGGGATAGGTTTCTCCGAGAAATGTTTACCGGTCATGCTATTTACTACTATCGCTTTGCCCTGTGCAAACTTATGGCCTTCAGAAGATTTCTCCAGGACGTAAGGCATTCTATTAAGAGCAGCGATTTAGTTAGGGGAGATGGGCACAGCAGAGCCCGGGGGTGTGGCGAAGCCGTATGCATTGGCAGGGCCAGGGGATGGCACAGTGGCGGGGGGGAGAGCGACAGTATACAGAGTGGAGTTCTTAGGGGGTGCGCCACCGAATGCGGGATTGTTACGGGTAAATCCAGCGATGGGGCCGGAGTATGGGCCACCGATATATGTGCCGGTAGTGCCCTGGATAGTAGATGCCTGCGCAGCGGTCAGAGTTGTGATCGCGCGCGAGTTGTATGGAAACAGATTCGCATTGACGATAAAGTTAGCGGCCATAGTATCTATTAACGGGAAATATTTTTAAGGAAGTCCATGGCCTCATCTGCTGTGAAAGATTTCCCGTGGATGGTGCTGTAGAGAGGCGAGTCCTTTTTGAGATGCGATAGATTTTCTAGTTCATGTTTGGCCTTCTCGTGTCTGTCATAGACTACCTTCATAGTATATTGCAGATTTACATAGTATGACCGGGTTTCATACTGGCTCTCTGGCGCTTTAGATATTTCATCAGATATGCTCTTGAGAACATTAAAGGCGATAGCGTAGAGTTTCACATTATTTTCCATCTGTTCGCGATTCATTTCTATCTCTAATCTATAGACAGAGATTAATGTTTAAAAGGCTATTGCAGATAGCTCTCGGCTCTGGGAAGAAAGAGATAACCTACCTCGTCTACCCGAATCGTCGGGTGTTTGTCATAGATTTACCACCGGAGCTGAGTGCCCCCGGCACCTACAGAGTAACCCGACATGCCGGGGAGTTATATCTATCTGTGGAGGCGCCAGATGGTCAAGTGCGTCCAGAGCAAACGTATGCAGAGATCCAAAGAATCGAGCGGCTGCTACAGTAGGCTAAAGGGTTGGGTATAGTAAGATGTAGTATGGTCTATAAATCAAAGATACGAAGCATGGACGATTTGCTTGCTCTGCATATGCCGCCTACAGATACTGGTTGCTGGGTAGCGAAGCATGTGCATGAGAACTTTGCCGCCTCTAAATATCTGGGGGCCAAATACGGGGAGCGATATGCTCACAGAATCTTCTATAAGAGCAGATACCCCGACGTAGATATTAGGACCTGTGCCCTGACCCGATGCAGCCACAATACCTACTGCACGAATCCAGAACATCTATCTGTGGGGTATGACAATGGATCCAGAGTCCCTCCTAAGCCCTCAAAATACTTTCTTGCAAACGCACCAGCTCCTCTCTTTAACAGCCCATGAGCCGAGCATACACATCTTGCCTTCTGTAATAAACTTATCTACGGCCTTCTTGACGTCTGGCTCGTGCTCGCCCTTGGCCCAGTAGTCATCTATGAGGAGCCAGGTGCCAGGTTTACAGAGTCCGAGGGAGTTCTCTATATCTTTAGAGACCGTGGGCTCGGTATGTGCCCCATCAATAAAGATGAGGTCTGGCTTACAGATGTCCTTAAGCTGAGGGAGCACAGCAGATGAGTCACCCACTATGAGCAGAAAACTATCCGGAAACATTTTCTGAATAAGCTTCTGTGCTGGGAGGACATAGTCATGCGCGCCGATATCTACAGATATTACGCTTATATCTGGGCGCGTAGAGAGGAACACGCCAGACGAGAGTCCTGCATTGAATCCTATCTCTAAGATGTTTTTGATTTCTTTATTTTTCATGAGGAACTGATAGAAGAATCGCATTTGGTCTGGGACACAAGAACCCTCTCCGCCATCTGCCGGAAGTATCTTAGCTTCCGTCCATGTTTTCAAAAAGACGTCTGGATCCATTTTGATAATCTCAGAAATACTCTTGAGATAATCTTTTGTTGGCATTGTATATCTATAGATTAGAGAATTAATTGTGATACCTCCTCGCTATATCTGAGTCTGCGGTATGGTAGGTGGTGCCCTTGTCTATGAAAGAATAGACACGAGCCATCGCCCATTGCTCCTTAGATAATCTGGCGCTTCTTGGATGTGCGATAAGATTAGGGTTCTTACTAAAATCTGACTTGAGTCTTACAGATGAGATGTTATTTTTCCAGGCACCGACACCTCTGTTATAGACTTCTTGCAGAGCTGCTTTGGGATAACCGGACATCTCAGCCAGTTCACGTAAAGATAGATGTTCAGATTTAGGAAGCCCAAATATTTTTAGGATATGTTCTCTGTGTGTAAGCATCTATTATTCCATTTGAAAATTTATCGGTGGC
>Ga0209829_10001691_pt1 | contig 17480 bp, 12 predicted proteins | sample C_140205_EF_Meta_FD_187311 | JGI IMG/M metagenome (GOLD analysis project Ga0209829, IMG submission 187311) | Freshwater microbial communities from Lake Croche, Canada to study carbon cycling - C_140205_EF_MetaG (SPAdes) (version 2) | ecosystem: Environmental > Aquatic > Freshwater > Lake...
CCGGCGGTGAAGCCCGCCGATGTCGAGACGCTGGTGACCCTCGAGAGGGCGGTCGACGCGTCCGACGCGGAATGGCGCGCGATCGCCACGCGCGTCGAGTTGATCGCCAGCGACTCGGCTGTGACCCTCGGCGACGTGACGCTCAGCCCGGGAGAGGCGGAGACGATCACGACCGGAAAGGAGATCGTCGTCGGTGATCACACCCGGCTCCGCATCGTGCCGGGAGGTGGCCGCTCACTCGCCGAGTGCGCCCAGCGCCACGACGCGGCCACGGAGGCGCTCGCGGCCAGGCTCGAGGCCCTCGGGGTGGCGACGGTCGACGAGGCCCGCCGGGCCGCGGCGAAGCGAACCGATCTGGCCAACGATCTCCGCGCGGAGACCACGACGGTGGAGGGACTCGGCGACGGCAAAGCGCTCGCCGAGCTTTCGCAGCTCGATGAGGCCCTCGCCGGACTCGATGCCCGGATCGCCCGGGCGCCTCTGGAGGGCTTCATCCGGGCCGAGGGGCTCGAAGCGGCGGTGGCGGCCCGGCGCGGGGCCGATGCCGAGGTCGAGCGGCTCGCCTCCCTGCTCGCGTCGGCAAGCACCGATTTCGAGATCGCCCAGAAGCTCGCCGACGGTGCCGTGGCAGAGCACACCAGGATCGTCGCATCGATCCGTTCCGGTCAGGAACAGCTCGCCGATCTGCGTTCGCGCCGGCAGGCGCTGGTCGAGAAGGTCGGAGAGGAGCGGGGAGGGGAATTGGCCGTGCGCGAGGCGGCGCGCCGCCAGGCGGAGGATCGGCTCACGGCCACGCAGCGGCAGCGCGAAGCCCTCGAGCCGGAGAGTCTCAATCGCGATCAGAAGCGGGTGCAGGCCTCGCTCGAGCAGCGCCAGGAGGCGATGCAGAAGGCGGAGACGCGCCGGCAGTTGGCACTCGCCGCGTGCCATGCCGCCGGCACCTCCGACCCGGCCGAGGACCGGGCCCGGGGGGTGGCCCGCGAGGCGTTGGCCGTGGCCACTCATGCCCGGCTGGAGCGGGATGCGCTGGCGGCCCGGTTGTTGGCGGATCTCTTTCGGGAGAAGAAGCAGGCGGTCGAGGATCGGTTCGCCGAGCCGCTCAAGGCGCGGGTCGGCGATTACCTCCAGCGGCTGTTCGGGCCGGGGGTGGACGTGAAGATCGACCTCTCCGGCGAGGGAATCGGTTCGGTGGAACTGACGCGCACCGCCGCCGGCGCTGTCCCTTTCGGCTTCGGCTCGCTCTCCGGCGGGACGCGCGAACAGGTCGGGGCGAGCTTGCGGCTGGCGCTGGCCGAGATCCTCGCCGAGGATCACGACGGCTGCCTCCCGGTGGTGTTTGACGACGCCTTCGTGAACGCCGATCCAGAGCGGCTCCGCGGCCTCCAGCGCGTCCTCGATCTCGGGGCCGAGCGCGGCTTGCAGGTCATTGTGCTCACCTGCGACCCGGTCGCGTACGATACCCTCGGGGTTGAGATCACGGAGATCCGGCGGCAGGGGGACATGGCATGAGGATCACTCCAACGATGGCCGGCGGCGGGGCAGGGCCGCGGCGTGAGTTTCTCCGCTTCGGGCTCTCTGCCGCAGGCGGCCTGTCGCTTCCCGGCATGCTTCGGTTGCGCGCCGAGAGCCAGCTGGGGGCGGCACCGAAGGCCGTGATCCTGGTCTGGAAGCCCGGAGGGTGTTCGCATGTCGACACCTACGATCCCAAGCCGGAGGCGACGAGCGACTACCGCGGCCCCTTTCAGACGATCGCCACGAAGGTGCCGGGGATCCGATTCACGGAACTGCTTCCCCGGCAGGCAGCCATCGCCGATCGGTTCACCGTGCTCCGATCGATGTCGCAGACCGCCGGCGGGCATCCAGCGGGGTCGATGCAGATGCTCTCCGGCGACATGGACACGCAGGACAAACCGAAGCCCCGACTCCCCGACTGGATGTGTGTCGCCAACCGGCTCCTCGCCGAGCGGGGGGCACGCGTTCATGCGCTCCCGCGGTACGTCGGGATCAACCCTCCGCTGGGGTACAACGGCCCCGCGTATCTCGGTGATGCCTGGCAGCCGTTCGTGGTTGCCGGTGATCCGAGCGATCCGGCGTTCCGCGTGCCGAATCTCGGACTCGAAAATGCTGCCGAGGTGGAGCGGCTGCGGCGCCGTGTCGGACTGCGCAGCCGGTTCGACCGTCTCGAGCGGATGGTCGGTCGCCGGCTCGAGATGGAGGCCATCGACACCTTCGAGGCGCAGGCCCTCGAGCTCCTCACCAGCCGCGAGGCCCGGCACGCCTTCGATCTCACTCGTGAGGACGACGCGACACGCGACCGCTACGGCCGCAACGCCTGGGGGCAGCAGCTGCTGATGGCCAGGCGGCTGGTGGAGGCGGGGGTCGATATCGTCACCACCGAATTGAGTGGGCCGCTCTGTGGCCGGACCGGCGTGTGGGACGACCATGCCGTCGACCATCACGTCTTCCAGGCGTTGAGCTTCCGGGCAGCGGCGTACGACCATGCCGTGGCAGCCCTCATCGAGGACATCCACGACCGTGGTCTCGCCGACCGCGTCTTGGTGGTGGTGAGCGGAGAGTTCGGGAGGACGCCGAAGATCAGCTATGGCCCGAGCACCGGGGCGGGAAACGCCAGCGGACCCGCCGGCACGATCCAGCCCGGCCGGGACCACTGGCCACAGGCGTTCTCAAACCTCTGGGCAGGCGGTGGCATCGAGCCCGGGAGGGTGATCGGTGCGACCGACAAACGGGGCGAGCAGGTGGTGGAGCGGCGCTGCACGGCGCAGGATTTCCTGGCGACGATCTATCACCATCTCGGCATCGATGCCGCCCGGGTCACGATCCCCGACTTCGCCGGCCGGCCGACGGCGCTGGTCGACCACGGTCGACCGATCGCCGAGCTGACCGGCTGATGATTGCCTTCCCGACATCAGCCCAGTGGCAGGTGAGGAAATCTTCGTTTTCCGTCTCACGGTGTCACCTGTGGTGGGGGGGACCGCGGAAAAAATGAGACCGCCGGAGGGGGCCCCCGGATGCCTTCCCCGTGTCGAGGCGGCGCGGCCGGTCTACAATATGAAATCGAAAACCGACACCCCCATCCGGAGCCCCTCATGCGTACTCTTGCCAGCGTTCTCCTCCTCGCCACGGTCACCGTGGCCGCCGGGATCCCTGCCGCCTCGGCCGGTGATTGCAACCGTGGTCGCGGGCGGATCATGCAGGGACGTCGCAGTCACGCCCCCGCCGCGCCGCAGGCCTCGTCTCAGCCATCTTGGAGTGGCCGATCCGTCACGAGCAGTGCCAATGCTCCGTCGGGCCATGTCGTCCATGCGTCGTCGGCTCCCACCGTCAACGAGTATGTCGTCGGCACCGATTCGGTTGTTGTTCAGAGTGTCCCCGCCGAGTCGGTCCGCGTTGTTTCCCCCACACCGGTGGCGAAGGCCGTGGCCCTCCCCGACATTGTCGACACGGCAGTCGCGGCCGGTTCGTTCAAGACCCTCGCGGCGGCCCTCGGTGCGGCCGATCTCGTCGGCACCCTCAAAGGTGACGGCCCGTTCACGGTCTTCGCGCCGACTGACGACGCCTTTGCCAAGCTTCCTGCCGGCACCGTCGAGGAGCTCCTCAAGCCCGAGAACAAGGACAAGCTCCGCGACATCCTTCTCCTCCATGTCGTGCCGGGCAAGGTGGCAGCGGCGGACGTCGTCAAGCTCACCGAAGCCAAGACTGCCGGCGGCGGCACGCTGTCGATCTCCACGACCGACGGCGTGAAGGTGGGGACGGCCTCGGGATCGGCGACGGTCGTGAAGACCGACATCCCGGCCAAGAACGGCCTGATCCATGTCATCGACTCAGTTCTTCTTCCCTGATCCGCTGGAACAACTGCTTTTCACCGACGCTCCCCGGCGCCGCCATGGCTCCGGGGAGCGTCGTCGTTTGTGGGGCTTCCGGCAGCAGCGAGCGGCTCATCGCCGAAGACCGCATCGACCACATGGCCGCCGCCGATTCCCGGCCCGGTTCGCTCCTCACGATCATCGTCAAGGGGATCCTCGGCCGGATGGCGCGGCACGCGGCGGGGTGACGCCCGCTTGAGGGGCTTGGCTCAGGATCCAACGGTTTCGAAGCCGTGGAAGGGGTGGTGGCGGAGGGCTGCGGCCGCGTCGGCGCCGAATCGATTGATGTCGCCGAGATCGAGCAGGCCCACCCGGTGCCGGGCGAGGATCTCGGCGGCGGAGACGTCGAGGGAGCGCACGTCCGGAAGGACGAGGCCAGCGAGACCCCGTTGGCTGGCGAGGATCGTGGCGCGGGCGGGGGTGATCGTGGTGAGCCCATGGATCCCCAACGGGCCGCGGTGCTCGATGAGCGCCGCGATCACGCTGTCGCTGACGTCGTCCTTCACCGGGACGCGGAGCGATCCGGTGTGGCGACCGAGACACTGGGCGATCGGCCGATCAATCTCCTGGAGCGAGTGAAGGAGGAGGCCGCCGACATGGTTTGAAAGGTTCCTCGCCTGGCCGACCGAGAGTCGCCGCAGGCTCTTCAGGCAGAGGCTTCCGCGCCGGCTGCCCAGGGCCGCTGCGGCACCGGAGCAGAGTGCCTTGATGCCGTGGAGATGGAGTTCGCCGCCGAAGCGCGCCAGCGCCGCGGCGACATCGGGGGGGAAGGTGTCGAGACGGCCGAGACCGAGGTTGAGGATGCCGCGGTGCCTGGCGAGCGCCACGGCGACGGCTGGTTTGAGCGTGCGCAGGCCGTTGAGATAGAGGTCGTAGCCATGTCTCGAGAGGCCGATCGCTGCGGGAAGATCGAGCGAGCGGAGCTTGTTGAAGGAGAGCTCGCCGCCGTGGCCGGCAAGGGCGAGGGCCGCTGCGGGCGACAGGGAGCGGAGGTTGTTGAACGACAGGCCGCCGCCACGGTGGGCGCCGAGGGCAGCCGCAGCCGAGTCGGTGATCGACGTCAGCCGGTCGAGATAGACGTGGCCGCGGTGCCGGGCGAGTTCCCGGGCCACCGAGACGGGAAGCAGCTCGAGACCATCGAGGTACAGATGGACCGCGTAGTGGCCGACGGTGTCGATGTCGTCGTGGCGGAGTGGGTCGGCGGAGGGCTCGAGGCAGAGGTGGCCGCAGGAGGTGGCCGCCACCGGGTCGAGCGGATCGTAGGTGGCCTTCCCGTCGACGAGGCGCACCGGCCGCACGGCAGCCCGCACCAGCGCGCGTGCCGAGGCGGCATCGAGAAACCGGATCGCCCCCGTGCGTTCCCTCGTGAGCACTGAGCCTCCCGCGGAGTGATCGCCTGCGAGGCCGTCGCTTTTCTGTTCTGGCATGAGAGGATCTCCTCGGTCCGCCGGGGCGAACGGGTGAGTGTCGATCTGCCGCGGGCACGCCATGCTCGCGGCGAACGACTCTTCTTACGCCAGCCGCCGGCCTCGTGTGCGTGTCAATCGTGTCATACCGCGTGTTTCAAAGGATCACGATTCGACAGGATCACGATTCGACATGACGACCCCTTCCGCTCACTGCTTCCTCCGGTGGGAACGGACGATCTCGTCAACGGTCTCACGCCGGACGGAGCGGCGGTCGACCTCGCCGCGGGTCGTCTTGTAGGTCGAGAGGAGCATCTCCTTGGCATCGCGGGCGGAGAAGGTCGTGAGCACGGAGGGGAGGAGCTCGATAATTCCCCTCACGAACCGCTCCGTGCCGGGAATCCCCTGGCAATACGTGGAGAAATACTTGAGCTCCCGCTCCACAAACGTCGCTGCAGCCTCCCGCTCGCCGTCCTGATTGAGTACGACGGCCCGGTGGTAGATGTGGGCCTGCCACTGCTCGGCCGCCGTCTTGGCGGCGCCTGCATCGCGGGGCTGGGCCAGGCAGGCCTGGCTGGAGCCGTAGTGAACTTCGAGCGAACCGACCTCGCAGGCATGGACTGCGGGGCTGTCGGGGCTGCGCCAGCTGGCTGCCACGGCGATCGGCAGCCGACTGTCGGCCGCTCCTGGGGGGCATGTGAGCTTGACGACGAGGTTCCTGGTGGTGCCGGAGGTCATGGCGCCGATGAGAGCGCTGAAGCGGTTGCCTGTTGTGGTCGTGGGGGTGGTGCCATAGATCTCGGCCGTCATGCCGTCGGGGAGCGTCAATCGCAGTTCGACGTTTTCGACGGTGGTCGTGAGCGTCTCCGCGAGTTCGGCGAGGACGATCTCCACGATCTCCTCGGGCCGCTCGGCATCGTGCATCCGGCCGCCCCCCTGCTCGGCGATCGCCTGGAGTTGGATCGGCGAATAGCCGATGCCGATGCCGATGGTCGACGTCAGCACGCCGCGGTCCTGGAGGGCGCGGGCATGCTTGGCGAGGACGCCCGGATCGCACTCCCCCTGATTGGCGTGTCCGTCGGAAAGGAGGATCACCCGATTGCGTTCGGGAGCATCGGCGGCCGCCTGCCGCCTTGCCACCCCTTCGCAGCCGAGGAGCCAGCCGCCGCCGAGATCGGTCGAGCCGCGGGTGTCGAGCGGACGGATCGCCTCGGCGGCCGTCTGCCTCCCTTCCGCGGTCATCCGCACGCCATCGGCGTGGAGGATGCAGTCGGAGGCAAACGACACGAGGGAGAGGTGATCGGTGTCGCGGAGGGCCTCGATGACGCCGAGGGCCGCCGACTTCGCGGCGTCGAGCGGCGCTCCGGCCATCGACCCGGAGGCATCGATCACGAGCCCGAGGTTGAGTGGCTGCCGGGGCTTCGTGGCCGCCGAATCATCCACCGGTGCCCGCACCGTGACGACCAGATGGCGGACGGATCCTCCTTCAACATTGACCAGGCTCCGGTCGAGCCGGGCGGTGAGCAGAGGTCCTGTCTGGCCGGTAACGGTCTGGTTGTCGTGGGTCATTTCACGGCTCCTTTGGTGAGTAGGATTCGCAACGCGTCGCCGATTCTGTGCAGCTGGGCAAGTTGTTCGGGGCCAAACTCGCCGCGGACGGAGAGTTCGATGTCGGGGGTGAGCGGGAGCCTGTACCAAGGCTCCCCGCGAACAGACCGCGCTCTGGCGCTCAGGCCGACGAGCCCACCGAGGGCTTTGGCAGCCTGTTCGAGCACCGGCAAGGTGGTGTCGGCGGTGTCAGGGCCGGTCGTCATCCCATGCGACCGCAGCGACGGTCTCGCCTCGCCCCCCTGGGGCGATGGGGGTGTGGTTCCCAGCTTCAGCCGGGAGATGTAGGCGAGAGCGTCCCCCTTCGACTGGACAGTTGGTCGATCGGTATCGATGACCGCGGCGATCCGTTCCGATCCCTCAGCGACGTTTCGCAGCTGGGTCGGGGTGAGCCGCTGGAGGAGGAGCCGGGCCTGATCGAGGGAGATGTCGCGATCGGCATCGCGCAGCAGCTGCAACACCTTCAGCCGATCGAGTGATTCCCGCGGATAGCGGGCACCACGGCCGAGGGAATCAGGCCCGGGGACGATCCCCTTCTCCACGTAGCTGCGGATCGTGCGCGGCTCGACGCCCGTTGCGTCGGCGAGGTCTTGGAGGGTGAGAAGATCGCTGTCCATGCCGGCATCATATACCGACAGCTCGCCATGTCAAGTTGTCGTGATTGCGAGTGTGTGGCGGCTCACCGCTCCCGCGGGGAGTGCGAGCGATGCCGCTGAGACAAATCTCCGCGCCTCCGCGACCTGGAACTGAGGCGAGCCTGGGCCTCCTTGGGAACCCCGGCTGACGCCTACTTGGCCGCCGGCAGGTGATAGCCCTCCCGGTTGACCCGGATGGAAGAAAGACTCGCCCCAGCGGTGATGTAAAGGAGCGAGGCATCCTTGCCCCTGCCAAAGCCGACGTTCGTCGGCACCTCGGTGGGGATGTAGGCGAGCTCTTCCCCCTCGGGCGAATAGACGCAGATCCCCGGCCGGTTCTCCGCCCGGACGGCGACGTAAAGATTTCCCTCCGTGTCGACCACCAGGCCGTCGGGGCCGTCAAACGGTGCGTAGTCGACGAGCGTTCTGCGGAAGGTCGCCGAGCCGTCGTCGTGAAGATCGTAGGCCAACAGCGCCATCAACCCCTTTCGCAGTGGAATCGTCCCCTTCCCGTCGGCATTGGCAAACCGGCCGATCGCCGTCCCGCCGTTGTCGTTGCTGACCACGTAGAGGGTCTTCTGATCGGGGGAGATGCAGACGCCGTTTGCCTTGCCGGCATCAGTGATGATCCGGTGGAGCGAGCCGTCGGTGTCGATCCGGTAGACCGCCTCGAGCGGCTGGTCGATCGGCTCATGCCCGGCGTAGCGGGGATCGCTGAAATAGATCCGCCCCTTCTCGTCGATGGTGATGTCGTTGGGGGAATTGAGCGGCTGCCCGTCGTGGAGCGCGGCGATGATCCTCGCCTTGCCGGTGGCCATGTCGGTGCGCGTCACTCGTCGCCCGCCGAAGTCGGCCCCCTCGGCGACGATCATGTTGCCCGCCGCGTCGAACTTGATCCCGTTGGACATCCCGCTCGGCGAGCGGAAGATCTCCGCCTTGCCCGTCGCCGGGTCGTAATGCCAGATGAAGCCGGCCTCGATCGATCCCTGCTCGTCGCGCGAGCGGTGGGAGAAGGTGATCTCGCTGAAATAAACCTGCCCGTCCGGCGCCACCGCCACCCCTTCGGTGAGGACCTTCGACTCGAAGAGTTTTTTCGGCACGGCCCCCGGCGGCACGATCGGCGGGGCCGCGTGCGCAGCCCCCGCAGCGAGCAGCCCGACACAGGCCACAACCAGGACCGCCCCCGGTACGCTCCACGCAGACAGCAGCTTCTTCATGAGAAATCATTTCCTGGTGGGATGGGATCAGGGATCGGGGCACTCTGGGATTCACATCACGTGAGCCGACAGTCGCCGCCACTTCTCGACGAAGCCGGGGCGACTGAAAACCTCTGGGTTGACCACCCCGCGGGGCGTCGTGCCCGCCGCGAGGTCGACGATCGATTGGCAGGCGGTGCGGCCAATGTCGCGAAACATCTCGTCGGTCCAGGCGATGCAGTGCGGCGCGAGGAGGACGTTGTCAAAGCCGGCCAACACCGGCGGAGCGGTGAGCGGCTCCTCGGCGAAGCAGTCGAGGGCGGCGCCGGCGATCTGCCGCCTGGTCAGCGCCTCGGCGAGCGCCGCTTCGTCGACGATGCCCCCCCGAGCGGTATTGATCAGATACGAGCCCGGCTTCATGAGCGAAAGCTCACGGGGGCCGATGAGGTTTCGCGTCTGTTCGGTGAGGGGGCAGTGGATCGAAACGAAATCGGCCTCGGCGAGGAGCTCGTCGAGCCCCACGGCTCGTGCCCCATGCTCTTCCACCACCTCCGCGGAGGCGAAGGGGTCGTAGACGAGCGGCGGATTCATCCCGAAGCCGGCGAGAAGCTTCACCAGCGCCCGCCCGATGCCGCCGAAGCCGATCACGCCGAGCGTTCGCTCGCGGAGCTCGCAGCCCATGAACTGGCTGCGGTCGTTCCAGCGGGCCTGGCGGACGAGATTGTCCTTCACGCGGAGGTGGTGCGTGAGCGCGAGCATCCAGCCCACCGTCGCCTCCGCGACGGGGCGGTCGACGGCGCCGACGGCGATGCAGAGGACCACGTCGGCGTTGGTGCAGGCAGGGACATCGACGCTGTCGTAGCCGACCCCGAATCGGGAGACGACGAGGAGGTCAGTGCTCCCAGCCAGGCTCCGTGCCGTGACGCGCGGCGTGAGGACGACGACGCCGTTGACGCCAGTGAGTTGCCCCGGGGCGATCTCCGCATGATGGTCGGCGAAGCGACCGACCGCGAAGCGGCGGGAGTCGCTGAAGCGGTCGAGGCCGACATCGCGGTATTTTGGCTGGCCGTCGGATTCGTAAAAGTCGGCGGTCAGCGAGACGGTAAACGGCGCAGAGGAAGTCATCGCCACGGGTTTCCTTCCGGGGTTGCACAGGCTTCGGCGACGATGATCCGCTCCGGCACCGGGCCGGCGTACACCCACAGCATCTCCATGGGGAGATCCGATTCATTGACGAAATAATGGACCCGGCCGCGCGGCTCGAGCGCCGTGGCACGGTCGCTCATGGAATAACGCCTCCCCTCGACGACGCAGGTGGCGGTGCCGGAGATGATGCAGATCGACTCGTCGAAATCGTGCACATGCGCCGGGAGCCGGCCGCCTGGCTGGAAGAGCCCATAGCCGCCACTGATCTCGATCCCCGGCATGAGGTCGCGGTTGAAGCAGTCGATGAAGACGGTGTTCGGGCCCGCCGAACCGCGGCGGGCGGTGGCGAAGCGGGTGACACGTTCGGCCCGATCCTGGCCGCACGAGTCGTCTGGCATCGCCTTTTTCGCAAATCGCTCCGACACCAGCGCCCGGGTCGGGGTATCGCTGGCCATCGCCACATGGACGGTCGCCGGTTCCGTTGGCGAGGGATTGGTCACCTCGTGGGCCCGGCCGGGGGGAATGACGACGTTGTCGAGCCGAGAGAGCCGGTAGCTCCGTCCCTCGATGTCCGCCTCGAGCGCACCCTCGAGGAGCGTCACCGACTCGGAACACGGATGGGTGTGGTAGGGAAGAACAGCTCCGGGGGCGAGCGTCACGATGCCGGTGGTGAGATGGCGAGCGCCACAGTGGGCGCCGACAAGCCCCTCGAAGCGGACGCCGGGGGCGATCTCGAACGGTGCCCCGCGCCCCACCACGCAGATCTGCTCCGGGCGGTCGGGGCGCATCGTCTCCGGCGGCCGGTGGAGCGGGCGGGCGACGGTGCCCGGCTGTGGGGATTCCGGGGCGAGCGAGGGGCGGATCGGCTGGTCGCGGCCGACCGTCGCGAGTGTGCCTTTGAGCGAGCGCAGGAAGAGGCCGGAATCAGTGCCGACGCCAACGGCTCGGAAGCCCTGGGCGAGGCGCTCGCGGAGGTTGTCGTCGCCGGTGGCGATCACGCCGCAGTGCCGGCCCGATTGGCGGATGCAATCTTTCATCGCCAGGATCTGCGCGGCGACGCCGGGGCCCTCCCACTCCCCGCGGTAACCGGCCGTGGAGGAGAAATCGGCGGGGCCGAACCAAAAAAGCTCGACGCCGTCGACCTGGCACATCGCCGGCACGGCGCTGACTGCCGCGACCGATTCGAGGATCGGCACGACGAGGACATGCTCGTTGGCTTCGGCGGTGTGCTCGCGCATGCACTGCCCCCAACCGGTGGCCCGTTCGGCGCCGATACCCCGCTCCCCTTCCGGTGGGTAACGGCAAGCGGCCACCGCCCGGGCCAGTTGCTCGGCCGTCTCGATCCACGGGATCACGATCCCGTCGGCGCCGAGATCGAGGGCCCGCTTGATGAGCCCGCGATTGAGCTCCGCCACCCGCACCAGCGCCACCGTATCACTGCGGACGGTGGCCCGGAGGTGATCGGCGATCTCCTTCCAGTCGAGCTGGCCATGCTCGGCGTCAATCACCACCCAGTCGAGCCCGAGCGCCACCGCCATCTCGGTGATTGCCGTCGATTCGAGCCCGACCCACAGGCCAAGGACCGGCTCGTCGCGGGAGAGTTTGGCACGAAGGTTTTTGATGGCGGAGGGTTTCATCGTGAGAGGTGCGTCTCCGGCCGATGGCTCGGGTGAATGAACGGGTCGGAGCGGAGGCAGACCGCCTCTCGCAGGCTGCGCAAAGAGATGGTACGGCAGCGCACCTCGGCAGTCTGGCAGGCCCCGCGTTGGAATTCAAACAGACCCAACGCGCGATGAGCCTGTCGGTCGCCGGCGCTTGTGTCGTGGAAACGAGGGTGTCGCCTGCCGCAGCCGGAAGTTCTCTGCTGGATTCCCCCGCCCGATCCATGGCACAATGAAGCAATTGCCGTCCGGGGGAGTGATCCAAGTGAATGGGAGCGCGCGCTTGAGCGGCGTCTCGTACGGCCAACGTTGGTCGTGGGGAAGGGCTCCACGCTCGTTTGGACGGGGCGTCGTCGAGAGGCTTGAGCCTTGAATAAAAAAGCGAATACCATCGGTCTCGAGTTCGTGACGATCCCCGCAGGCAGGTTCACGATGGGGAGCCCACGCAGCGAAAAAGAGCGCGGCGAGGATGAACATCAGGTCGCGGTGAACTTCAGCGCCTCGTTCCTCCTCGCCAAGACCACCGTCACGCAGGCGCAGTGGAAGGCTGTGATGGGGACCACTCCGTGGGAGGAGCGGGGAACCGTCGAGTCCGGGGAAGAGTATCCGGCGGTGTACGTCTCCGCAGGGGATGCTGCGGGGTACTGCGCGAAGCTGACCGCGGTTGACCGGGCGCAGGGCATCCTCCCGGCCGAGAAGGGCTATCGACTTCCGACCGAGGCGGAGTGGGAATACGCCTGCCGCGCTGGCACGACGACGGCGTACTCGTTCGGCGACGATCCCTCGTTTCTCGGCGAGCATGGCTGGTACGAGGAGAACAGCCTCCGTGTCATGCAACCCGGCGACGATTCCGGGGTTGAGATCCTCGGGCATGCGGGAGAGGTCGGCACGAAAAAACCGAACCCCTGGGGCCTTTACGACATGCATGGAAATGTCTGGGAATGGTGTGCCGATTGGTACGCCGAAGCTCTCGTCGGTGGTGACGATCCGCAGGGGCCGGCGGATGGCACGCTCCGCGTGTTCCGGGGGGGCAACTGGACAGATCGCGCGTCGTTTGCCCGCTCGGCATTTCGCGGTTTCGGGGGCGCTGATGCGCGCGGTCGCAATCTCGGATTCCGCGTCGTGTGTTTCCGGCCTTGAGCCTTGAGCCTTGAGCCTTGAGCCTTGAGCCTTGATGCCGACGGCGGGCGTGACGATGTGGGAGGACGCTCGTCAGGCTGGCTCGGCACGGCGAGTCCGGTCGGACGTCACGGCTTGAGGGCGATGCGGGGATTCTCAAACCAATAGAGCCCAGATTTTCCGGGGGCGACGATGTCGAGATCGCCGTCGCCGTCAAGATCGTGAATTGCCATCTGCAGGCCGGTGCCGGCCGAGCCCGGGCGGAAGTCCTTCATGGCGTCGCGCTCTTCCGGGTTGAGCGGCGCCAGGGGGGCCGGATCGCCCGAGTAAACGACCTGCTTGATCCATGTCGAGGAGGGGCGGTCGAATCGGTAAAGGAACAGGCACGGCTCGGCGGTGGCGCCCGGTTCACTCGCGTGGGCGTAGATCCGCTTGCCGGTGACAAAGTCTTGCTCGCCATCGCCGTCGAAGTCGGCCAAATGGAGTGTGTGGACCTGCGAGAAGCTCTCGTCGATCGCCTCCTTCGTCCAGGTGCGCTTCCCCTCGGCGTCGGTCGATTGCTTGAGCCAGTGGAGGCCGAAGTCGTGCCCCATCCCCCACACGACGTCGGTGTCGCCGTCGCCATCGAAGTCGTGGCCAAGGATTCCGACGCTCGCGGTGCCGAGTTGGAAGTCCGGATGGAACGCCCACGCGACCGTCCGCTCGGCCGGCTGCTCGTACCATCCCATCGGCGTGATCAGATCGAGGCGGCCGTCGCGGTTGATGTCGCCGTGGCCGACGCCATGGCCCGCCCCTTCGGGGGCGAGCGTGCGTGTCGTCCACTCGACCGTCGGCGATCGGGAGACGAGCTCGTAGAGGAGGACCTGTCCGCCAACGTTGGGGATCAGAACCGGCGTCTGATCGCCGTAGAGATCGACCAGATACGCGGTCTCCATCGAGCCCGGGGTATCGATCGTGTGTTCGGGCCACGGCTGCGTGGCGTCGGCGGGCTGCTCGGCCCAACTGATCCGCCGGCTGAAGTAGGCGCAGGTGACGATGTCGGTCTTCCCGTCGCCGTTGACGTCGAGGGGGGCATCGGCGAAGTCTTCGTGGTAGTGCGGGTTGGTGCCCGGGGAAACGTCGCGCACCTTGTGCTGCGTCCAGTCGGGCGCCGCGTACCAGGAATCGCCGCTGAAGACATCGGGCTTCCCATCGGCGTTGAGATCGGCGACCCCGACGGCCTCGAACGGCGAGCGGTGGTTGATGACGTGCTTTTTCCAGGCCGAGGGTTCCTCCGCCCGGATCGGCATCCCGAGTGGGAGCAGGAACGGCAGGAGGGCGAGGGCACGTCGAGTTGTTGGTCGCGGAGGCAAGGCTGGGGGCTCCGAGGGATCGGGAATCTGGACGCGGAGGGGATGGTATCAGGATACATGCCGGGCGCGGCCACGAGCCGTCATGCCCGGACGACCAGCTCCATGGTCTCCGGCAGTCGTTCGGCGACGGGCCCGATCACGTCGCCTTTGAAGAAGCTGAGGATTCCGCGCCGCTTGCGGATCTGCATGTAGATCTTCGAGGCGTCGGCCTCGATGGCTGTCTGCAGGATCTGATCGGCCACCGTGCCGCCGATCAGGTAGACCAGTCGCACTGGAACGCCGAGCCTGCGGGCGGGGGCCAACGCCTCGGCGAAGACAGTGCGGGCGACCTGATCGTCGGCGACATCCTCCGCCTTCCCCAATCCCGTCACCGGGATCGCCACCTCCCTGACATACACCACCACCACGCCAGCCTGAGAGTGGCGGGCGTCCTGGATGACCCCGAGAATGAGGCTCGAAGGTCGGGATGCCGCCAAAACGTAGGTCGTGACGGGGGAATAGTCTCCGTCGAGGTCCTCAAGAGGGGTGTGGAGGGCTGGTGTCGGGGCCCCGGTAGAGACCCGTTGGCTGGTCCAGACCAGCAGCCCGGCCGCGGTGATCGAGAACAGCCACGAGACGGTGTCGGCGGCGGGAACGAACGCTGCCACCGCCACCTGGCCGGCGATGCACGCCACGGCCAGAAGCCGCGCCGCGTATGAGACGGCCGGCGCGAGCCCGCAGCGGCCGGCAAGCGTGAACAGTCGCCCCCCCAGCCCCACCACCAGGACGGCCATCGAAAAAGCCCGTGCGCTCGGCTTGTTGAGGAGCAACGTCACCAGGATGCACAGCATCACGCCCCCGACTCCGAGGAGAATCCGGCGTTCCCAGGGGCGCAGCTCGAACTGCGACGTTGATCCGGTGGTCAGCAGATTGATGGTGATCGCGGCGACGACACCGACGGCATACAGCCCGGCAAGCTCCGTGATGTCGGGAAAGATCAGGAGCAGCGCGGCCGGCACGAGCATGGCGACCAAGAGGCCGTAGTGCGGCACGCCGTGCTTGTTGAGGCGACCGAGGAGGGAGGGAAGTTCGCCATCGCGTGCCATCATGTACTGGATGGCCATGAGGTCGGCGATGGCTGTGTTGACGGCCGACAGGAGCAGGGCCCCAAACACGAACGAGGCCGCATGGCTGAAGGCCGGGCCGACGTAGGCTGTGGCCAGCAGGCTCATCATGTTGTCGGTTCCCAGAGCATGCCCTTCCGGATCGATCAATTTGGCATCGGGAAGGGCATTCATCGCGGCGCCCAGGATCAGGTTCAACACCACGACCTCGGCGAGGACCGGCAGGATCGACCTCCGGGATGTCGTCCGCACCGGCGGCACCATGATGCCGGTCATGTTGGCAATCGCTTCGATACCGGACAGCGCCAGTACGATCTCGGTGAAACCGACCCAGGCATCCCCCCAGGCGGTGATGCTGTAACGCTCGCGGACGGGAAGCTCGATGCGGGCGTGATGGAGGCTCGGGAGAGCGCAGACCGCGATGATCGCGGTGAGGACGACCGTCACCAACGCCACGATCAGGGCAATGCGCCCCATGCCCCGGGGGCCAAACCAGTTGACCGCTCCGATCACGGCGATGGCGCCAAGCGTGCAAAGGAGCTCGAGGGAAATCCCCATGATCTCCCCCCCCACGCCCAGGTACCGGAAGGCGTCGAGGCAGGAGAGTGCGGCAGTCACCGTGTAATCGGCACAGAGCATCAATCCACCGACGACTGCCAGGGCGCGACTCGTGCCTCGTGCCGATGAGTACACGCCGCCCCCGTCGGGGTATTTGCGGCAGATGATCAGGTAGCAGATGCCGACCAAGACGAGGAGGACGTTCACAAAGGCGATGTGAAACAGCGACGCGTGACGCGTGAAATAAAACGCCAAGCCGAGGACGTAGAGCCGACTCGTGCCGAGGTCGCCAAACAGCATCGGCCCGGCGTGGAACCAGTGGAGTTCGCGAGGCCGGTTGTCGCCGACGGCTGTCATAAGGGCATGCTCTGGTCTGGATGCGGTCGCGGTAGCGTTTGTCGAGCCCGACCCATTCCCACCGTGGAATGGACGGAAATGGTCTTCCGACCGGGGGCTTTCAAGCGGCGGCCTGGCGACAAGGGCCCATCATCGTACTCGGACGATCTCCGCGGCCGCCCCGAAAGCCTGCCCGGGTGCCGCTGCCACGGGTTGCGGGGCCCGATTTGCCCCTAAGAGCCCTACGTTCTCGGGTTCTCGGGCTTCGTGGGGGTATCGAAATCGGATGCCCGAACATGGATGCCCGAACATGGGTGCTCGAACATGGCGGGGCGTCGAAGGGGGCCGGCCCGATCGCCAAGCTCGGCGCCATGCCCGAGGCAGCCCCTGCCGCTCGCTTCCGTCAGGAGCGGCTATCGGCCCGCGACGGGGCCGGGATTCCCATGCTGGGGCCAAGGATGTTGGTGCACACCTCTGCACGCTCAGAGGAGCCGGGACGAAGGCGGCGGTCATAGCCGTGGGGCCATGATTCATCGCCTGCCCGAGGCGAGCTACGGTCGCCTCGGGCAGGCTCCATCCGAATCGAGAGAAAGAATATTGCGCTAGCGATGTTTGCTAGGCAGTGACCTTAATGGTGAGCTGAGTGCTGCTCGAACCATTGCAGTTAAAAACATAGGTGCCTATGTTTGTGCCGCTGCCAATTTGTACCAAACCCTGGGTGCCCGATTGATTCGGATCTCCGTCCCCGCTGTATTCTATGTTGGGTCCGCCGCTCACTTTGGTGAATGAATTAATGAGTTGGCCATTGTAGCTGAAGTACAGGACGACGCCGCCATTGCTCTTGCTGTATGAATAGGAGTAAGGGAAGGAGGGGATCGTTACATCGGTGGTAGGGAGAGTAAGTCTTATTCCTGACATCGCAGCGACAGGGCCTGGGCCGCCAACGTGTTGGACCTGCACTTTCACCGGTTTGTTTTGCGCGAACGTGTCAACGTGCACCTTCAGCCTTGTAGGAGTCGCTTCTTCGACAGTGCCGTGGGCCCCGTTGCTGAACTTCACCTCGTTGTGCACGGCGCTCTTGAGGAAGTTCTTGCCTTCGATCGTGACCGTGGAGGAAGCCTGGTCGAAGGTCGCCTTCTGCACCTCGGGCCGATACTGGCGTCGGTCAGTCCAGACCAGAAGGCCGTTCCAGAGATCTTCATCGGCACCGAAGCCGGTCGCCTTGGGGGTGCGGAGGAGCGTGGCAGCGGGGTGCACATTCAGGAATGCCTTGTCGGCGACCTCCGCTGGCGCGTCTCCGCGGAACCTGATCTTTTTCAATTCTGTGTCATCTTGGAACACGAAGTTTCCGATGCTGGCGACACTCTTTCCAAGAGTCGCGCTCGCGAGATGGGAATTGCCCGCAAACGAACTCCATCCGAGTCGCGTCACGCTGTCGGGGATCACGACGCCACCGAGATCAGCATTTTGGAAGGC
>Ga0209829_10001692_pt1 | contig 17474 bp, 15 predicted proteins | sample C_140205_EF_Meta_FD_187311 | JGI IMG/M metagenome (GOLD analysis project Ga0209829, IMG submission 187311) | Freshwater microbial communities from Lake Croche, Canada to study carbon cycling - C_140205_EF_MetaG (SPAdes) (version 2) | ecosystem: Environmental > Aquatic > Freshwater > Lake...
GCAACCCAAGCCAACGAGAGGCCGTGATTCCAAACTATCCATGCATTCGTATTCTTGGTGTACTGGCCGATCACGTGATACTGATACCAAAAAGAATACAAAACCACGAAACCTAGGGCATAGGAAAAGAAAGTTGGCCAGTGTTCTCTTAGAGCAGCATTAATGTCCTCACTATGACTAATTTCTGGAACAAGTTCAACCACACTTAGCCCTAATAGTGTTAATGCAATTGAGTAAACGCCATCACTAAGCGAATCAATTAACTTATGGCTTATATTCTTAAACTTTAGGTCCATGTGGCTCTCCGGTTCCAATTGGAATTAGGAGAAAAATAACTGAGTGCATTTGGAAATACTCAGACTCGCCTAAATAATCCTAAATCTGTTCAAAAATTAGCAAATGTCAGACCCAATCCCCAAAATGAGCTGTGGATCAAGATCAATTGAATCCATTTGTGATCGATGAAGGATTTGTAGTTCGAGTCCCTCACAACCCACTTGCATACGGGAAGTTTTTTCTCTGGAAATACGTAACTCGTCAATAACGGTGCCTCAATAGAGCGCTAACTTTAAGTTGGTGCCCCATTGAGGCAATCATGTCTGTTGCCATCAAAATGTGACAATTAGTTGGCAATTAACTTAGGGGCAATCTTGAGCTTTCAAACTTTGAAAGCATCGAGCAGGACAAATATCTTTACCTCAAAAATGAGGCGAACTGGACATTATTTGGTTGGAGTTGGCGTAGCCATTTTTTCGTTTGAGGTTGAATTGCCAACAACCGAAATCTCGGGCGACTTAGAACCACAACCACTGAGCAGAATCGCGGTAGCGAGTGAGATCACAAGAAAAGTACTTCTCGCGGCCACAATTATTAAGGCTGACAACCTGTGAGTAGATTGCTCCACTCAGTTTGTACAGAATACCCAGCGACGAGAGTTGCGCTCTTCCACGCGCACTTATCACCTATTTCGGCACCCGCTGAGTCGTACCAGGCATTAAGTAGTGGGTCAGTGACAGTTTCGTAAATTTCATGACTTGCAACATTTGCAACTGCGTCCACTGCAACGTTTTTCTTCATTTGATAACCGGATAAGTTACCTGCCGCGCAACCGGCAGTGGTCGCCAAATAGGGTTGGTATGCGACAGCAAATGTCACTCCTCTATTTACAGATCCAGCACCATGCCAAGCACAGTAACCTGCAGATTTCGGGAAATTATTTGTGAAAACCATGTACAGCCCCTGAGGATCAATTGCTTGATTCGCTGTAGTCACTACAACTTTGTAGACCTCGGCAAGAATGGATGAAGTTGTTGGAGCGGAAGTTGGAGGCGAGCTTAGGTCTGAGAAAGACGAAACAAAAGACATTGTGTTTGCGGCCGCAGTCGGCATGTACTGCTTCGTAACAAGGTTGTAAGGACTAGTGGAAATTCCGGTAAGGAAAGAATTGACATCGCTTACATAATTTGCAACCGAAAAATTACTTCCCCAGTAAATTGCATAAATGCGAGTGACGGGCATTGCATTTCCCGCATGTTTAATAAGGTTTGGATTATTTACAACCGGCGGCTTAGCTGCTTGATTGGAGACCTTACTTTCAAAGACTCGTGATCCCAGCACTGCAACGCCAGAAATTCCGCCATCCTGTTGATCGTAATCACGTTGATCTAAATCTGAAGAGATTGTTCTTGTTGGGTTGCCAAATCTCACTTGCGGAGCTTGAGTATTTTCTTGCCTATTCTGAGATTTATCCTGTCCCTCAGCATTTGCATTCATAGCTCCATTTACCAGGAGTAGCGCCATTCCGAGAGTCGCGATCGCGACCAAAGATTTACTCCGTACAAGTTTCATGAGGGTATTTTATTCTCAAACCTCAGGATTTGTGAAATCCAGAGGGGCATTGCGAGGATCCCGAGGCTAAATGCAAAGTCAAAGAGCCTTTCTTGCAAACCTGGGCAGTTTGGCCCGCCCAATCTCGCCTTTCGTGCTTCGCTTGTGTCGCACCAGCAGTCATAGTTTCAGGATTTGCTTGACTTTCTTTCTTCTGCGCAGCAGCGCTTCCTTGTTGAACTGTCTGCATCGACCCGCCCACGCCAGGCTTAGCTGTTGCACTTACACAAGCGGGCGACTTAGCGTCTGTTTTTTTACTGCAATCTGCGGCCCAGGAGATTGGTGCAGAGAGTTGACCAAGTCCGAGAGAAATTGCGAACGCTAAAGTTACTGAACGCTTCGATCGAATGTTGCCTATTTTTCTCATAGTCAGACTCTCCTTAGTTGAAGACAAACGTTACGATTGCCGACTCAATAGCTGCATACATCGAAGTCGCAGCTTTTGTCGCTTTAACCTGACAAGATGCGGACACTTTAGAAGTTAATTCATCAGCGATAAGTTCGCAGGCCGGACCACCGCTAATCAAGGTATATGTCAACGCACCACTTCCTGTTCCGCCTATCGTTGTCAAAATTACAGTTGAGTTCTTCTTTACTGAAGTGATCTTGTTTGAAATCCGCAACGAACTCTGTTGAGCTAACTGAAACGGAACATCTACTGATGCCGTGAGACTTCCTAAACTTGCGGAAACATGGCAAGTTGTCGCGATTGATGAAGTCAGATCTACGCCAATGATGCGACACGAAGGTGTGCTGGTTGAGAATATTGCCCTTAAGCTGCTGCTGCCGACTGTAGATAATTTCACGAGGGACCCTGCTGGGTAATCGGCCAACGCAGGTGACAACTGAACCTGGAGTACACCTGCACCAACCGGTGGCGGAGTTCCAGCAGAACTCACAGTCATAGTGTAGGAAATTGTCGCCGTATTGTAGGTAGAAGTATCGCTTGGAGTGAAGAGAGCTGAAATCACTGAAGTCCCCGCGGCTATGGCAGTCGCGCTATCCCCATTTGTAATCGTGACAACACCAGTGTTGCTTGAAGAATATATAAATCTTCCGGGAATTGCTGATCCAACAGTAGGAGGAGTAATGGGGAAAGCAGGATCTCCTACAACTTTGTTCGGTCCTGAAAAGGCTGAAAGTACGGGCGTAACTTTGACCGAGGAGGCCAGAACAGTAACGACGTTAGAACTCTGAGACTTAGGACTGGACCCGGCAGCGCTGTGGGCAATCACTTTAAATTGAATCTGGTCACCAGCAGTGAGGCCTGTGACATCGCAATTGGTCAGATTAGCGGCGACCTGCCCGGCACATGAACCTGTAAATCCAGCGAGAGCGGTTGCCCTTAAGTTTACAATTTTGCTGGGCTCAATGACAAAGTAATTAATTGCAGTTCCATTGTCAGCGGGGGCTATCCACGAAACACTGGCGCTCAAGTTGCCGGCAAGAGCAGTTGGTCTTGCAGGCTGAGCTGGAGCATTCGAACCACCGCAATTTGCGGAAATATTTTGAATAGGACCGTTTGTAAATTTAATTCTCTCAAAGTCGTAGAGTGTTACGACAGCGCCAGAAACTGAGTCGGTCATCCGGCAACCAAAACTTGCTCCTGCGGGAAGCGGACCTGGAATAGAAGTAAATGTGAATTGCGAAGAAGGCCCGCTAATTCCTCCTCCTGCAACAGTACCTGGAGTTCCAACAGCAAGCGTTGCACCGCCTGAGAGATCGAGCGTGTCTGTGCCAACGGCGGTTCCAGAAGTTATGTCTGACAGCTGCGCTAATGCACCGGCTAACGTTGCGATCGTGAATGTGGTTGGTGTTACTGCAGTGATAACTGCATTACGCGCTTCGTAAGCAGCGAGATTTCCAGCAGTGGCTGAATTAAGGCCAACGATTGAAACCTCTTCACCAACAAAGAAATTATTAACAGCGGTGTATTTTGCGGTCGATGTATCTGCTACGAGGCCAGTAATTGTCGACGATGTAGAACGAATTTCTCTGACAATTTTCAATTCACCTGGATGGAGAATGCCAGAATCCATAAATGGGGCAAGAAGAGTCATTGTAGAAAATCCACGACCGTCTCCACAAGGGACATCGGTAGCGGCAAGGACTTGTGCTGGAACTGGAGACTTGCTGACTCCAATGCAGGTGTGCAAATACGCGCTTCCGTGCAAGATGTCAGCACCGCTGGATGGAAATACAGTGTCATTTCCATCTCCGCCAAGAATTATTCCGCCGCCAGACCACTTAGTGCTCAGCGGATCTACGGCTGTGTACTTCGTTGAACCCGGTGTCCCTGCAATCAATTCTGGTAATCCGGCAATAAGTGTGGGAACTTCAAGTGGAGCAGTGCTGATTTGAATTGGGCCAAAAACGTTAGCGGTATTTGGAGCAGACAATTGAATTGTCGTTGTATTACCAGTGACTACTCCGACTAATGCAAGAACAACGGCATTTGGAGCAATTCCTGCGCCCGTGACGACCGAACCACCTGCAATGTTGAGGATTCCTGGGAGGGTCAAGGTAATCTGTCCAGCACGTCCCATCGCAATTCTGCTCGCAGGAATCGTAATGTCAGCAGTTCCAATACCGCCAAATAGTTTGTCGTTTCCAGACGATCCAGAGAGCCCTTCAATGTTAATGAGCGTGTCATTACTCCGTGCAGTATTCGGATTGGTCAGAGCTCCAGAAAGGTCGCCCCAAACATTAGGCCTGAATGAAGGACTGTTGTCATATCTATGGTTGTACTCGTAGTTTGCCCAGTCAAAACCATAAGTTCCATCGGGGAATCCTGGCCCATCACCCAAATTGAATATATCATCTCCACCGTCACCGAACATCACATCTTGGCCAGTGCCGCCAGTAATGACGTCATCGCCTCCATAAAGAACGGGTAAATTAATTAGAGCATTTAGAAGTGGCCCGTTGTCCCCGTCAATGATGTCCCAACCGGCGCCACCCTCAATCCAGTCGTCACCTTCTCCGCCATCGAGTTTGAGATCATTATTTTTGCCACCTTGAATGAAATCATTGCCAGCTTCTCCGATAAATGAAGTTGCCACACCTGTGCATTCGCCGCAATGAATGAAGTCACTGCCACTGCCACCATCGGCAATGTCACCGATCTGAGAGGTGCCGGTATTAATCGTGTCATCGCCCGCGCCACCCTTAAGCAAGTCTTCTCCGGGTCCGCCAAAAATTATGTCATTGCCTCCAGCGCCATCGATGAGATCGCCTCCACTTGGTCCACCAGAAAGCCAATCATCTCCAGCGCCGCCCTGAATGCTGTCATCGCCATCGCCACCCGACAGAGCAGTAGAAGTCGTTGATGCAGGATTGGCAAAAATCGTAACGTTATCCAATCCCTTATGGGTAAGAGCTCCATTTGCAGAATCAATTTTCATAGCACCGCAAGTCAAAATTCCAGGAACAAGAGAGACGGTTGGGCTCGCAGCGCAATCTGCGACTCCAAATCCAGGATTGCTCATTCCAATTATTCCGCGAGAAGCAGCTGGAGTAGCACCGGAGGCGGAAGGTGTGTTACGACGAACTATGTCAGTGAACTTTTGTGCCGGAATTTCGCCAAAAAGGTTCATTCCTACAAGTCGGGACAAGTAGTAAAAGCGATCGTTATCCTGCAACCGCTGCATTTGCTCGGTAAAGACATATTGGAAAGTTGGCCCGAGCATTGGCGCAAGGATTGGTTGCTTGGCAGGCTTCTCTGCTAATCCTCCCATCCATAAATCAATATTGTTGAGACCCGTGTTTGAAAAGTTCCATGTAGGGCCAGTCGAGTTATAAAAATCACGAGCATCTCCCGGAGGCGCAAGGGCGGTTGAAGTTCCATTATTATCAAAATCGGCATATCCGCCTGAGCCAGGCAACTGTGGTCCAGGCTGGCGATAGCCTGCACAAGAAACATTACTCTCGACAGTAAATGAAGAAACATCAGCAGCTGTGACATGTAAACCCGATAGGTTACAAACGCTTGCTGTACCTGAAATTCCTGAAATATTTACAACTTGACCTGGGCTGAATGTATTTAAGCCAGTAAATGTAATTGAAGATCCATTACTAACGGCATCGGTGATATTCACGCGCAAAGCGGCAGTGGTGATTGCAATAGCTGCCGCTCTTTTGTCTGCAACGGTTGAAGCTGCCAAGATACTAGGATGCGTCCCATAGGCCGCAATAAAGTTAGCACCGGATTCTGTGTGTCGCAGGCCATTCTCTACGAAATCACTCCAAGTTAGATAAGGACGCAACTTAGGAGTATTTAATGCTCTAAACTGATTCAAAGTGGGCAGTCCCACATCACGCCCACGTGTGATGTTCAAAGTCGCAAGGTCAAGAGGCAAGCCAAGAAGATTATTTCTTACTGCATCCGTGACGAATTCATCAATTTCATTACCGCGTTGAGAAGACATGCCTTGTGCAATTGCTGCAGTAGCTTCTCCGGGAGTGTAAGAGAAAGGATTTGTTCCCGGATCACTTATCGTAACGGACGCATAATTTGTACAAACTATAGGCGCGACGGTTCCACAATCCGCTGTCTTAGAAGTTGTTGAAGAGGTATTTGGAGCAATAATCGCATCAGCATTGACTTTTCCAGCCTTATAGCTTTGAGAAATTGTGAATGATGAGCTAGTGCGTGTCGCAACTACTGCATCTTGAACGTTAAAACCAGCATCAATCATATTGCTGATTGTCACAACTTCACCTGCCATTGGTGCCACTTCATTTGGATTCATTTGATACGTAATTGTGCCGGCGGAATAGGAGGCCGATTGAATGTACGCGGGTCGCACAAGACGTACTTGAGATGGATTAGTGAATGCTGTAATTAGTGGAACATCTTGATTGTTTGTTGGATCATAGAAATTGCCAGGATTTGAACGTGCAATAGTTTCATTAAGCATCGAGTGGCCCAGTCGGTAGACCGCGCTTGCAAACTCTGCGGTTACAGCAGCATTCTTGCTCGAATCGTAGGTCACAAATAGCGGTAGCTCAGGGGCTATGCGACGAACAAATTCGTCATATGCCATGTGCTGGTATTCCATCTCCATAACAAATCTTGCCGCTTGGTAGAGACGCTCACCTCCATTAGTGGCATTAGTAAACTCGTTCTTAAATGCAGCAGGGATAACTGGATCATTCGTCAACATGTCAGAAATATCTTGAACTAAGAGGTTATGCTCGCTGTGAAAAACATTGTGAACTGCCGAAAGACCAATATTTTCATTAACACGACCATCGCCAGCTACAAGGTGAAGATTCAGAGTTTCGTTGTCGTAATAAGTGCAAGATGGTGCAGCCGAAGCAGAATTGATAATTGCATCTTTGTCAGCAATTAAACGATTTCCGGGAGCATAGCCAGGGCAGAAGCTAGATTGAAATGGAACGGCAGATGCGGTCGTATCGTTGATAAATGCGTGGCCGCTTCCTACAGCCGTGAAGCCAGTAGGCGCCCCCGTTCCTTCAGTGGGTAATCCAGCCGCAACTCCTTCTACCCACTTGTAACTACTTCCATTAGTGAAGAGCATTAAAGGATAACCGTGAGCGCCTGGGATAAATTTTCCATATTGATCAGTTGCAATAACCGGAACGCTTCTTGCATCAAAATCCGATAGCAGGATGCCTAAATTCTTGGCTTGCGTCTTAACATCTTTCCACGTTGGAAGCCCACCAGCAGAATTTTCAAGAAGCCGGCCATTTGATTTAGCCGTGATATTTGAACCTGATTTTACAATTGTATATTCACGCAGGAAGAAATTCTGAGAAGGATGAGAGCCATAAGTTTGGCTTTGATCAATCCATGGTGTTGTTTCGTTTGTGCTTTGACCTGATGAATCAGAAGCGCGCGTCAAGACCATCATGTTAGGAGCGTTAGGCGATGAAGAATAGAGCGGATCATCGCTCTTCAAAGGAATGAGAACGGCTGGCCCAGCCTTTGGAACTAAATCGAGCCCATGATCAAAAAATTGTCCAAATAGAGTGAACCAAGAGTCATAGCCTGCAGATACATTGTAATCAGGCGTTATGTTTGGAATGCTTAATACAGATGTAGCGTTTCCGGTCGTGGCGTTAACTGCTATCTCCGTCGAGTAACCAGTTTGGCCATAAAGGATAGAGGTTGCTTCGTAAGCCGCAGCAATCGCGGCAGGGTTGTTCATTGACTGGTCGGAAATGAGATTACTAATTATTCGTGGAGATGGGTCAACGACGTTTGATGTCGGATCCTGATACAACTTCTGGCCATCGGTGAGAGTTAATGTGCTGCTAGGGATGTTTGCTTGTGGGGCTAGTCTTGGAAAAATCTGCCCTGCAGAGCCCCATTCCGCGGAATCTCCGCTCTTGGGAATAGCGGTCCCGCTACTTTCCGCCATCACTGCTGAAATATTGTTGCACTCACCATTTACGGTTCGAACCCCTAATGGATCATCTGCAGTCCATAAGTACGATCCTGATAGACCAGTTGCACCAAAAGCAGTAGTTCCTGCCGACGCAACGTCGGCTGCCGTCAAACAACGATTTATGCTTGTGACGTCATAGGGGTACTTAATTGTGATGGTTGGAGTATCAACTGCTAAGGAAACTAAGGAAGCTGCGGTTCGCTTTGCATGAGCCTCGCCCATCTTTATTTGGTCGAGAATATATTGGAGGTCGTTATAAGTGATATTTAAGTGTCCTAACGGCATTACATAGGGCTCTGAACGCGATTTCCAAATTTGAAAATTTGTCGCTCCGGTAAGGACTTTGGGAGGAGTGGAAGAATCTTTGATCGTTACTGGACCCGTGACCGTTCCCAACGGGACCACTACTTCGTAGGTATCAACTAAGCCATTAACTTTAGTTGCCGCGGCACTTGCTCCGGTAAATTGCACCTGAACATTCCCGGAAAATGCTGGCGCGGTAAATCGTAAGGTGTCTCCCACGAGTCCAGCGCTGATAACTGCACTCAAGTTAGGATCAATCATCGCGATTTTATTGACTAGTAATGTTGTTGCTGCACCTGCAGATTGAATGGGCATAGCGAAAGCATTCAATGACAGCGAGATAGCAACCGCCAAAATCGCACTAAGATATTTCTTGCGATTCACTTTGCTCCCTAGATCAGAAATGCACCAAAAACCTATGGCTGAAGCCTAACTAGGCAGGGAGATTACGTCAGGTGACCAACAATCCAATGTGTGTAATACCCGATTACCTAAAACCTTCAATTTCTAGGTTTCTCTAGACTAAAGCCATGCCGCGCAGAAAAAATGATCTGGAAAGAACTTACCTCCTTAACTCTCTGAGTAGCTGGAAGTCCTTGAACCGAATCGAACCCGATCCTTATCTCGATGGACTGATTGACGCTTTAGACTCTGGCACAAACTTAGAGTCATGGGCGATTCTTAATCCCCTCGAATATTTGCCTCATCCAGAGCTGCAAGAAAATGAAAAAATTGTCCTCCTATTTTTTGGAGTGACAATTCTCAGGAATGCATTCGTTTTCTTACCGGTGGCAATTACCTGGCTTGCAATAAGCAAAGCGACTTCGGCATTTGCCGCATACACAGCAGAAAATTCTCTCAACGTCGTAAATTTTCTTGATTTTTGGGAGAATGGTTACGGAGTTCTCGACAAAAACTGGTCAGTCAGTAACGTTGCTACCCTAGATTTTCAGATAATTCTCCTCATTATCGCGCTCACAATCACGATCGGGATATTTGATAAAAGATCTGAACTTAAGCATGAAGCCCGGCTTGATCTAATTGAGCGAGATCGAGTTCAGATCGCGCTTGAAATTATGGCTTACCTTTCTAAAATCCGGCGAGTAACTCCTCAAATCTTCAATACAACAACTTCCGGAATTCTCCGCAATCTCGCGGCTGCTGCTAAATCTATGGAGCTAGCCTCCCGCGAGTTGAAAAAGTCAATCAACTCTCAATCTTCAAATAGTGAATTGAATAAAGAGGTTAGAAAGATTAAGTCTCGAGTATTTGGCGAGTGAAGTAGCCATGCGCCGAAGAAGAATTTCAAAGCTATCCGATGACAGCACTTTATTGGCTGGCTGGATGTATGCCGATCTACTTCTCGGACTTATGGTAATTTTTTTGGCGACAATTTCATTTGTTCCTTTGAACAACTTCACGAGCAAATCTCTTGTCAAGGCCTCCTATAAGCAAACAGATAAGGCCTTCAATTTCAACCGTGGAATAACTTTGATTTACAAAACACTTAACGCGACAGCCTTAGCCAAAGATATTTCGGCATTTAGACGGCGAGAGGGGCTGGACAAGGATTCTCAAATTATCTTTGTCCAGATTCTGGGGGGATACGACAAAGCGACGGAAAATTCTGACTCTGGCCGGAATCGAGCACTAATTTCCAGCTTCAAACTTGCCCAAAATTCAAAAGGATTATTTGACTACGCAGCGGTTACAGCAGGTAGTGATTCAAGCCTCAAACCAGACGAAATTGCCTTACGGCTAACGTTTGCTTCGAAAATTAAGAAGTAAGAGCAGACCTATAGGCCGATCAGGTTCAGTATCGATCCAAGGAATGGAATTACGAGGATTAATTTTCCATAGACCTGCGATGAATCCACCGAGAATGCGGTTGCGCCTGATTGAACGTCGACGGTCTTGCCGCGATTGGCGGCAATGAAGGCGAGCAGTGGATCCCTTCCTTTATCAGGAATATGTACCAAGACTTTTGCTTTCACCACAAGCGCAGGTTTGGTTTGATAAACGACCAATCCTGATTGGGCGGAACCTAATGCATTCTTCAGGCCATCGTGTGGGTGGGCAACGCGAATCCCCAGCAAGTAAAACAAAGCAAGTACGGCAATAAATCCAATCATCCAACGTGCCGCAGATGATTTCATACAGTTATTATACTTTTTCTTCTTTGGATAGAAGCCAGACACACGGGTTAATTGATCAGAAACTAGCGCTTTTTCTTGGGCGCTGAGTCTTTTACTGGCTTCCTTTTTCGAGTGGAGAGCTCCTTATCAGGAAGAGTTGGAGACTGACTTTTCAGACTTTCAAGCCATGCATTGATCTCTAGCTCCGTTGTGGAATCCACCGGAGTCAATTCTTTGGATTTTTGTAATGCGGCCTTGAGTGGCTCTCCCAATGTGAGGAGTATTGATTTTGCGGATTGCAAGAGAAATCGAACTCTGCCTATCTTTGAAGAAGCAATTTTCATCTCCCGCTCGTTCGAGTTTGAGACTGATTCAGCTTTTTCAGTACGAGCGCCAGACTGGCCAGCAGACATCCCCAGCATAAATCTATTTGTGCGTGAATCAGGGCGTCCAGTTCCGTGCCAGGTTGCAACTTCGATTACTGCTCCTTCTTGGAGCTTATTCAAAATAATTTTCTGTCCGTCAGGAAGGTCAATTACCATCGGTGCATCAATTAGGTTTACAGGAAGTTTTGACACCTTTGCTTCAGAATTCTCAGAATTTTTTTTAACCACTTTAAACTCCCCCTGTAATTTCAAGTCCGATATTGGAATCCAAATCTTGCATTTTTATCCCATTGAGCACCCCACCGCATGAGGACGTTGTAAAAGTCACTCTGTTAGATGGGCCAGAAAGATCATTAGCAAGGTTGAGAGAGCAGGATTTCTGGGCACCAGACACGCTGAGATGAATAGTGACCACTTGACCTGCACAACCGTTGCTAGCGCCCTCAATTCCCGCAATCCCGGCGACAACTACAGAGGCAAGGTTGAAGTGATCGCCCTCGAATGATTGCGTTGCCGAAACTGTTACATCTCTATCACAGGTACCGAGTGCAACATTTCCGCCACCTAAGCCCACAAATGCGCTACCTGCTCCGGGTCCTGGAGGGCCTGCGGGTCCTGGAGGGCCCGCTGGTCCTTGGGCACCATTTACACCAGAAGCGCCATCGCGGCCATCTATTCCATTCACTCCATTGATGCTAGCAATTCCTGGTAAACCATTCAATCCTGGAGTTCCTGGTGCGCCATCCTTCCCATTCGCGCCAGATACTCCTGCGACACCGGGCGGGCCCGAAGGGCCAACTAATAAGCCAAGAACTTGATTGAAGTTTGAGTCAGAAATTTTCGTTTCTCCTAAGAAAAAATTTCCAATTCCCACCGGGGTCGGAGATAAACCTGCAGCAAAACCGACACGTGTGAAGAGTAAAAACAAAAGAAATACAATCATTTTTCTCATGCAACCACCTCAACCTTACGCGACCGAGATGAAGTGTCGTATACGGAGCTATAAAACCCATGCACAAAAAGCAAAATGATGGCACTGAGGATAAACATCTTTCCCTTCTGGGTCACGTCAAGAGGAAAATCCTGGATGTTCAGAAATGCTGCGTAAGCCAGTAAGCATAAACATAAAGTTTCAAGAGCAATATGCCTTTCAAAGCGTTGAAAAAACGGAATTAGCGGACTTTCAAATCTCACTAGCAACAGCACCAGCGGAAAGGCAAGAAGTGCTCCACTTATGAAAGCAAACCGCATTGATTCCGTCCATTCATAAATACAAGCCGAAAAATATACGCTGCACAAGAGAACTGATCTAGGAGCGAGGACTCTAGGAAGCTCTAACACTCTTATCTGATAATTTTCCCCCGTTTGGTGTAAATCCTTGTTGATAAAACTTTCAAATTTAATCCTAAGAAAATTAAAAAACCCAAATGCCATTGGGAAAAGATAGCTATTAGTCGGAATGGGTCCCACTCGATCAGTAAAGCTATTTGTGAGCAGCATGGATACGAAGAGAACCAGTGCGCCAACTGCTGAACCAATCAACTCAGGAAGAAATTTTCTAAGGAATGTAGCGTATTTATCTTTTCTCAATGCGTCAGTGTAAAGAGAAGAGATCAAGCCAGGGGCAATCCACCCTAAAGTTATCGCAACAAGTGACATCGCCGCTTTAACGCTGATGATGTTACCTACAACAATTGAAACAAATGAAAAACCCGTTCCAGCCATAAATCCCGAAAACGGATCAATCAGTCCAGCAATTGCTACACAGAAATAGAAAATTGCAGAGAGCGTTCGTACTTGATTACTTACTCCCCCATGCAAGCCCAAATAACTGCCTAGAAAAAAAGTTAAAAACGGTGCTGTAGACCACATTGCAGGAGAAACTTTAAGAAGGAGCTCGCCCTCTCGAATGAGCTTAAATTTAAATAATGAATTGTTGACCTCATTGATAGCGGCCACTCGGAAGCGATAGAAGGGTGAAACCCATCCCTGGGGTGGAGCTTGTGGCTTTGCGCGAATGTATTCAATTCGAGCGTACTTCTCCATCCGCAAAATAGAGAGTGTGGAGATCAGCAGAATTAAAGATAGAAGAATCAATAGAAGTTTGGTGGGTATTTGAATTACGTTAAAGGTGGATTGGTCCACCAGCCGAACGCCTGCCACCACCTTATTTTCATAGCCGCTGCCACTACTGACGATGGTGTAAACACCACTTTCCAAGTTCTCCGGGACTTGAAGAGAAAAATACACAAATCCCCTTGAATCTTTTCGGCTGATTCGGAAAGGAAGGGCACTCCCGTGCTGAGAGACAAGATTAATTTTCCAATTTGTGATGTTCTGATTTCCACCAAGAACCAGGTTATGTTCTAAGCCTTTCTCCCAGGTAAGAACGGGAAGGTCTACTGCAGTCGACGCCGGTAGAATCAGAAACATCCCAGAAAGCAGAATTAGGAAAGTCAGGAATCTATTCAACATTTTTCATCGCATCCAGAATCAACCAAAAGCCAAAGAGGCTGGGAACTAATAAGAAAAGAGCTTTCGGAGTCAAAAGATTTCCTATAAATGGAATCACAAATATCACTACACCGAGAATGTCGCTGCGTTTTGGTTTCTGTGTATCAGGTGATTTATTGCTATCACCTTTGACGATGAATCCCTTGTTAATGTCACCACCGACAATTCTGTGAGAAAAAACAGCTACTGATTCACCATTAAATCTCCTAGCTTCGTATGCGATTACATCGCCGATCTTCGGCTCTTTTCGACTCACGGGAGTAGTGAATATGACGTCTCCGGTATTTATCGCTGGGGCCATGGAACCAGTGAGAACGATTCGGGCCTTAACTATTCCGGTAAATGAGAAAAGCGAGAAAACCAATAGCAAGAGTGCGACGGTATAGCCGGTAAAGGTCATGGCCTTTCCGAGATTTCGAAAACGATTCGCCTTCCTTTCCGTTTCCTGCTGAGCGGTAGGTTGCACTAGATCGCCTTGATCCAAATCCAAAATCTTTCCATTTGAGATGAATTTTGTGCTTTCACCGTTGGAACTCACTACCGTTACGAGAATGTTTGTTAGAGAATCGTTCGGACCGGAATCAAGCCAAGCTTCGCATTCATTTGAGTGTGGAAAAACTTCAACAATTTTTGACATGAGGGCGATTTCGAGCCGTTACGGATAAGGGCGGGCACCACGAACTATCGGTGCATCTTCATGAATCACGTCATCCTGTGTTTCAATAAGAATTCGGCTTACATCATTAATGTTTACTTTAGCCACATTCTCTGGGAATGAAAGCGTGAATGAGCCTAGAGCTAAACTTCTGGGGCCCACTTTTAATGTGGCAAGATTGCCCGGATCTACATAACCAAACTTACTTTGACTTAGTGCGCCAACTGTCTCAGTTTCATTTTTAGCCCAATAAACGGTTGGGTTCTGAAGCGTAAAATTTCCGTTATCGCTTGAAGCGATTATTTGGATTTCAGTGCTATCTGCCGGATACACCGAGAGAACGAAGTCAACACCCGAACATTCCTCGGGAATATCCGAAACTCTAATGCCACTTAAATAAAAAGTGCCTGGTGCGCTGGTTGCAAGGACATCGTTGTGACTTTTTGAGTCTTCTACTACCGGCGTGCTGGTCTCAACAGTATTAAGGTAACTAGAAATTGGAGTCACGCTAATTTGCTTGTTCCCGCCACAGTAAACAGTTCGCTCAACACCTTGACCAAACTCGGTATTCTTGCCGCCATTAATTGTGATCGTCGATGCTAGCGTCGAACCGACGCCAAGAACGGCGATAACAAGACCAATTCCCATCCAGACTTTGACGGCGCGCTTGCTTCGCACCGGTCGTTGGCCTGGGCCATCCAGATTGAGAATTGACATTTTTAAGGAATTCTCGGTGGCAATCAGCTACGTGATACAAGTGTTATGTAGTTAATGTCGGATGGCGCATGGTCAAAATGCAGTGTGAATATTGGATTTGTATGCGATGCAAATGTTGCCTGACTCGGCATAGTAAAGCTGATTTTGTCAACACTGCAAGACTTCGAACTGATGAGAGTTTCAGGATCAGTATCGTACCCAACTGTAAATGAGGAATGTACTTCAAGAGCACTGCAAAGATACGGCTTTGTTACATGGTCTGTATCTTCATGGAAAATTTGAATGTCAAAGGTTTTCTCGGCGCAGCCGTAGCCTTCAGAGTTGGTTGTCTGAGTATCAATATTCGAAAGGACAACTTTATCCAAATAGAATGTCGGAGTTCCAGCTTCATTTAGAGACATGGCAGTTGTTGGAACAACATTTATGCTGGTATCGCATCCACTCACTTTAACAACGCCTTGACCGAGATTTACTTTGTTATCTGTATTGATGGTAATTGTGCTAGATGCAAAAGCGGAACTAATGCCAAAGAGAGTCGCGACTAGACCGACCATAAGAAGTCCACGAGAAGATTTTTTCCGACGCGGAGCCTTTGGCTCTTGACTATCGAAACGTAAGATTTCCATGGTAGCTCCAACTTTCATTCATTTCGCACTCTGCGAATTTTGTGAATGGATGAAGTCAATCACTCGTGCCTAACGAAGTCATCCCGTTTCCCTTGCAAATGGGCCATATTTGGGTATTAACCGCACATCTTTGGGACCGTCAAATTCCTTGACTCTGGATAGTAATTCTTGAAACATCCTTTGCCAGTATGCCGGGTTGGCGAAAGAGCACTTTGTATGTACCGGTCTGGCCCTCATAGGAAATACTATGAAATTCATCTTGCGGAACAAGGGAAACTTTCCCTAAGGCATCAATCTTTACGGATAATTTCTGAGTTTGAGGAGAGGAGCAATCGCTTTCGGTACACATCTTCGCGTAGCCATCGGTCCGGTAAAGTGGATAAGCCATACCGCGTAAATCGAGTATTGCTAATTGAAATTGTGTATTCGCGCATCTATTCGTATCCAGCCCTTGAATAGAGATCCCATTTAACGGCGAGAAGCCTTCTGGCGCGCCACTTTCACCTGTGGCCCCTTCTATTAAATCTATACTCACCCAAGTATCGCAGGCTCTTATTTGATACTCACCTCGTCCAAATTCATGTGTCTGACCAGGTGAGGTAATAATAATATTTGCAGCCAAAATAGAACCAAACCCTGTAAAAATTAGGATGGAAGCGCCTAGGTAGAGCTTGATGGCGCGACTTCGAGCAGGAATGGTCATAACTTTTGCTACAAATTAATGTGGATTATTGACAGTTTCAACTGTCGCTCGGCGTACATTCTCGCCGTTGATATTTACCTGCGTCGCGCTTGGATCAATGTAGAACATAACGTCTGCATTCGTAGGGTTCAATGAGGATCCGTCGTAAACAGAGACTCCAGAAACATTGACATTTGCGCTCGCGACCAAAGTGCTTGAAATTGGCTGCCCATCCCCAGTTAAGTATGTGAGGCCAAGGAGTGATGAATCTGTAACGTTCGACGTTGGAACATTTACCGGAAGAATTACTTGGAGCACTTTTGCATCGGGCGAATTTCCAATTACAAGCTCTGCGCTATTTCCATCAATCATGCGCAACCGCAATTTGCGACCACTGCATGCCTCAAGGTTCAAGTTAGAAATGGTGGCTGTGCGAACGCGAAAGAACCCATCGGAGGAGTCATTGGATGATGGATTGGCATGCCACTCTTCGCCAAGCGCAATAAATACATTTTGATCACAGGCAATGGCTTGCTGCGAGCCTTGCCCAAATTCCAGTGCCCCTGACCCAATAGTTACACTCGCTGCAAAAGTAGATAGAAGAAATGGGATTACCGAGATAGCCGCCACTCCAAGAACCACTTTTTTGCGTGTATTGGACCCAGCTCGGCGGCGCTTCGCAACTTTGCCGCTAAGGGGTGAATCCAACATGGCTGACTTCCTCCGATAAAGAAATATTTACGCGAAACCTCGCTCTATTTGAGCCTAACAGTGTCCTTTACCATGTTTAAGTTCATACCGAGAGCACGGAATGAAATAGTTCGGTTATTACTCGAACTCCCTTGAGCGCACAGTGCACTCTCGATACTGACTTTCGAGATCGCAACAAATGTAAGGAAGATAGCCGAGCCGGATAAGGACTTAGCGGCTGAAATCACTTGCATGCCCATGTTTCCATTTAGCGACGCCATCACTGATTGCGCCGGACCGGCAATTCTAAAAACCGGTAACCCAAATTCTGTGCTCACTACCCCTGTACCACTTTTCGTGAAATACACCCCTGTGGCATTCACGGAGCCGCACACGAGAAGGGTGTCTACTCCGCCGACCTGAAGGCGAGGAAGGAAAATTGAGTGCGCACGAGGATCAACGCCTA
>Ga0209829_10001695_pt1 | contig 17461 bp, 11 predicted proteins | sample C_140205_EF_Meta_FD_187311 | JGI IMG/M metagenome (GOLD analysis project Ga0209829, IMG submission 187311) | Freshwater microbial communities from Lake Croche, Canada to study carbon cycling - C_140205_EF_MetaG (SPAdes) (version 2) | ecosystem: Environmental > Aquatic > Freshwater > Lake...
CTAGGTGACGATCCGGCCGCTCTGCCGGACACGCAGCGTGGCCAGGCCGAGCCACACCTCGCGCGGAGTGCGGGCGATCCGGATCTGTTGCTGGCGACATTTCAAGAGGGTCGTTATTTGGAAGGGGGAGGTGCGCTGAGTTGCGGTTACTCGGTTTCGCGCGACGGAGGCTTTACGTGGACGCGGGGCTTAATCCCGCAGCTCACCGTGGCCAACGGCGGCAGGTTTCTCCGCGCCACCGATCCGGTCGCCGCAATTGGGCCACAAGGTGATTTCTACCTCAACACGCTCGGTTCCATCGACAATGGATTCGGGCAAACGGCCGTCGTGGTAAGCCGGTCAGTCGATGGGGGGATCACGTGGCAGCCTCCCGTGACCGTGGCCCAAGCGCTCACGACGGCGGCGTCGCTCGACAAGAACTGGATGGCCGTGAACGATTTTTCCGGCGCGCGTAATCCCGGGCGGCTCGCCGTCACGTGGTCGGTTTACGCGGGTAATTTTGTTTACCTCCAATCCTCGGTGAGCGACGACCGCGGAGTCACTTGGACCGTGCCAGTCAATGTTACTCCGACCGACTCGGTGAACCAGTCCAGCCAGCCGGTTTTTCTCCCGGACGGTGCATTGCTCGTGCCCTTCATCAGTTACCTCAGCACCGCAGCCAATCCACAGCCACTGTTCCGGATCGAAGCAAAGCTTTCGACGGATGGCGGCCGCACGTGGCCGGCCAATTCGGTCGTGGCGGCGAACAACATCGTTGGGTGGGACGATCCCGATCTTCGTGACGGCATCTTTCTGATCAGTTCAGCCGCTGCTCGTGTGACCGGCGAAGTCTTCGTTGCCTACACGGCCGTCCTCGCCGGTTCGCCGCGCGTTCTCGTCGTGAAATCAGCCAATCGCGGTGCAACGTGGTCGGTTCCCGTGGTCGTGAGTGACAATCCGACGGGCGTATCCGTGATGAACCCCGCGGTGGCGGTCACGCCCGATGGACGCGGCGTGACGGTGGTCTGGATGGATCGGCGCCACGCGACGGCGGCGCTCCCGGCTGTGGACCATTATGCGGCGATTTCCCTCGATGGGGGCGTCACCTGGCAGCCGAACATTCGCCTCAGCGACCGCTCCAGCGACATCCGCCAAGCGCCGCTCACCTCGCGCGGCTACATGCTCGGTGATTACCTCGGTCTCGTGGGTCCATGGGGTGCCGATCAAACGGCGATCGCGGTCTGGTGCGATACCCGCACGGGAAATGCCGATCCGTTTTCGGTCCGCTTTGCGCTCGCCCCCGCGCCCAGTTTTGCGACGTGGCGCACCGCCCATTTTAACCGCGGCGAACTCGCCGACGCCGCGCAAAGCGGGCCTGATGCCGACCCCGATGGCGACGGTTACGCCAATCTCCTCGAATACGCGCAGGGGACCAATCCGCGCGCGCCCGAGAGTGGGAGCGGACTGTATTTCGCAGCGGGCACCAGCGCGGTTGCGCTCGGTGACCGGAGGGTTTTCGGCCGGGCCGATGTCGCCGTTGATTTTGAAAATTCGACTGATCGCGTGACGTGGACGCCGGCGTTGGCGAATCCCGCCGCGCTCGTCACCGCTCCCGCGCAGGGACTGTTCGATATTCCCACCGGTCGCCCGACGTTTTTCCGGGTGAAATACTCCCGGGATGCGACGGTGCTCTACTCACCCGAGGTGGCCGTGGCCAACAACGATGCGCGTCTCGTGAATTTGGCGACGCGCGGGGCCGTGAAGACCGGGGGATCGCAACTCATCGCTGGTTTTGTCACCGTCGGTGGCAGCCTGCGTCTGCTCGTGCGTGCGGCCGGGCCCAGCCTAACTCCGTTCGGCGTGGCCGGGGCGCTCACCGATCCTCAGCTCACGCTCATACCGGCCGGCGCCTCCACCGTCGTCGCCGCGAACAACGACTGGGACGCTGCCGCGCAACCCTCGCTCACGACGGCGCTCGGCCAAGCCGGGGCCTTTCCCTTTCCGGTGGGAAGCAAGGATGCCGCCCTCGTGTTCACGACTCCGCCCTCCGCCGGCGGCTATACCGCGACCGTATCAGGCGTAGGCGGACTGACGGGGGTTGGCTTGGTGGAGATCTACGACGTGTCGCCGGCCTCGGTCGACCTTGACCGACCCCGGCTGATCAACGTCGCTACGCGCGGCGAAGTCGCGCCGGGCGTCCCGCTCGTCGCCGGTTTTGTGCTCGGTGGCACCCAGCCGCGCCGCGTGCTCATCCGGGCCGCCGGCCCGGCGATTGCCTCGCTCAACGTCGCACTGTCGGTCGCCGATCCGACGCTGGCGCTCTACCGCGGAGCGACGCTGCTTGCGGCAAACGATGACTGGTCGCGTGGGCGCAGTCCGGCGTCGGTGGCGGCGACAGCGGCTCGGGCCGGAGCCTTTGCGTTTGCACCCGACAGTTTGGACTCCGCGCTGCTCGTCACGCTCGAGCCTGGTGCCTACACCGCCGTCGTCACTGGCGTGGGTGGGGCGACGGGGCTCGCCCTCGTGGAAATTTACGACGTGAACTGATCCGAATTGAACCGATCAAGGGCGGTCCACCGGCCGGGAAAAAAGCGGCTCACTTCCACCGCAGCACTGCCGTAACCGGATAGTGATCGGAGGGGTAACGCCCCTCGTGAACGGTGCGATCAATGGTGCGCTCGGTCGCGACGAAGTCGGCTGGGTGAAAAATGAAATCAATCCGCGTGACGCCCCGAAGTGAGGCAGGCTCCATTTAGCCGGCTTCACCACTGCACACGGTCGGGGGCCCAACCGAGTTTTTGCGCGGCTTGGGCGGTCCACGACCATTCGTCGCGGTTCGTTTGCGTCCACTTCACGGGTTGGCGCTCGGCGGCCATGGCGGCGGTTTGGGGCACGTCGAGGAAGCGCAGCACATTGAGATAATCTGGTCCGGCCATGTGCGAGGTGGGCGGGGCGATCAATTCGACCGAGGTGAGGCCGTCGATGAAGAGCGAGGCGTAAAGGGCGTTGATGGCTTGGTCACGTGAGCCGAGGAGCTGAATCGGCGTGGTCCCGAAGAGGTCCCGAGTGCGGAGTGCGGCGACGGCGCGACGGATGTCCCAGACGCGCATGCCGTCGATGGTTTGGCCGAGGAGTTGGTAGCGGCGGCGGACTTCGTTTTGGTCAGCGGCGGCGAGGGCGGAGGCGGTTGGTCCGAGGCCGCGGGGAAAAAAGCGGACGATGGCGGTGTCGGAGGATGCGGCGGGCGTGGGCTCGTCGCGGTCGAGCACGACGAGGAGCACGCGTTTCACGGCGGAGCGGAGGGCGGGGCGCTGCACAGTCAAGGAGAGGCGGACAGGGCCTTGCGTGATGAAGTCCCACGTCTCGGCGGCGGCGTCGTCGGCGGGATCGCGACGGGTGAGGGCGAGCGGTTCCTCGGAGGCCGGCCAGCCGTGGAAGGATTTTTCGCGCAGAGCCCGCATCCAGGTGGTGCGTTGTTGGGTCCACGCAGCTGCATCGGCGGGTAGCGCGGGTGCGGCCATCGGGACAAAGGTCTCGTGGATCTTGGTGGTGCGCTCGTCGGCGGGGTGGGTGCCGAGGGGGAAAACGCGGAGCTGTTTCGGTTCGAAGAGTTTTTCAGCAGCGACGCGGATGAGTTGGTCGGGCGCGTTCTTCAGCCAGCGGTTGAACCAGCGGAAAGCGGGGACTTGCAGGTCCTGCGTGTCTTTGTGCGGGCCTTCGGTGATGAGCAGGCCGAGTTTGTCGGAGGCGTTGTGCAAGGCGTAGACGCGGGCGAGCTCTCCGTGGACCCGCAGTACGCCATCGAGGGGGAAAATCGTGTCTTTGTCGGAGTTGGCGAGGAGCAGCGGGCGCGGGGCGAGGAGGGCAGCGAGTTTCGAATAATCCCAGCGATAGGTGTTCACCATGAACATGCAGTCGCAGTGGCCCTTGACGACGCCGTCGACGACGTGGTTGTGGAGATCGGTGATGCCCGCGACGGGCACGGCGACCTTGATGCGCTCGTCGAGTGCGGCGGTATACCACGTGTAAGCGCCGCCGCCGGAGCGACCGGTCATGCCGATTTTCTCGGGGTCGACCTCGGGGCGCGACTGGAGGTAGTCGAGCGCGCGAATGCCATTCCACGCCTCGACGCCGGCGGGCGTGTAGCCGCGAGAGTTCCACCAAAATTGGCCGAAGCGTCGCGTGCCGTGGTGCACGCCCTCGAGTTCGCCGAGTTGGATCGTGTCGATCGCGAGGCACACGTAGCCGTGGCGCGCGAACCATTCGCCGTGGTGTTGGTAGCCGGTTTTGTTGCCCATGCTCGCCTTGCCCATTTTGACCTCGGCGTGGCCGCAGGCATAGAGAATCGCGGGTGCGCGACCGGAGAGATTCTTCGGCACGTAGAGATTCGCCGTCACGTAGAGGCCGGGGAGAGACTGGAAGTGCAGGTTCTCGACGAAGAACTCGGCGTGCTCGACGCGGCCGGTGATCGTGGGCTGGAGATCGGTTTTCACGGGGCGTGGCGAAAGGCCGAGCATCTCGAAGAGTTCCTCCCGATACTGCGCACGGTGGTCGGTCCAGTCGCGGAGGGTCTTTACCTCGGCGAGCGAGTTGGCCGCGAGGTGTTGGGTTTCGATGCGGAAATACTCGGCGAACATGCGGTCGGCGGCATTGGGTGCGGGGGTGGGCACGGGAGTGGCGGCGAAGGTGCCGAGAGTGAGCAGTGAAGTGAGGGCGGCGAAGCGTGCGGTGAGACGGGGTGTTTTCATGGCGGGGGGAAATTAGCGGGCTGGGACGAGCAAATTGGGTTTCGTCCAACGAATCCGGGCGAGGAGCAAGTCGCCGTTGATGCCGTTCTTGGGCTGCCATTCGCCGACGGTCACCCACGACTCGTCGGGCGTGACATTGATCGGGTGGAAGTTGCCCATGATCGCAACGCGGTTCGGGTCTTTCACCCCGTCGCCGATGAGGGGCAGCACGACGCGTTCGGTGGCGCGGATCAGGCGGAGGGTGCGCGGATCGACTTGCGCCATCCAGAGTGGGGCTCGCCAGCGGAGAACGTTGACGTTGCGCGGATCTTTGCGCGTGTAGACGAGCCAGAGCGCGTCGGAGTGGGGGAGCCAATGTTGCTGGGTGGTCGACAGGCCGAGCGGTTCACCGTCGTCCCATTGCCACGTTTGTTTGGGCGACCAGGTGAGGCCGTCGTCGCTGGTGGAAACGTAGCCGCGTTCGTCTTCGGCGCGGAGGGTGAGGTAAAAGCGATTTTGCCAAGCGGTCAGCGAGGGCTCGAGCAGACCGCGGCCCTTGTCGTGGGTGATCTCGGAGCCGGTGCGTTTGATCGCGAGCGTGTCGCCGTCGAAGGAGCAGAGAACACTCGTGACGGAGCGCGGCTGGGCCTTGGTCGCGCCGTAAGTCAGCGCGATGAGAATGTCGCCGTTGGGGAGCACGACGCGTTGGCCGCAGCCGTTGGAGTAGATTTGCGCGCCACGCGGGTCGGACCAGGCGAGCCTGCGGCGCGGGCCCCACTTCCCGTCGCGCCACACGGCGTAGACGGGCCAGCGCGACGGCTGATCGGGCGAAAACTTCGGGCCCTTATAGAACACGTTGTGGCCCATTGCGAGGACCGTGCCGGACTTCGCGTGCCACTCGGGGACGACGTCGCAGACGCCTTCTTCAGCGCCGTCATCGGTGGGCACGCGGCCGAGAGGCGGGAGCACTTGTGGTGCGGTCCACGTGCGACCGATGTCGGTCGAAGTCATCCAGTGGAGCGGGCCGAAGTAGTCGGAGCCGGCGATGGTCTGGAGCGTCATGAACACCGTGTTGAGTGCGCCGGCGCGGCCGGGCACGAGGCAGGCGCGGGGATGAAACCACGTGGGCCCGCTGCCGTCGCGACCGCGGAGCACGGCGACTTTTTCGATGCTCGCGATGAGGCCGGCGGGCACGCCAGCCCGGGTGCGCAGTGCGAGCGCGGCTGCGCCGGTGGCGAGGGTCGCAGCGAAGTGGCGGCGGGACAGGGATGGGGAGTTCAAGGAGTGGAAGGGGATTTGCTCAGTAACCGCGGGTGGTCTCCACAAGACCTTGTAACGTTTCGCCGCGTTCAAAGCGGGCGAAGTTCGTGAGGAACACATCGAGCTTGCGGTCGGTCTCGCCGGGAAAGCGGCCGCCGGTGTGTTGGGTGAGGAGAACCTTGGGGTGACGCCAGAGCGGGCTATCGGTGGGGAGCGGCTCAATCGCGGTCACGTCGAGCACGGCGCCGGAGAGATGGCTGGAGCCGAGCAACTCGACGAGGGCGGCTTCGTCGAGCGTGGAACCGCGGCCGACGTTGCAGACGACGGCGTCGCGTTTCAGACGGGCGAGGCGGGAGTGATGGAGAAAACCGATGGTCGCGGGCGTGTGCGGCAGCGTGTTGATGAGGAGATCCGTGGTGGCGAGCGCGGCGTCGAGCTCGGCCGGCGTGGAGAGCGAGCCGGCGCGGGCCGTGCGGGAGAAAAACTGCACCTGGGCCTCAAACGCGGTGAGCAGGCGCGCGAGGCGTTGGGCGATGCCGCCGGCGCCGAGGATCAGGACGCGCTGACCGTCGAGCGCGCGGATGGCGGGTTCGACCTCAGACTTGATCCAGCGGGCCTGCGGCTGCGCGACGAGGAGGCGCGGGAGTTGGCGGTAGAAAGCGAGGATGCCGGCGAGGGCGGCTTCGGAGACGGCGCGGTCGAAGAAACCCGCGAGATTCGTGAGCTGCACGGGTGCGGCGCGCGGCGAGGTGTTGAGGGCGAGGTAGGCGTCGACGCCGGCGGATTCGAGCTGCACCCAGCGCAGGTCGGCCGAAGCGGCGAGCCACGCGGCGGGGACGTTGCCGAAAACGATGTGGGTGGACGCGAGGGCGGCACGTTTTTCGGCCTCAGGCAGATCCGCGCAGAACGTGACGGTGTGGGTGGCGAGGGCGGTCGTGAGCCGGCCGTGTTGGGCGGGGGTGAGGCCGGGGACCGCGATGCAGAGATTCATCGTGTTCGCGAGAGAAGCCCAAAGCGGGGTGGGCACAAGGCCGGACTGATTTTCCGGCTGGCCGCGCGGCCTCGTGTGACCAGATTTCGACCATCATGGTCCGTCTCTGCGCGCTGCTCCTTTTCGCTTTTCTGCCTGTGCTGTGCGCGGCCGAACCACCGCTGGCGGCAGTCGATCGCGAGAAGATGCTCGTGGAGTATCAAAAACAACTCGTGGCTTTGGATCGCGCCATCGCCGAGTCACCGCAGCAGGTAGCCCTCTATTCGCGGCGCGGCGATCGTCAGTTGTTTCTCGGACAATTTGCCAGAGCAGTGGCGGACTTTGAGAAAATGATCGCGCTCGATCCGGCGCAGGATGCGCCGCACTGGCGCTTGGGTATCGCCTATTATTTCGCGGGCCAGTTTGCTCAGTCGGCCCGGCAGTTTGAAAAATACCACGCCTACGACGGCGGTGACCGCGAAAACGGCCTCTGGAAATTTTTGGGTGATGTCAAAACGATGGACCGCGCGGCTGCGCAACAGGCGATGCTGGTTTACACGCGGTTCGACCGGGAGCCGTTTCCCACGCTCTACGCACTCTTCGCGGGGAAGAAAACCTCGCAGGAATTTTTCGCCGATCTCGCCACGCGTAAACTCGCGGATGATCCCCGCGTGCGGTTCTTCGCCGACTACTACGCCGGCCTGCACGAGGAATTGCTGGGGCACCGGACGCGCGCGGTGGAGCGATTGCACGCTGCCGTTGCGAATCGTTGGGGCCAGACGGCAGAAAACGGGCCCGCTTACATGTGGCAAGTCGCGCGCTTGCACTACGAGGCGCTCGCGGCGGCGAAGCCGTGAGGCCGGGCGGACTGGCTAGAAATCTCCGCCGCCCGAATCTCCGCCGCCGGAATCCCCGCTGCTGGAATCATCGCTGAAACTGTCGCCCGAACTGGAATAGTCGGAATCACGACGGCGGGATTCATTATCATCGAAGTTGTCGTTGCCCCGATCTTGGTTGTGGCTCCCGGAAAACTGATCGTAGAGCCACATGCCGGCGGCGGCACCGAACATTCCGCCGATGAGTGACGTCATAAAGCCTCCACCGGAACTGCCTCCGCCCCCGGCGACGTCTGGGCTGCTGCCCCGATTCGACATCGCACGAAAAATACCGATGACGATCCACACGACGGCCATCCCGACGACGGCGGCGATCACCCAATTCCACGGATTGGGCGTCTCATCGGCCGTTGTTGCCGACTGCCTGGTCTGAGCCACGGCCCGGCTCCGGGTCGATACATGGTTCTTCATGGTGGTGGCAATCAGGCCGACGCCCTCGAGCAGCGCGGCATCGTTCTTATGATCACGCAACTTGGCCAGCATGGCGCTGACCAAGGCGTCGCGGTCCCGAGGCTGAAAGAGGCTTTTTTGCGTTTCGTTGCCGACGAGCACCTGTAAGTGCGAGGGTTCCTTGGAGAGCAGGATGTAGACGCCGTTGACCTTTAGATCCCGCGCTTTGCGCAGGGCCCATTGTTCAAAAAGGCGATTTTGGGCGGCGCGGTCTTGCAGGTTCACCCCTTGCTTCAGGTCGTCGGGCACCGACTTAAATGTTTCGACGACGACTTCCCGTTTGAAGCGGGCGCCGATTTCGGCCATCTGCCGACTGGCTTCGGCTTTGGCTGTATCTGAGAAAAAAGCGCCGTTGTCGCGGATGTCGCCGCGTTGCGCGTGACTGGTAGCGACTCCGCAAAATAGGACGACGATGAGGCCGAGTAGGGTGCGATAATGAGAGTGTAATAGCATGGGAATGGGCGGTTGAATGTGAGGACGACGGCCAAAGGCAGCGGAAAGATCCGACAGCATCTGACACGCAGAAAGCCAATCAGCAACGTTCGTGTGGCTTTAGGCTAATACTTTCCATCTGATCATCATTGGCTCGTGAGAAAAGGCTGCGGTCGAATTTGGAACCATGAACCGTGCCGATCGACCCGCCGACGATTTTTTCTGTTATGAGAGCGGGTCGAACCGAATTCCCTCGGTCGTTGCGGGCCGACGCAGCTCAGGCTCGGCCATCAGGGTTTGGCGGTCAGCCGCGCCCGCGGTGGATTCGTCGTCTGGATGGTGAGCGCCGGGTTGACGAAGCCGGGGCGGATCGCGATGTCTTGCCGCACGCCAGCGCGTTCGCGTTCGCGCCAGCGCGCGGGGGAGATTCCCGCGATGCGCGTGAAGACCCGGGTGAAATGGTGCACGGTCGCGAAACCGGTGAGTTCGGCGATCCGTTTCAATGCGTAGTCCGAGTAGCGGATCAGCTGGGTGGCGCGGTCGACGCGGTAGTGCCAGAGCGCTTGGAGCGGTGATTCACGATGGTGTTTGAGCCACACGTTGTGGAGATGGCGGTAACTGTAGTGGAGGGCCGCGCTCAGGGTTTGCTGGTCGACCACCTGGGCGCAGTTTTCACGCAGATAACACTCTAGGCGCTGCGCGAGCTCGTCGTCGATGGTGGCAGTGGTGGTGGGTCGTGGTGGCGGGAGATTTGTGGGCGCGCGGACGGCTCCCTTCGCCGGTTCGCCCTCCAATAGTTGCAGCAGAAGTTGGGCGAAGAGCGTTTGGCAGAGTGCGTTGGAGACGGGGCCGTGGCGGCGCGCTGCGGCGTGGATCGCTTCGAGCAGGGCGACCGCACGTGCGTCGACGCGGGGGTGGAACGACCCGAGCCGCCGGCACGCCGTGCGCAGATTTTTTCGGTGGAGAAGAAACTTGGTGTCGAGCGTCCGCACCGGTTCGGTGGGCCCTGCGGTCAGACTGTGCACGAGTCGCGGGCGGAGAAACAGCAGTTGGCCAGCGCCAAAGGTGCGTCGGTCTGCGCCGATGACCGCTTCGCCGGTTCCGCTCACGATCAGGATAATTTGAAAGTAGTCATCGTGTGCGTGCGGGGGCAGGTGCCAGAGCGGCTCGTAGTCATAGCGGGCGATCCACAACGGTTCAATGTCTCGGGTTAGCAGTGGCATCGGAGAATTGATCGGGCAGGGAACGTGAGCGGGGAGGGTTGAGTTCACGATTGGACAAAAAAACGGCGTGGCGAGCCAAAGACGCCGCGGGCGGCAGGGTGTAGGTTGGGAGCCGCGTGCCCGTCTTTGTTTGGCCCCGGCCGAATGCGTTCCCGCGACCGTGCACTTACCACCCCCTAACCTTCCCACTACCCTTACTCCCATGTCCTCTCGTCTTCGATGCTTGTCAGTTGCCGCTGCGACTTTGTCCCTTGTCTCGTTTGCTCAGGCTCAGTCCAAACCAACGGCCGCCGGTGAAGAGGCCGTCGTGCTCGACGCCTTTTCCGTCAAAGGGGGCGCCTACAACGGCTACAACGCGCTGCAATCCTCCAGCGGCACGCGCGTCGCCGTCGAGATCAAGTCGATGCCGTTCACGCTCGATGTGGTGCCGATGGAAATCTGGAACGATTTCTCGGTGCAGGCCTTCAACCAGCAGGAAGCGCTGTCCTCGATTCCCGGCGTGAGCGCGACGGAGAACAACGGCCAGTTCAACCTCCGTGGCATCCAGAACGGTGCGGTCACCGGCGGCACGTTTTTCCTGCAGGATGGCTTTCTCCGTATGGGCCGCATCGACCAGTCCAACGTCGAACGTGTCGAAGTGCTGAAGGGCCCGGCCGCGGCGATCTACGGAAAAAATCTACCGGGCGGCATCATCAACGTTATCTCCAAGACCGCCAAGATGCGGCCGGAATACGAAGCCGAAGTGCAGGGCGGCGGCTTGGATTTTTACCGCGTCGGTCTCAATACCACAGGACCGCTGGTTCCCGGCAAGCTGGCTTACCGCTTCGATGTCGCGACGTCGCACGAGAAGGCGTTCGAGGAGCTGCGCAGCAACCGCGTGAAAAATATTTCCGGCCAGCTCGCGTGGGATGTTACCCGCAACACCAAGGTCTCGGTCCAATACGACTACAACGACGAGTATCGCGGCGGGCGCGATGGTCTCGATGAAGCCGTCATCAAGACGGGCGCGGTCTATCAGGGGCTCGCGTGGAATTTCCAAAATTACCGGCACAACCTGAACACGTCCGGCGGAGTCACCTATTCGACGTTCAAGAACAAACAGGCGACGTTCAACGCCGTCAGCCGGCTCAACGACGCGATGACGCTGCGGGTTTCCTCGAGCTGGCACGCCTATCACCTCGAAACGCTGCGCGGGGCGGGTCAGTGGGACCCGATTACGAACCGCGTTTGGAATCGCCGGCCCGATTTCGGTTCCGAGGATCGTAACGGCCACGCGATCAACGCGGACCTCCTGAGCAAATTCAAACTCCTCGGCCTGCAGCACGACTTGCTCACGACGGCCGATTTCGTGCGCGACCAGCGCGAACTCGGGCCCACGTCGCGGCTCAACACCACCAAATATTCGGTCGCGGCCGGTTTCCCCACGGCGGGCTTCCTCAAGGAATTCGATGCGGCCGGGCAGGACCCGAACCCCTATCCGCCAATCAGCGATTTCACCGCGCTCTTCCGCGATCAGAACAGCATCAATACGACGAAGGGTGTCTTGATCAACGATCGCGTCACGCTCGTGCCCGACACGTTGATTGTCTCGCTCGGCGGGCGGCGAGATTACGTGAATCAATCCAACCGGGACATCTTTGCGCGCACCGGCAACGATTCGAAAATCAGTGCGACCACCGTACAGTCAGGCCTGAACTACAACGTCACCTCCGACGCCACGCTCTACGGCAGCTATAGCACGTCGTTTTCCCCGCAGACCACGCTCGCCCCGACGGGTATTCCATTTCCGAACCAGAAAGGCCGCGGCTACGACCTCGGCGTGAAGACGGACCTCCTGGGCAAGCGGCTCTTCTTCACGGCGACCTACTTTAATCTCGTTTTCGACAATATCGTGCAGCAGGGCACCGATCCGCTCACGAATACGACGATCTTCTACCTGAGCGGTTCAACGAAATCCAAAGGCGCCGAGCTGAGCTTGGGTGGTCGCTTGTGGGACGCGCTCACGTTGCGGGTGGCCCTGAGCCGCGTCGACGCCGAGCTGGGCGGCAATCTCGGTGCCAACGCGGTGTTGAACGGACTGCCGCCGCGCAGTGTCGCCGAGTGGAACCACGGCACGTTGCTCAAATACGATTTCAACCAGGGTGCGCTGAAGGGCGCCTTCGTGGGCACCAACGTGATCGCGCAAAGCAATATTCGTTATTCCGACTCCACCGTCGGCGCGCGCTATCGCGTCCGCGTCCCCGGCTGGGCGCGCTTCGATTTCAACGCGGGCTACAAATGGAAATCGCACGGCAATCGCTGGAGCCACCAGGTCAGCGCGGCGCTCAAGAACGCGTTCGACATCGAGTACGCCTACGGCACCGGCCCCTCGCAGGGGAATCCACGTCAGGTAATTTTGCGCTATTCGCTCCTGTTTAAGTAAACGGCGTTTAGATTCTCTCATCATGATGCGATCAATCGGTTGGCTGTGCCTCGCAATCTCGGTGGTGCTGGGGCCGGCCCGTGCCGCGGATCGCCCCAATATCATCTTCATTCTGGCCGACGACCTCGGCACCGGCGACGTGAGCTGCTACGGCGCGGACAATCGCAAAACGCCGAACATCGACCAACTCGCGGCGCGCGGGATGCGGTTCACTCACGCCTACACCGCTCCGCTTTGCGGTCCCTCGCGCGCGTGTATCATGACGGGGCGCTATGCGTTTCGCACCGGGGCGACGAATCAGGACCGCGTCGTTGCGTGGAAGGCGACGGACGAAACCCTCACGGCCGCTTACCTCAAGTCGGCGGGCTATGCCACGTCGATCGTCGGCAAGTGGAGCCAGTTCAGTTTCGATCCGTCCGAAGCCGGCTTTGACGACAGCCTGCGGTTTTATGCGAGCGGGCGCTACTGGGCAGACTCCGCCGGAGAGGACGATCAAAAGGTGAAGAAGGGACTCTATGTCGTGAACGGCAAAACGGTGAAGCAGGGCAAAACAGAATATCTGCCCGACACCATGGAGCAGCATCTCTTCTCGTTCATCGCAAAAAACCGCGAGCGGCCCTTTTACGCCTACTACTCGATGTCGCACGTGCATGGCGAAATCGTCCGGACGCCCGACAGCGCGCCGAACAGCCAGGATCTCTACCAGGACAACTGTGCCTACATGGACAAGCTCGTGGGCAATCTCGTAAACGAACTCGAGCGCCAGAAACTCGCTGAGAAAACGATTCTCATTTTCTGCGGCGACAACGGCACCGCCAAGACGCCCTCCGAGCATTCCACCATCGGTGGCCGCCGGCTCGTGGGCCAGAAAGGCACGATGCAGGAGGGTGGGGCGTTGGTGCCGCTCATCGTGTATTGGCCCGGCGTAACGCCGAAAGGCAAAGTGATCGACGACTTGGTGGATTCAACCGATTACCTGCCGACGCTCGCGGAAATCGCCGGGGCTCAGTTGCCCAAGGACAAAATCTTCGACGGCCGCAGCCTCGTTCCCCAATTACGCGGCGAGCGAGGCAACCCGCGCGACTGGATCTTCATCGAGCTGGCGCGCAATTGGTATGTCCGCGAAGCCGGTTGGAAACTGAACGAAGCCGGCGAACTCTTCGATCTGAGCGGCGCGCCGTTCACTGAGCCGCTTGTGCCGGTCGCAAACCAGAGCCCCGCCGCTGCTGTGGCTCGCGTCCGATTGCAGGCGGTGCTCGCGAAGTTGAATCCCGCCGGAGGAATCTTGGACGACGGCGACGGCACTGGCCGCCACGCCAACAAACCCAGCAAGCCCGCGAAACCCGGGAAGACGCCGAAGGCGGAGTCGAAGTAGGCCGCAGAGGCTTTTCACCACCATGCAGCTTCCCTTCGCATTTTTCGTGCTGTGGGCCCTCGCCAGCCTGACCTCTGCACGCGCGGCTGAGGCTCCGCGCACGATCGCGTTGCGGTCCGTTGAATTGGTGGCCGCCCGGGCCGAACTCGGCCGTGGCGATGCGCGTCTCGCTGCGCCGCTCGCCCAGCTCCGCGCCGAGGCCGACCAGCTCCTCACACGCAAGCCCGCCTCGGTGCTCGACAAGACGCGCACGGCTGCGAGCGGCGACCCACACGACTATTTCAGTTTCGCGCCCTACTGGTGGCCCGACCCGAAGAAACCGGACGGGCTCCCCTACATTCGCGATGACGGTAAGGTGAACCCCGACAGCAAACGCGGCACCGACTCCGCCGCTCTCGCACGCACGTGTGGCTCCGTCGAGACGCTGGGCCTCGCCTACTTCTTTACCGGCGACGAGCGTTACGCAAAGAAAGCCGCCACCCTCGCCCGGGTCTGGTTTCTCGATGCCGCTACGCGCATGAATCCCCACCTCGAGCACGCTCAGGCCATCCCGGGAATCAACGCGGGTCGGGGGATCGGTATCATCGAGACCCGTCATCTGATCGGCCTGATCGACGGTCTTGCGCTGCTCGCCGGTTCGTCCGCCTGGTCCAAGCACGACTCCGACGCAATGACGACCTGGCTCGCGGCGTATTATCAGTGGATGACCACGAGCAAAAACGGTCGCGACGAAGCGTCGGCGGAAAATAATCACGGCTCTTGGTCGGACGTGCAGGTCGTGGCGCTCGCATTAGCCGTCGGGCGGGTGGATGACGCCAGAAAACTGCTCGCGTCCGTGCCCATGAAACGGATCGCACGCCAGATCGAGCCCGACGGCCGCCAACCCCTTGAACTGGCGCGCACGAAGTCGCTCGATTATTCGTGTTTCAATCTCGAAGCCCTCGTGCTGCTCGCCCGTTTTGGGGAACACGTGGGCGTGGACCTTTGGAAATTCTCCACCGCCGACGGCCGCCACCTCCGCGCCGCGCTCCGTTACGTGGCGCCGTATGTCGATCCGGCCAAGGCATGGCCCAAAGAAGACATCAAGGCTATGGACCGCGCGCGGCTCCTGCCCCTGCTCGACGAGGCGCTGCGCCACGGTGACGACGCGGAATTTCGCGCTCTCTTCGCGCAGTTTGGCGGCACGCCCGCCTCCGGTGAGTATTGGAGATTGGCCGCCCGAGGCCCGCGCTCATAGTCACTCTCCGTCAGATTCTTTTTTCTCCCATGCCCCGCTTACTTCGCGCCCGCGAAAACCATAACCAGCCCCTCGTGCAACTCCGCGACGGTGCGCTCGAACTCAGTTATTTCAACCTGTTGCATCTGCGCGCCGGCGAGTCGCACACGTTGGAGGTGCCGGGGTGCGAGTTGCTCTGCGTCGTTTTGTCCGGCCAAGCAGAGATCGCGGCCGGCGGCACGTCGTTCGAGCGTGTCGGCCGCCGCGCGACGATCTGGGACGGTCCGGCGGACTCCGTTTACTGCGGCACGTCCGCGCGTGTGACCGTGCGCAGCTTGCGCGACGGCACGGAAGTCGCCGTGGCCGGGGCCGCCTGCCCGCAGCCCTTCGCGCCGTTTCGCATCACGCCCGAGGAGGTCGAGATGGTCGAGGTTGGTTCACACGATACGCATTCGCGTCGGCGGATTTTTCACCTCCTCGGTCAAAACGGCGCAGGTCGCGCAGGCAACTTGCTCGTGAGCGAACTCTATGGCGACGCCGGCTGTTGGTCGGGCTATCCGCCGCACAAACACGATACCGATCGTCTGCCCGAGGAGACTAACCACGAGGAAATTTACCACTATCGCTACCGGCCGGAGACCGGCTTTGGCGCGCAGTTCCGCTACGACGCCGACGGCGGCGGCGCGGAACCAGAGGTCGTGATGACGCGGCACGGTGACACGTATTGCATCGACCACGGCTACCATCCGACGCTGCGTGCGCCGGGCCATGAGGGTTACATCTTCACGATTCTCGTGGGCCGGCAGCACCGCGGGCTTGTGCAGAGTTTCGAGCCGACGCACACGCATCTCCTCGCAAAAATCCCCGGCATTCAGGCGATGAGGGATAAGTTCAAGTGAAGAACGGCGGCCCACAGCGTGTCATCGCCGGCTCGGCGAAGCCGGGCGGGGCGATCCACCACGAGTCCAGCTGGATTGTTTCGTCGCTGCGCTCCTCGCAATGACAACGAAAGACACAGCCAATGCCGAGCGCCCGTGGCGCTGGGTGATCATCGGTCTGATTTTCCTCGGCACGGTCATCAACTATTTTGATCGGCTCGCGCTGCCGACGCTCGCGCCAGTGCTACGGGCGGAGTTCAAGCTCACCAACGTCGACTACGCGTGGATCGCGAATTCGTTTCTCCTCGTCTACGCGCTCTCGATGTTCGTCTGGGGCGCGGTGTTCGACCGCATCGGCAATCGCCTCGGTTTCGCCGTTGCCGTCGTCGTGTGGTCGGTGGCGCAGATTGGCACCGCGGCGGCCCGCGGTGTGGCGAGCCTGTGCGTCTTGCGCGGTGTGCTCGGTTTGGGCGAAGCCGGCAACTGGCCCGGTGCGACGCGCACGATCGCGGCGTGGTTTCCCGCCCGCCAACGCGCACTCGGTATGGGCATCGCCAATACTGGCGCCTCGCTCGGACCCGCGTTGGCGATCCCGCTGATCATCTGGATGCGCGACGACTTCGGGTGGCGCGCGGTGTTCGTGATCACCGGCGCGATGGGCTTTGTCTGGCTGGCGTTGTGGCTCGCGCTCTATCCGAAAAATGAGCGGGTTAACGCCGAAGCCAGCGCAGGAGTTGCTGCGTCCCAACACGCACCTGTGCCATGGCGGGTGCTGCTGCGCCGCCGTGAAGTGTGGGGCATCGTCATCGCTCGTTTTTTCGGTGATCCGATCTGGTGGCTCTATGTAAATTGGATGCCGCTCTATCTGGCCGACGCGCGCGGCTTCGACCTCAAGCAACTGAAAACCACGGGATGGGTTCCTTACGTCGCGGCGGCCCTCGGCGCGCTCGCGGGCGGCTGGTTCTCGGGCTATCTGCTGCGGCGCACGGGTGACGTGAATCGCGCGCGCAAGACCGCGATCACGATTGGCACCGTCGCGATGTTGGCGGGTTTCGCCACCGCGTTCGCAACCTCGGCGCCCGCCGCGATCGCGTGCCTGAGCATCACGCTCTTCGGCTTTCAATTCTGGGTGGGCAACGTGCAGACGCTCGCGAGCGATTATTTTCCTGTGGGTGCCGTCGGCTCCATCGCTGGCTTCGCCGGAACAGCGGCGGGACTTGGCGCGGTGATCTTCACGTTTTCCACCGGCTGGGTGGTCGACCATTTTTCCTACACGCCGATTTTGATCACGGCCGCGGTGTTGGCGCCGCTCGCGACGACGGCGTTGTTTCTCTTGTCAGGCCGCGTCCGCCGCATCGAAGTCTCCTGAACGTTCATGTCCGCCAATAATCCTCCCTTCGACCTCACCGGGCGCACCGCGCTCATCACCGGCTCCAGCCAGGGCATCGGCCTCTCGCTGGCCTGCGGCCTCGCGCAGGCGGGCGCGGCCGTCGTGCTCAACGGGCGCGACGAAAAGAAACTCGGGGCCGCCGCCGCGTCCGTGCGCACCACGGTGCCCGGTGCGCGGGTGACGATCGCCGCGTTTGACGTCACTAACGCAGCCGCCATCGAGCGCGAAGTCGCGCGGATTGAG
>Ga0209829_10001696_pt1 | contig 17446 bp, 35 predicted proteins | sample C_140205_EF_Meta_FD_187311 | JGI IMG/M metagenome (GOLD analysis project Ga0209829, IMG submission 187311) | Freshwater microbial communities from Lake Croche, Canada to study carbon cycling - C_140205_EF_MetaG (SPAdes) (version 2) | ecosystem: Environmental > Aquatic > Freshwater > Lake...
ACCAAAGAAACCTATGCCTCAAGCCCCTAAAAAGGGCATTCCCATTGCAATCATGGTGGCAGTTGGCAAGCCAAAAGCTATGCCTATGCGGGGTCAGCGTACAGCAACTAACATGATGAAAAAATCTTCAAGGGGTAAATAATGGTTACAAAGAAAATGGCTAAAGTTGGTAAGGTAATGCACGAATTCAAGGCTGGTGAACTTCATACTGGCTCCAAGACTGGCAAGGTTGTCAAGTCTCGTAAACAAGCGATTGCTATTGCTTTATCAGAAGCTGGTATGTCTAAACCAATGAAAAAGAAGATGAAATGAAAAACGGACTTTACGCCAATATTAATGCAAAACAGGTTCGTATAAAAGCGGGTTCTGGCGAGAAGATGAACAAGGTTGGCTCAAAAGCCGCACCTACTGCTGCTGACTTCAAACAAGCGGCAAAGACAGCAAAGAAACCTAAAAAGAAAACAATGATGGGGTACTAATGAAATCTCCTACTTGGCAAACAAAAGCTGGTCAAAATCCAAAGGGCGGCTTGAATGCCAAGGGAAGATCATCTTATAATGCGGAAACTGGGGGAAACCTCAAGCCACCTGTAAAGTCAGGTGACAATCCAAGACGAGCTTCTTTTCTCGCTAGGATGGGCAACATGGAAGGCGCAGAGTATAAAGATGGCAAACCAACAAGGTTGCTACTTTCTCTGCAAGCATGGGGTGCTTCATCTAAGTCAGACGCAAAGGCAAAAGCTAAAGCGATTTCGTCAAGAAATAAAGGAAAGAAGTGATCTATGGCCTTACCCACATATCTTAGTTTAGTTAATGATGTATTGGTTCGCTTGCGTGAACCAGTAGTTACTACTGTTTCTGGAACTACATACTCAGCACTTATTGGTAAGTACATTAACGATACTAAGCGTCAAGTGGCTGATGCTTATGATTGGGATGCCTTTAACCAAGCAGTGACTATTACTACTGCCACTGGTCAAGTTGGTGAGTATGCACTAACAAATGCTGGTACACGTTTTAAAACAATGGATGTTATTAACACCACACGTTACTATCAGTTGACTCCATTGCCTCACGACCAACACGATATTCTGTATTACACAGTTCCTACACCAATCCAAAATCTTCCAATGTATTACACAGTTCAAGGTGTCAATACTGATGGTGATTTAAAGGTTAAGTTCTGGCCTGTTCCTGATGGTGTGTACAACATTCGATTCAGTTTGATTGTTCCTGAAACTGATTTTGTAAATGATTCAGATACAACGCTGTTGGCAAAAGAGCCAATAGTTTTGGGTGCTTATGCTAGGGCGCTTGTTGAACGTGGCGAGGATGGCGGTTTAATGAGTTCTGAAGCCTATCTATTGTTCAAATCATGTATGTCTGATTTGATTTCTTTAGAGTTGGCTCGCTCCCCTGAAAACGATGCTTTTGTGGCGGTGTAATGGCTGAACAAATAACGATTAGTAGCATCTCAGCCCCCGGCTTTTATGGGCTGAATACACAGGACTCGCCTCTTGATTTAGCGGCGGGTTTTGCTTCTATTGCTACTAATTGTGTGATTGACCAGTATGGTCGTGTTGGCTCTCGCAAGGGATGGTCTAAGGTCAATTCATCTAGCGGAAACCTTGGTGCAAATGACATTGGAGTTATGCACGAATTGGTGCAACTTGATGGCACTTTGACAACTCTGTTTGCTGGAAACAATAAGCTATTCAAACTTGATGGTAGCAATGCAGTTGTAGAGTTGACCTATGGGGGTGGCGGTACTGCTCCTACCATTACAGCTAACAACTGGCATTGTGCATCTCTCAATGGAATAACTTATTTCTTCCAGCAAGGATATGACCCACTGATTTATGACCCTGCTGTTAGCACTACAACCTATCGTAGGGTTAGCGAGAAGACTGGCTACACAGGTACTGTCCCTGTAGCAAATATAGCAATATCTGCTTTTGGTAGATTGTGGGTAGCTGTAACTTCATCTAATAACTCTACTATCACGTTCTCAGACCTCTTGGCAGGTCATAACTGGACTGGTGGTACGTCAGGCACTTTAGATGTCTCTAGGGTATGGCCTAATGGCTCAGATCAGATCATGGGCTTGGCTGCTCATAATGGCTTCTTCTTTGTCTTTGGTAAGCGTCAAATATTAATCTATTCTGGCGCGACGACACCATCAACAATGACATTGAGCGATACAGTCAGTGAAATTGGCTGTCTATCACGAGACTCAATTGCTACTACAGGTACAGACATTGTTTTCTTGTCAAACAGTGGTGTTCGTAGTTTGTTGCGTACTATTCAGGAAAAATCAGCACCTTTGCGTGATTTGTCTAAGAATGTCCGCAATGATTTTATGACCAACGTGGCATCTGAAACACAATCAAATATTAAGGCAGTGTATTCAGAATCCAATGGTTTTTATTTGTTGAACTTGCCTATTACTAAGCAAGTCTATGTGTTTGATGCCAAGGCTCAGTTGCAAGATGGTGCAGCTAGAGTAACAGTTTGGGACAACATTGAACCTACCTGCTTCCTGTCTAAACGCAATGGTGATTTGCTGATTGGCAAAAATGGTTATGTTGGTAAGTATGGAACTTACCTTGACGACACTGCCACTTACCGATTTCAATATTTCACCAACTATTCTGATTTGGGCGACATAAGTGTCACATCAATTGTCAAGAAGATTTCTGTTGTTGTCATTGGTGGTTCTAACCAAGGTTTCATCATTAAATGGTCTTATGACTTCTCAGGACAATATTACTCAACAACTTTGAATATTCCTACAAGCACAGTTGCTGAGTATGGGATTGCTGAGTATGGAAGTAATGCAACAACTGTTGCCTATTATTCTGCTGGCATTCAGTTAAGTACATTAGTTGGTCAAGCATCAGGATTTGGTAAGGTTGTTCAGACTGGTTATGAGGTGGGTATAAATGGTTCGCCTATTAGCATTCAGAAGATTGAGATTCAATCCAAAAACGGAAAAATGGTTTAAGGAAACATCATGGCAAATTACACAAAGACCACTAACTTTGCAGCTAAAGACTCATTAGCCTCTGGCAATGCTTCTAAGATTGTTAAGGGTACTGAGATTGATACAGAGTTTACAAACATTGCTACTGCCATTGCAACTAAAGCAAATGGTACTTTTACAAACTTCTCGTTTGTAGAGACAAGCAATGTCTTGTACATCTATAACTCATCTACTGCTGTTGCCAAGATAGATGCTTCAGGCAATTTTACTGTGTTGGGCAATGTGATTGCCAACGGAACTATTTAAGGGGTAATATATGAAAGCATCAAAAATTATATTGGCAGACGCTCAAAAAAGGGGCGTAGATGGAAACAAGGCTCTAGCTTTAATAAGCAATGCTGTTAAGCAGAAAAAAGCTGTTTTGATGCAAGAAAATAACTCAGTTTTATTTCTTACCAAGATAAGTGATGATGCTTCAGAGGTTCATTTGTTTACGCAAGATGGAATAATGACGCTTGCTAGATCACTGAGTGCTTTTGTAAAAAGAGGTATGGCTCTTGGCATTAAAACAATTTATGGAAAAGCTGACAACCCACAAATTATTGAACTACTTAAAAAAGTTGGGTTAAATGTTGTTGACTCCGATTTACCACAATATAACTGGAAGGCTGACTTATGAGATTCAATGATCGTAACTATGCCTTGTTAGGCATTCCAGACTTACCTATTAATGCCTTTAAGCATATTGGTGATAGAAAAATTAAACCTCAAGGCGGCGTTGCATCTGTTATTGATTCTGTCACCGGTGCTATTGATGATGTTGTTGGAGGCGTATCTGATGCCTTAGCTGGCGTTGATGATGCTGTAAATGACACAATAGGTTGGCCTGCTGTAGTGGCAATTGCTGGTGGCGTTGGCTATGGGTTAGATGCACTTGGGTCTGCTGCTGCAACAACTACTGGCGCTACTACCGCTGATATAGCAGCTTCAAATGCTTTAGCTGCCGCTAATACTGCTGCTGGTCTTACTCCTGCTGCTGTTGAGGCTGCTGCTGCTGGCACAGGATTATTAAGTAGTGCGGCAGGTGCAGGTGCTAACTTTATGAGTCCAGAACTTATATCTACTGCTGGTGGTGCAACTACAGGTGCAACGATAGCAAGTCAAATTGCAGCACAAGGCGCAACACCTAGTTTGTTGCAACAAGCCGCTAGTTTCTTAAATGTTAAACCAGAAACATTGGCTTCATTTGCACCTTCAGCCATTCAAGGTTTATTGAGTGCTGGTGGCTCATATCTTCAAAGCCAAGCTGCTTCCGATGCAGCAACAACTCAAGCACAAGCCCAAGTTCGTGCGGCACAGATTGCGGCTGATGCGGCTCGTTTTAGACCTGTTGGAGTCACCACTCGATTTGGTTCATCAAACTTCAAAACAGATGCGGCTGGTAATGTTATTGAGGCTGGCTATACGCCTAGTGCTGAAATCACTGGTTACCAAAACCAACTGTCTAAGTTAGCTGCACAGGGAATGACTGATATACAAGGCGCTAGAGCAGCCTATCAGCCCTTAACTGGTGCTGCACAGAGCTTGTTTAATCTTGGTCAAGGATACCTTGCTAAATCTCCTGACCAAGTTGCGGCAGACTACATATCTAAACAACAGGCTTTGCTTGCGCCTAGCCAAGAAAATCAACTTGCATTGTTGCAAAACAAATTGTTCCAACAAGGTCGAGGTGGTGCGGCTACTGCACAAGGTGGTAATCTGATGGCTACAAGTCCTGAACTTGCGGCTTACTACAACTCATTGGCTCAAAGTAACTTGCAACTTGCGGCAAATGCAGATCAAGAAGCAAGAAACCGCATAACGTATGGTGCTGGATTGTTTGATACTGGCGCTAATTTGCAAGGTAAATACTACACTGGTCAAACAGCGGCTTATTCACCATTTGCAACTGCAATGGATACATCATCAGGTCTTGAGAGATTAGCTCAACAGCCTTTGGATTTAAGCACTGCTATTGGTCAAAAGGTCAGTACGTCTAATGCTAATGTTGGTCAAATAACTGGTCAGGGCATTTTGAATGCAGCAAACACAATGGCTCCAGCAAATGCTTATTCAGGCACTGGTAATCTGTTAACTGGTGCAGCAAGCAGTCCTAATGTAACTGGGTTGTTAAACAATGCGTTTGGTGTAACGCCAACTCAACCATCAATTACACAACAACAATTGATTGACATATTGCTGGGCAATAAAAAATCAGTTTTTGCAACTTAAGGGGAAAAGACAATGGCATCAGAAATAGCAGGGTTGTTTACTACTCCTGAGCAGTACCAACAGAATCAGTTAGCACAGTTTCAAAATCGTGCTGCTCAAGAAGTACAACTTAATCCGTTTCAACAAGCTGCTTTAGGTGCTAGAACTGCTGGCTACCAACTTGGTAACGCAGTTGGTGGTGCTTTAGGCGGTCAAGACCCACAGTTGCAGTTAATTTCTCGTAGACAGGCATTGGCAAGTCAGTTAGATCAGACTGACCCTGCTTCATTTATGAGGGTTGCTCAGTTGGCGGCTCAATCTGGTGACCCACAGTTTGCTATGTCAATTGCTGATGCTGGTAGACAAATGCAAGCTAGTATGGCTACTGCAAGAAAGACAACTGCTGAAGCACAAAAAGCAGAATTGTCTTTGGCACAAGAAACACAATTACGAGATGAGTTATCTAAGTTGCCTCCTAGTGCATCAGAGGCAGATGTTTTATCTATTGTTACTAAATATGGTTCGCCAGACAAAGTATTGGCTACATTACAAGCATCTACTGATAAAGCCTCTCAACGTGATCTGTTGGTATCTCAACAATCTGAAAGACTTGCACAACAAGCCAGCCTTGCTAAAGACAAACTTGAAGCTCAAGCTGAACAAGCTCGTAAGGACAATGAAGCAAAATTAGAAAGAGCAAGAGAGAATAATGCTTCTAAGGCAGAGTTAGCAAGAATCACCGCAGAAGGTCGTCAAGCACAAAATGCCATCATGAATTCAATCCGTGAATCATCATTGCAATTGAAACAAGATCAGGCTAATGAAAAGAAGCAAGCCGCTGAAAGACAACAGCAAGGTATTGTTGCATCCTTTGATTCTGCATTAGACACATTAAATACCATTGCTAATCATCCCGGAAAGAAAGCGGCGGTTGGATTTGGTGGCGCACAATTGTCAATGATTCCCGGAACGGATGCGGCAGGTTTTGCGGCTCAATTGGAAACATTCAAGGCGCAAACATTCTTACCACAAGTTCAAGCTCTTAAAGGCATGGGTGCTTTGTCTGATGCTGAAGGTAAAAAACTTACCGCAGCAGTTGGTGCATTGACTCAATCAATGAAACAATCAGAATTTGATTCACAAGTTGAAAAGATCAAGCGTGACTTAGAAGCTGCTCGTTCAAGAGTTAGTTCATCTATGCGAGGTAATTTAAATATGCCTCAAGCATCAGCACCTACGCCAAGAGGAAATGTAATTAAATTCAGCGATTTACCTTAAGGAATAAAAATGGATATTGAACTTCCAAACGGAACAATAATTCAAGGTATTCCAGAAGGAACGCCTAAGTCTGTTGTTATGGAAAAAGCCATCAAAGGTGGTTTTGCAAAGCCTGAAGATTTTGGCATTCAACAACAATCTGTATCTGCGCCATCAAATAGTTTTTTAATGGGTATGAAAGAACCTATTAGCGGTGCTGCTCAGTTATTGCCAAAAGGTCTTGAATTCATTACTTCTGCTGGCGGTTTAGCGCCTAATCCTGTAAGTCAATTCTTTGGCTCAGAATCAGAGCGTGTAAGAGCAATGAATGCCGCTGAAGAACAAGCATATCAACAACAACGACAAGCTCAAGGAGATACTGGGTTTGATGTTGGAAGACTTGTTGGTAATGTTGTAAGTCCTGCCAATCTTGTTGCTGGAGTTCGTGCAGCACAAGGTGCTCGTGCATTAGGCGCTGGTATTGGTACACAAGCAGCAGTGTCTGGCGCTGTTCAAGGTGCTATGCAACCTGTAAATGAACCTAACGCATTTGTTGAAGAAAAAGCAACTCAAATTGGTGTTGGCGCTGTTGGAGGGAAAGTAGGCGAAGCTCTTGCTTCTGCAACAGGTAAAGTCTTAAATCCTATTGCATCTAAAGCCGAACAAACAATGCGTGATCTTGGTATCACTCCGACTCCGGGTCAGACACTTGGAGGTATGTATAAAAAGGCAGAAGATTTTGCTCAAAACTTGCCTTTAATTGGTGGTCAAATTCGTAATGCACGAGAAAAGGTCTTGTTTGATTTTAACAAGGGTGTAATCAATAAAGCACTTGATAAAGTTGGAGACAAACTTCCTGAGAATGTTATTGGTCGTGATGCTGTTGCCTATGCTGCTGAACAAGTATCTAACAAATACGATGAAGTTTTAGGAAAGATGAGTTTCAATCTTGACTTCAAAACAACCAGTGGAATTCTTGATGCGTTAAACAAAGCCAACTTGCCTTCTTCTGCACAAAGAGAAGAAGCAACAAGCGTATTAAACAATATTGCTTTAAATAAGTTTTCTGGCAAAACCCTTACAGGTGCTGAATACAAGAGCATTGAATCTGATTTGGCAAAAGAAGTTAGCAAGTACAAAAACAGTCAATCTGCATCTGATAGAAACATTGGTGATGCCTTAGATGGAGTTTTAAAGAACTTTAAAACAGAACTTTACCAACAGAATCAAAGATACACACCTCAGTTGCGTAGGATTGATAGTGCTTATGGTGATTTGAAAGTAATGGAAAGAGCAGCGGCTAATACTGGTGCTGAAAATGGTGTTTTTACACCTAAACAATATAGTCTTGCTGTAAAACAATCTGATCTTACAAGACAAAAATCTGCTTTTGCCCGTGGAACTGCTCGTGGACAAGATTTGTCTGAAGCGGCACTCAAAACCATTGGACAAGATGCTAATTCAACACTTGAGGGAAGATTAGCTATTGGTTCTTTGGGAGGCATAGCGGCTCTTTCAAAGCCAATGGTATCTATTCCAGCAGTTATTGGTACATCCGCTTTGTATTCACCTGCTGGTATTCGTGCAGCAGATGTTGCATTGCGTCAAAGACCTGATCTAGTTAGAGGAATGGGTCAATCAATCTCGGAATACAGTGGTTTGCTTGGTGGTGGTATCAGCCCAGAAGTATTGTTGGGTTTGCGTAGAAACCAATAAGGAATCAAAATTGACCCAATTTCTATTTGTCTTCTTGCGGCTGGCTTGGTCAAAAACATTCAAGCTGGCTGTGACCTTTACAAGCAAGCTAAAGAGCAGTTTGTCTCTATTAAGCGAACCGCTGATGAAGTTGTTGCCATTGGCAAGGAAGTCAAAGGAGTCTTTGGTTTCTTACACAACCTATTCAATTCTGCTCCTAAGAGTAATGCTTCTCAGCCTTTGGCAAAGTCTAAAAAGTCGGACTATGTTGCTGTTGACGAAACTGAAGTCAAAGCTGGCATCGTTAAGAACCTGAGTGAGTTTTTCAAGCTACAAGAACAGCTAGAAACGCACATCAGGGAGTCAGAGGAGAAGGCTAGGACTGTAGTCTTTGCTGATGATGTGAATCTGATGGAGGAAGCTCTAAACAGGGTTCTTGCACAGCAGGAGATGGAGAGGTTAGTGGTTCAGATCAGAGAGTGCATGGTCTACCAGTCACCGCCTGAGATGGGTGCTTTGTATTCAGAAGTGTTTGGGATGAAGGACATAATTGCGGCAGAGCAGGAAAAAGCTAGAAAGAAAAGAGATGCAGACCAATGGCAACGCAAGGAAAGAGAGCGTCTACTCCAAGAAAAACAGGCTTACCTACTAGCGACTATCCTATTCCTCCTATATATGTGGTTAATCCTCGGCCTATTGAGCAAGATTGGGAGAGTGTGATGGGATGGGTTGCTGCTTGTGTGCTTGTGGGTATGTTGCTACCTATTTTGGGTATGGTGTATTTGGATGTGCTTCAAATGAAGCAAGAAGCAAAACAGCAGATTGAGCAAGTTGAGAAGCTAAGACGTAAAATTGAAAGGAAAGAACGTGATAAAGAGCCTAGTACCATTACTGATAATCCTGTGTTTGACAGGGTGCGAAGACCGCTATCGTTATCCTTGCCAAGACCCAAAGAATTGGAGTGATGCTGATTGCAAACCCCCAATTTGTACCGCTTCTGGTACTTGCCCTGAGATGTTAGTTAAACCCGAACAGGAGAAGAAATGATGCCTACCATTGGATATAAACCTAATAATCGCCTTACTTCTGATGAGATTGAAGTCAGAGTATGGGCATTTGTTATCGTGGTCTTGGTGACGATTCTGTTGGCTTCTATGGGTATGTTTCTGTACTCTGTTTCGTTTGTACAACAGCCTATGAATGGAAGTATGGCGGCAATTGACAAGGTTTACACGCAACAGATCAGCACCATTATGGTGTTTATCACAGGTGTTTTGGGTGGTGTTGCTGGTAGGTCTGGTGTTAAGGCAATAGCCAATGCAACTGCCAAGGCAGAAGCCATTGACAATGATGAGCCACCAAAGCCATGAGTTTGCTTAACCCTTGGGTGATACTTGCACTAATTTGCGCTTTTTTGGGCATTGGTGCGGTATCGTACACAAAAGGCGAGGATTCTGAGCGTGAGAGACAACAGCTTGAGATTGCCGCCTTGAATGCTGCTGCTAGGGAGAAAGAACAAGCCTTAGTAGCGGCTGTCAACACTCAGACAAAACAACTTGTAAAGGCCAACAATGATGCCAAACTTCAAACCCAAAAGTTACATTCTGCTCTTGACGATGGCACTCTCAAGTTGCGGATTCCTGTCAAAGCCCCCAACTGCGCCGTATACACCGCCCCAGATACCCCCATTGCCAGCGGAGATAGCGTTCAAGCAAACGCCGAACTTGACAGAGAGACTGCTAAATCTCTTATCGCCATCACAGACGATGGAGACAAAGCCATCAGGCAATTGAATGCTTGCATAGATGCGTATACAACAGTTTATCAATTACTGAACAAGACACATTAAGATTCATGCTGTTGTCATTGATTTGATTTACTTTCAGACAACTTAACAGGAGTTGTCATGCCAAAGCCAGTTTACAACGATGAAGAATTTGTAGAGATTTGGAATACATACAAATCAGGTAGCAAAATGGCTGCGGCTACTAACATGAGTGAGCGACAGATTCTTAGGCGGCGTAAAGAGATTGAAGACAAGTCAGGTGTTGCGCTGACATCAAGTTATAAACCCGCAAGTTTAAACAGACCTGAGAATCCAGCTAGAAAAGAACTAGGCATTGAGAATGGTGTAGTTATCGTATTTAGTGACGCACACTTTTGGCCTTCTATCCATACAACAGCTTACAAGGGTCTATTGTGGGCAATTAAAGAGTTTCAGCCCAAGGCAGTCATTGCCAATGGTGACGTATTTGATGGCGCATCTATCAGCCGTTTCCCTCGTATTGGATGGGACTCAACTCCAAGTGTTATACAAGAGTTAAAAGCCTGTGAATTAGCTCTTGGTGAGATTGAAGATACCGCTAAGAAGGCTAGACACAATAGTCAGCTAATTTGGACAATGGGCAACCATGATGCTCGTTTTGAGAACCGATTAGCTGCCAATGCCCCTCAATATGAGTTTGTCAAGGGCTTTTCCCTAAAAGACCATTTCCCCACATGGCATCCCTGCTGGTCATGTTGGCCTACTGATGAGGTGGTCGTAAAACACCGCTGGAAGAGTGGTATCCATGCTACTCATGGGAACACCTCAATGTCTGGCAAAACGATGGTTACAGGGCATTTACACAGCCTAAAGGTAACACCATACTCTGACTATAACGGGACTCGCTACGGCGTGGATACGGGCACTCTGGCAGAGCCAAATGGCCCACAGTTTATCAATTATCTAGAAGATGGCCCAACTAACTGGCGTTCAGGGTTTGCCATACTGACATTCCATGAAGGGCGGCTTTTGTGGCCTGAGTTGGTGCATAAATGGGAAGATGGCAAAGTTGAATTTAGGGGTAAGGTATATGACGTATGACCTTGTTACTTATTTAAGAGCAGAAATCAAAGAACTGCATAACATTTTGCTTGAGACTCAGCTTTCTTTGGCTGAAGCAAATGATAGGTTACACCGCCGATCTGAGCCACTCAGTGAGGAGCGTATATATACATTGTATAGACGCAGCCTTGATTGGAGGCAGTTGGCTAGAGACATAGAAGCAGATCACGATATTGAATAAAAAAAGGGAGTCCGAAGACCCCCTTGTAAGAACAACTGCACTTAAATTATGCCACACGTTCCCACACGATGCCATCTTCGTCTTCTACGATCTCTCCGATTTCGTATTCTTCGGATTCTGCGTCTTCGGCGGTTTCGCCTTCGTCTTCTTCGCTGAAGTATTCTTCATCTTCTTGGTTGTATTCGTATTCTTCGGTTACGTCATAGTCAACGCACCAGCCATGCAACTGCTGAAATTCGATGAATTCTTGAATGATTGCGATCTTGTCGAAATCTTCTGTTTCAATAGTAACTGTGTCTGTACCAAAGTCCCACTCAGCAATGTTAATCTCAATCTTAAACATAGTATTCCCCTTGTTATGGCACGATTGCCAAGTAAAATCCTATCTCTAATTTGTGACAGTCGCCAACAATAATCCCTCAATTTTTACAACGAAAGGTTAAACAAATGAACTTATCCCCTAATTTTTCTTTAAAAGAACTCACGAAATCTGATACCGCTACCCGTTTAGGCATTGACAACACACCTGATGAGGAAGCGATTGACAATTTGATAACTTTATGTGACAAAGTGCTTCAACCTATTCGTGAGCATTTTGGCAAGTCTGTCACTGTGAATTCAGCATATCGCAGTCCTGAGTCCAATGCTGCTGTTGGTGGTTCTAAGACTTCAGACCATTGCAAGGGTCAAGCTGCTGATATAGAGATTGATGGTGTTCCAAATCCTGAACTGGCTCAGTGGATTATGGACAATCTTGACTACACACAGCTTATCCTTGAATTCTATACACAGGGAATCCCTGATTCGGGATGGGTTCATGTGTCCTATGACCCTAACAACCTCAAGAAGCAGGAGTTGACTGCTGTGAAGGTGGCGGGGAAAACTCAGTATCTTCAAGGATTACAGGCTTAATTAGCCGTTTACAGAAGTGTTTAGGGGTAAGGTGTTCATAAGGAATCACCTCCCCGCACTTCTCACATAGCCATGCTTCTCCGTGGTATATCGTGGTTCTCTTATTACCTTTTTGACCAGTTCTTGAGCCATAAAAGGTTTTGATCTTGCGAATCATTTTTTACTGAACTCAAAGTAAGCATCGGCAAACTTTGCCTTTTCTTCTTGTTGGCAGATGTGTCTGAACTTAGCTAGGGCAAGCCACATTGAAGGTATTTTGCGCCCCGCCCAAGCATCGTTTGGAGAGTCTATGGCAAAGTCAGGCATGATGAAACCTGCTTTCCTTGCCAACTCTACAAGTTCAGGGTCTGGATTATAAGAACTCATTTAGATGGCTTGGCGTGTGAATATACAGTAACTTGTTGTTTAGTATCCAGTCCTATCTTAGCTTGTGCTTGCCTACCCCAGTTCTGTCCTTGCAACAGTCTCTGTAGTTCTTTGTCTCTTGTCCAAATAGATGGTGTCCCATCATTCCAGTCAAATGCGTTTTTAGTCATACTTACCCCATCTTTCACATAATTCCTTTACTGTCTTACTTTGCTTCTTACTTTTATTGCACACAGCACTCTTAGAGGCTTCTTTTGCTTTTTGTTGCAATGTCAGCGGAGGTAGTTGGGCAGGGAATAACCCATTGAACCCCACTGTACCCAGCACTGCACTGAGAATGATTTTATCAATCATTCCTTCATAGCCCTAATGTAAATTGCCAAGCCATCAACAGTTGGTTGACCAAAGCTCTTTAGTTTCTCAATGTGCTGCGCCACTTCTTCAATCACTTGATTTCGGTAAGGATTGGTTGACATGATCTGACGCTTGCGGTTTAAAGATTCAACTGGATCTTTACGCATACTTGCTAACTTACTATCAAAATTGAATTTTTCATCAGTCATTATCTGCCTCGTTTTGTAGTAAATAAAGCACCCAAATTAGGAGTGCTCCCCAAAAAATCATTGTGAAAGCACCAAAGAACATCAATATGAAAGTAACAGAAACATCCCACATTAGACTGCCCTCCATTCACGCTCATTGCGCCCAGATTTAGACTTTACTTTACTACCCGTCAACTCTATTAAACCTAGCTTTAACAACTCGTTTAAACGCCTTGCAACCTGATTTGCTTCTAACCCGCTATGTTGGGCTATCCCATCTTTTCCAAGCGCACCATGAGCCTTTAAACAGTCCACAATGATGCTGAAGTGCTTTGTCGCCAAGTCTTTGGCAGCATCAGCGGCTTCGTAGCTGGTTACTGGGTCGGAACATCGAACCCTGTTAAATATTGGCAAGTCAAAAAATCTTTTCACTTCGCCTCCAAAATGTATTTCATCTAAAGAACTCATCATTCACTCCTATCAATTAAAGTTAGTGGGTACTCACTTACGCTTTCCCCGTTGTGTTACATCAGAAAGGGATATCGCTATCCATGTCATCAAAACCGCCTGAAGGCTTCTTCTTTGCCTGTGCTGGTGCTGTCGTATTGACATCATCTTTGGGACTCAGTGCAAGCCCCATGAATTTGCCTGACTTGCCTTCTTTTATCCAAGCTGAGAGCCAGTAGGGTTTGCCATCAACTGTGATGTTGCCTTTATAGTCTGGTTGGTTGCCTGTTTCCTTTTTGTCGTTCTTAAACAAGACACCTGAGTTATCACGCTGTTCCATATTTACACCTTAATTTCATTGAGTTTTTTAACCTTGTCATCCACCTCTTTAAGGAACTGGATAACCTCTTGTTCGAGTTCTGCAATATACATATCATTGCGCTCGATTCTTTTGACAAACAGTTGAAGGTGTTCAGGCATCCGTGGGTCGAAACTCACGAAGTCGCACCAACTTCTGTTCGTACACGCCATTTGCCATTGCATTTGGTCGTAATACTTCTTTGCGGGTTCATCTCCCAAAATGGTATCAATATGGGTTGCCGTGTTGGGACACTTGATCTCTAGGCATCCATCATCACCTACCAAGCCATCAGGAGAGGCAGCAGACATGGCAATGCGTGGATGGTCAATAGCACCTACCTGATCTACCATATTGCCTGTCTTAGCCTCGTATGCGGCACGGGCAAAGGGTTCGTTCTCTACGCCCCACTCCATCGCAGCATTTGAGTAGGACTCTGCCACTTGGTTTGTCATGCGCTCGACTACCAACTGAGCCATGTAGTTAGCCCTGCTGGTGCTGTAGCCTGATTTGGTTTTGGCAACAATGTCAGAGATACGGGATGCAGTAGCTTTACCGCAACGCTGTTTAAACCATTCGGGTGTACCTTGTTCTACATCGCTCATTTCAATGCTCCTTTACGCTTTTCTTTGGCATCAATCACTTTCTTTTGCCAACTCTTATCACCAGCGCAAGCAGAGTAAGCAGTGCTGTATACATCTTTGAGTTCCTCTAAAGTTGATGCGGCATCAATAGCTGCCAAGTGGTCAATCATCATTCCTACATCTATATCTGATTCTGATTCGCCTTCAGGCAAGTCTTCTCCAGCATAGATGTACAGACCCAAGCCATGCAGAGACAATGCTTTAGTCATGCAACGCATGATGGCGGTATTGACTGCAAATGCGTCAGGATTAGGGATAGCTTTATTGCGATAGTCCATTACTGGAAGCTGGCAAGTCATTGGTTTGCCAAACATGGTGACTGTGACAAACACCATTGCTGTTCCGTTGATGTCCATGTAGCACTTGTCTCCAAACATCTCTACCTTGTAGATGGCTGTTGGGTCTGCTTTAAGTGCTTCAGCCCATGCCCAAGCCCATGATAGATAGGTTAGGTTGGCTTTCTTTTCCGTATGCTCATTCACGTTTTTGTTGAGCAACATTAACACCTGTTCTTGATTCATGTTTAATCCTATTTAAAATTTTGAAAAGTTTTTGAAATGTTTGTGTTTGTTGAATTCGTATAAACGAAATCGGGGTCAGTCAGTTTCTTTGTCGGCAATACCTTTCTTATGTTTGTTGAAGATTGTTTGGGCAATAGAGAATTGGGTATCAAAGTCAAAGTCTCGCAGTTTGAACCAAGAGCCTGAGCATGAGCAGATGGGCGTACTAGCCACTTTAGGCATTGTGCAAAACTGGCAAAAGAATTCATCTTGACTTTCCTCTATGATTTGACCGATTGAGTTCTTCATTTTCATTTTGTTACCTCATATTCTTTCTTGAGCCATAAGGTGCGTAAGGTACGCATTTCATCATCATCATCAATGTATGGAGTAGTGCGGTCGTTAGTCAGATAAAATTCAGCCCTGATCTGCATTTTGTTGTCAATGCGATCTTTGATGAATTGAAAGGCTATATCCCAGTCACCTGATTTGATGGCAAGAGGGATAGCCTCAGAGCCTTGGATGGCATCCATGATGTCCTCATCATTGAGTCCTTGATAGCATTCCCACTTGGCTTTGTCAAAGTCTTTAGTCATGGAGTAACTCCTCAACTTGTTTTGCAATGATCTCTTGGTCATCTTCTGTCAACTCGTCTGTGATGTCTTTGAAAGTGCCATCAGCAAGTTGCAGTTCTACAAACCAAAAGAAAGCATTGGTAAGTCCCTCTTTGGGAGAGTATTCTGGGTCTAGTTCATAAGTGACAAACAGTTTTTGATCTAAGTCAATCTGTAAGTCGTATAAGTCGTAGCGGTTTAACTCGAATTCCAGCATATTGAAGCCCTTTGTTGTTGGTAGAGTCTGTAGTGTTACACAGATTATAATGTTTAACACTAGGATAAACCCTAATTGTGGTATTTGTTTAACACTACACAATTGACTTCTATGCCAAGACCAAAATCAGACATAACTGGACAGACAATTTATGTTGCTGTCCGCACAACGCTCCCGTTAAAAGAAGAGTTTAAACGACTTGGTGGAGCCTCATGGCTACGCCGATTCCTTGCCAATTCTCTTGAAAAACATCAACAAGAGAAAAATATTGTTGACAAGTCATAAAAGTTTGTTATGATTTGTTCCATTGCCGTGGAAAGCAATGAAGTAAGGCCACTTAATTCTACTCTCGCCCTTGGTTTTTACCTTTGGGTTTCCACCGAGGGTAGAGCTAAGTGGCTTTTTTTATTGTCTTTTCATAGCATCCGTACTCCACACGATAGTAGTGAGTCTGCATGGACTGCTTGGAAGAAAACACCGCACACAAGTACACCCATTGTGCAAAATGTGACCAGCGTTGATTTGGCGACTGGTAAAGCACATGGTTCATCGGTGGTAAACAAGGCCATGTGTATAAGCGAACAAATCCGTCAAGCGCACTTGGGGCTTTTTTGGTTTTTCAATGTTAATAGGATTCAATATGAACATCAATCAGTCTGGAGAAGGTAGGATAGAAATGACTCTATCCACCCTTGGAGAAACTATGTCTAAAGGAAATGCAATGCACTTAAACGATAGCTACCCCACAGAGTTCTATGTATCCGATGTTGGATACTTAGTAATAAAACAAGATTGCTTTGAATGTGGTCGAAATACACAATTCTTACTTTCACCTGAGCAAACAAAGGTATTTTTCAATCTATTGCCTGATTTGATGAAAGAACAAACTCAAAGATGGACTGGATTATTTGACCCACCAATAGATGGAGAGACTAATGTTTGAAGACTTTTGGAAAGCCTACCCAAGCACACCACGCAAGGGTGGAAAGGCTAAATGCAAACAGGTGTGGGATAAATCTTATTGCGATACCCAAGCCGAACAAATCTTAAAACACATAAATTGGCTAAAAACAACAGAACAATGGTTGAAGTTAAATGGTGCATTTATTCCTGCACCATTGGTCTACTTGAACCAACAGAGATGGGATGGTGCTGAAGTTCCTGAGATTAAACGGCAGGAATCACCCCTAGAAACGATTGAAAAGAGCAGAGCAATGTCAATCCCTATGCCTGACGATATAAGGGCTAAACTGCAAGCATTGAAAGGGAGACAATGAATGAGCTGGCTCTTTTCGCAGGTGCTGGTGGAGGAATACTTGGGGGAAAACTTCTTGGATGGCGAACAGTCTGCGCCGTTGAATGGGAGCCATATCCCGCAAGCGTACTTGTCGCCCGACAAAATGACGGACTTCTCCCGCCTTTCCCGATTTGGGATGACGTTCAAACCTTTGACGGAAAACCTTGGCGAGGAATTGTTGACGTTGTATCTGGAGGGTTTCCATGCCAAGACATCAGCGCAGCAGGAAAAGGCGCAGGAATTGATGGAGAACGAAGCGGAATGTGGGGAGAAATGGCACGCATCATTTGTGAAGTT
>Ga0209829_10001697_pt1 | contig 17433 bp, 13 predicted proteins | sample C_140205_EF_Meta_FD_187311 | JGI IMG/M metagenome (GOLD analysis project Ga0209829, IMG submission 187311) | Freshwater microbial communities from Lake Croche, Canada to study carbon cycling - C_140205_EF_MetaG (SPAdes) (version 2) | ecosystem: Environmental > Aquatic > Freshwater > Lake...
GTCATTCGATTTGCAAATGAAAAATCCATCGCTGAAATTTCAGCTGAGGCGAAAGATTTAGGCGGAAGAGCTAAATCTAAACAACTGCAACCGAAAGATTGGGAAGGAAATACTTTTACAGTAAGTAATTTAGGGATGTTTGGTATAGATCAATTTACCTCCATCATTAATTCACCTGAATCATGTATTTTGGCAGTGGGTGGAATTAAAGAAACAGTAGGTGTCAAAAACGGTCAATTCTATGCGACTAATATCATGAAATTAACGTTAACATGTGACCATCGTGTCGTTGATGGAGCTACAGGAGCCGCTTTTCTGCAAACCCTGAAACAATATCTAGAGGACCCAATAAAATTGTTTTTATAACACCTGATTAATTGGCAAGCCTCGAATATATCGGGGCTTGACTATTTAAAATAAGTATGATTATGAGCACGGAAAATATTAGAATAGCGATTCAAAAATCAGGTCGATTAAGTGAAGACTCTTTAAAGCTATTTAAAGAATGTGGAATAAAATTTGAGGCCCATGGATCTAAATTAAGATCTGTGTCAAGTAATTTCCCCATTGAGTTTTTGTTTTTAAGAGACGATGATATTCCTGGGTATGTAGAAGATGGAGTTGCTGATTTAGGTGTTATCGGATTAAATGTCCTTATGGAGCAAAAACGTAAAGTTGAAATCGTTAAAGAATTAGGCTTTTCTAAATGTCGTTTATCTTTAGCTATTCCTAGAAATGAGGTATACACCGATTTATCTTATTTTAATGGAAAGAGTATAGCGACCTCCTACCCTAACCTAACAGATTCATTTTTAAAAGCTAATGGTGTTCAAGCGGAAACACATGAGATTTCAGGATCTGTTGAAATCGCCCCAAGTATTGGCTTGGCAGAAGGTATTTGTGATATCGTTTCAACGGGAGGAACATTATTAAGTAATGGGTTAAAGGAAGTGGCTGAAGTATTTCAAAGCCAAGCCGTATTAATTTCAAATAAGCAGTTAAATAAATCAAAGAAAGATCTTTTAGATAAGATCATTTTTCGAATTGATGCCGTTCAAAAAGGGCAAAATGCAAAATATGTAGTATTGAATTCGAGTGAAGAAAATATACCCAAAATAATAGCACTACTTCCAGGAATGAGATCGCCTTCGGTTGTCCCTTTAGCTGAAAAAGGGTGGTTTTCGCTTCATTCCGTGATATCAGAAAATGATTTTTGGGAAATAATTGAGTCACTAAGATTAGCAGGTGCTGAGGGTATTTTGGTCTTACCTATTGAAAAAATGATTTTATAATGATTCAGTTAATAAAATTTCCTACTCGACCAAATTATTCAGAATTGTGTGCAAGACCTCAAATAGAGTCTTCAAAAATAGACAGCTTAATCGAATCGATATTTGAAAGGGTACATACTGATAAAGATGAGGCGCTGATAAGTTTAACTCATGAATTTGAGAAAAGAAATATTGATGCTATTCTTTATACAGAAAAGGAAATTGATGCCTATTCAGACAAAACCGATGAACATTTAAAAAAAGCCATACAGATAGCGTTTGACAATATTTGGAAATTTCACGAGGCTCAAAAACTTATTGAAAATAGAATTGAAACGAGTCCTGGGGTGATTTGTTGGCAAAAGTCAAGTCCGATAGAGAAAATTGGCATTTATATCCCGGGAGGAACGGCCCCTTTATTTTCAACCATTTTAATGTTAGCCATACCGGCCAAAATAGCGGGTTGTTCCGAGATTGTATTATGTACCCCTGGAATTCACCCTGCTATATTTTTTACTGCTAAATTATGTGGAATAACTAAGATGTGTAAAGTAGGTGGCGCACAAGCTATTGCCGCATTAGCTTTAGGTACACCATCCATTCCCAAAGTATATAAAATATTTGGTCCAGGAAATCAATATGTTACTGCGGCAAAGATGCATGCAAATTCAATGGGCGTGGCCATTGACATGCCGGCTGGTCCTTCAGAAGTAGCCATTTATGCAGATGAAACATCAAATGCTCGCTATGTCGCCTCCGATTTATTATCCCAAGCGGAACATGGAATCGACTCCCAGGTATTTCTTGTGTCAACCTCAGAATCAGTGACTCAAGAAATTATACGTGAATTAGAAAGCCAACTAAAAGATCTACCTAGAAAAGAATTAGCAAATGGGGCTATTTTAAATTCTAAATTCATATTAGTTAAAAATCAAGAAGAGGCTATAGATCTACTAAATGAATACGCGGCTGAACACTTAATATTAGCATGTGATAATTCTGAAAAAATGTCAGACAAAATAATTAATGCTGGATCAATATTTTTAGGACATTATACGCCAGAATCAGCCGGTGATTATTCATCTGGAACCAACCACACATTGCCAACTAATGGACATGCAAGAGCATATTCAGGGGTTAATTTAGATAGCTTTTGTAAAAAAATTACATTACAATCGATCAGTAAAAGTGGATTAAAAATTTTGAGCGAGAGTATCATACCCATGGCAGAAGCAGAATCATTACAAGCACATGCGAATGCAGTAAAAGTCCGATTAAATAATGGATTATAAAAAATACATATTACCCCATATTTGGAATTTAAAGCCCTACTCATCTGCTAGAGATGAATTTAAAGGGAACGAAGGAATATTTTTAGATGCCAATGAAAATCCGTTTGGATCCGGTTCAGTTGAATATTACAATCGGTACCCAGATCCGCTTCAATGGAAAATAAAGGAACAAATAGCTCAAATTAAAAAATGTTCCGAAGACGAAATATTTTTAGGAAATGGGTCTGATGAAGCCATCGATTTATTGATCAGAATGACCTGCACGTCTGATTCCAGTTCTATAATCGTATGCCCGCCTACCTATGGAATGTATGAAGTAAGCGCAGCCATTAATAACATTCCTTTGACTAAGGTTAATTTAACTACTGAATATCAACTGAATGTAGATTCAATTTTAAAAACAATTGATTCGACTACACGACTAATATTTATATGCTCACCCAATAATCCAACGGGTAATTTAATGAATAGAGAAGATATTATTAAAATTCTTGATTCATTTAAAACTGGTTTTGTGGTAATCGATGAAGCCTATATAGATTTTTCCGACCAGCCAAGTTTTGTTCAAGAATTATCCAAATTTCCACAGCTCATTGTATTGCAAACCTTGTCTAAAGCTTACGGATTAGCTTCTTTGCGCTTAGGAATGGCATTTGCTAACCCGACAATCATTAAACTATTCAATAAAATAAAACCACCTTATAACATTAGTGGATCGACACAGAATTTAGTTCGAACAGCATTAGAAAATAACCATTTTGTAGCTGAGTCTATCAAACAATTAAAAATCAACAAATATCATTTAATAACTGAATTAAAACATATTATTGGCGTTTCAACAATATTTCATTCTGATGCTAATTTTATTTTAGTTAAATTTATTCGTGCGCATGAACTATTTAATTATTTGATTTTACATAAAATAATTACCAGAAATAGATCCAATGTAGCGCTATGTAATGATTCGATAAGGATTACCATTGGATTAGAAAGTGAAAACAAAGAATTAATCGACAAAATAAAGATTTTTTATACCAAAAATGATGTGTAAAAAAGTATTGTTATTTCTTTTTTTACTGATTGTCAGCCATGAAAATTATGGACAATTGCAGGATTGGGCCGCAGGTTTTAGAGTAGGTGAACCTGGTGGATTTATGGCTAGAAAATATTCTGAAAATGGAATTAATGCGATTGAAATCAATATAGGTACTTATGGAGGTTTATGGGGTACAGATCGAAATTATAAAGATGGCGAATTTCGTAATATTGGATATTCAATCAATATGCTCTATTTATGGCATTACCCTACGCTGGTTAATGCCGATTTACACACATATTATGGATTTGGGCCAGAAATAAATTCAAGAGATTTATATGAAAAAAATTCAACTAAATCAACTCGCAACCAAGGAATGGGAGCTGCAGCTATTGGGGGTTTAGAATATTTCCCTATTGATGCACCTAGCCTATCATTTTTTGGTGAAATTGGTTTTTATAATGAACTTTTACCTAATCCATTCTTCTGGCATTTGCAAGGGGGTATCGGAGTAAGAGTAAATTTTTGATGAATATAGGAAATCAAAAAGATAAGTGGCAATTTTACAGCGCGGGGATGTAGCTCAGTTGGCTAGAGCGCTTGCATGGCATGCAAGAGGTCGTCGGTTCGAGCCCGATCTTCTCCACAAAAAAGGACTCATATAATGAGTCCTTTTTTTATAGTCGATCTTTAAAGGAATCGAATCCAAAATGCTTTAATCGCATGTATTGGTCGTTGACATCAATCATACCGATGTCCGGAAGATTAACCCCATTAAATGTCGTTGTTTTGACCATGGTATAATGAATCATATCTTCAAATATAATTTCATCACCAATTTTCAATGGCGAATCAAATGAATAGTCCCCATAAAAATCACCAGCCAAACAAGTCATTCCTCCAAACCTATAGCTGGGCATTCCAGAAATAGGTTCCATAGAAGCATGTCGAATTCGAGGTTTATATGGCATTTCAAGCGTATCTGGCATATGTGCCGCAAATGAAACATCTAAAATAGCCACATCAATGCCCGCAGAATGGACTATATCCAAAACAGTAGATTTCAAAAAACCTGTTTGCCAACCCACTGCAGAACCAGGCTCTAAAATAATTTTTAAATGAGGATATCTCGATTTAAAAGACTTTAACAAGTTAATCAAATGGTCTACATCATACCCCTCTTTGGTAATTAAATGTCCACCTCCTAAATTTAACCACTTAATTTGGGGCAATAAATCACCAAATTTTTCTTCTATCACCTTCAATGTCCTTTCTAGTACGTATGAATCGTTTTCACAAAGTGTATGAGAATGCAAGCCTTCTATGCCCATAGGTAATGAATTTCCTAAATCAGACCGTCTAATCCCTAATCTAGATCCTGCAATACATGGATTATACATATCTGTTTCCACTTCAGCATATTCTGGATTAATGCGAATTCCACAAGAAATTCCATTATTGACCGCCTGATCTGCAAATTGATTCACTTGATTCAAAGAATTGAAAGTCATATGACTTGCATAATGCATAAACTCATTAAATTCTGATGCAAGATATGCTGGCGTATATGCATGACATCTAATTCCCATTTCTTCAAATGCTAACCTGGCTTCATTTAATGAGCTAGCCGTTGCACCCGATAAATATTTTTTGATCGTATTAAAAACATGGTAAAAAGAAAAACCTTTTAGGGCACAAATAATCTCCACTCCCGCTTCTTTTTGAACCCGCTCAAGTAATATTAAATTATTTATTAATAATTTTTCTTCTAAAACATATGCCGGTGAAGCAATTTCAGGATATTGAATATGCATATTAATAGGTATGTGGTAATTCACCATTTATTTCCTCATGCCAAGGAAGCCCATGAATATTCAATAATTCCATAAATGGATCAGGATTAAATTCTTCCACATTGTAAACACCTGGATTAAACCAGACGCCTTCACACATTAAAGAAGCTCCAATCATGGCAGGAACACCAGTTGTGTAGGAAACACCTTGCGCCTGTACTTCCTTGTAGCAATCTGCATGATGGCAGTTGTTGTACACATAATAACTCACATCTTGACTGCCTTTAATCCCTTTAATTTGGCAACCAATGGAGGTTTGGCCCGAATAATTTTCTCCTAAGGTACCCGGTTCAGGCAAAACTGCCTTTAAAAATTCTAAGGGAACAATGTCCATTCCATTAAATTTAATCGGATGAATAGAAGTCATCCCCACATTTTGTAAAACTTCTAAATGAGTTAAATAGGCCTGACCAAAAGTCATCCAAAACCGAGCTCTTTTTAATGTAGGGAAATTCTTAGTTAACGATTCTAATTCTTCATGATATAACAAATAGGATTCTTTAAGTCCAATATTAGGGTAACTAATTGGCTTATGAATAGACATTGCATCAATTTCTACCCAATCTCCATTTTCCCAATACTTACCTTTTTGAGTTATTTCTCTAATATTAATTTCAGGATTAAAATTTGTAGCAAATGCTTTTCCATGATCGCCTGCATTACAATCAATAATATCAAGATAGTGCATTTCATCGAAGTAATGCTTATTTGCATAAGCAGTATAAACCCCTGTAACTCCAGGATCAAATCCACATCCTAATAAAGCCATCAAACCAGCTTCTTTAAAGCGTTCTTGATATGCCCATTGCCATGAATATTCAAATTTAGCTACTTCTTTAGGTTCATAATTAGCCGTATCTAAATAATGTACCCCAGTAGCTAAACAAACATCCATAATCGTTAAATCCTGATAAGGGAGAGCCACATTAATGACCATAAATGGCTTTTCTTGATTAAATAGTTGAACTAAGGCCGTAACATCATCCGCATCTACTTGCCTTGTTTGCACAGAAATTGGCAAACCTATATGTTTACATTCTTCGGCGATTGCATCGCATTTTTTTAATGTCCTAGAAGCTAAAATCACTTCTGAAAAATACTGCGGATTCATTGCACATTTTTTTGCAACAACATTACCGACCCCACCTGCACCAATTATAATTACTTTTTTTCCCATATTCATTTAAAAAGAATTCAAAAATACGTATTGAAAATTATATTCCATATCGGATGTTAAAATTTAATCTTTTTAAAGGGTCTTATCACCTTAGCTATTGAATTATGCCAATACCCCCTTAATAACTCATCTTCTCTTACTCCCTTGCTTGTACTTGCATGTAAAAACAAAATTGAGTCATTATTAATTTTTGAAACAATACCTACGTGATTGATTATTCCAGATTGATTTGAAAAAAACACCCAGTCACCTCGCTGAATTTGATTAATTGATACACGAAAACCAAATTCTAATTGCTGAGAAGTAGTTCTTGGTACCTGGAAAGAATTATTTTTGTACATTGAAAATAATAACCCAGAGCAATCTAACCCATGATTATCCGATCCTCCTACTAGATAAGGAACGCCTAAAAAAGAAAATCCTGTTTTAAACAAATGATTTAAATCGTCCTGATTAAACGTATTAGTTTGATTCTTTGCGCAGAATAAATGCCATGAGCCGTGAAAGATTTGACAACCTTGACTTAAGAACAAAATCAAAAGGATTATTAGAAATTTCTTAAACATAGACAACGTCCCTGGTACTCAAATAGATCAAAACTCCTCTAGGTTCTTTGAAACCCATTTCATTAAGAATATGGCAATAATTCCCTAATTGTATTTTATGTTGATCGTCTCTTTTTCCTGATTTAAAATCAATTATAAAAATATGTCCATCTTTGTTAATTACTCGATCAGGCCTAAATATAGAACCATCAGGGCATAAAATGTCTTTTTCAACAAACAACAACTCTTCATCGATAAAAAAATCGCGTATTAATTTATCTTCTAAAAGCTCATTTATATCAACCATATAGTCAAAAGAATTAGTAGCATTAGAACAATATAAATTCCAATCGTTAATACCTTTTAATTTGGCCAAAAAATCATGAAGTATGTTTCCCTTTTCTCTTTTTTTATCTGCCGAATTGAACAAATCTGATTTTGAAGAATCAACCCGAAATTTAGGAAGTACAAATAAAGAAGACTGAATGTCAACTTTTTTACCAACAAATTTAGCACCATTAGATTGACCAATGCATTCAGGAATTTGATCTTCGCTAAAAACGTAGTGAGAAATGAAATCAACATACGTACTTGAATTCAAATAAGATTTATCCAGTAACAATCGGCCTTCTTTTTCAGCCATTTTATATAATATATCACCTACAGATTGATTAAATAATGCTTTAGTCGTACCATGTGCTTCCTCTGAAGGTTTGGCAACAATCAAGTGCAAGTGAAATTTAGCGCGAGTTGTTCCAACATATAACATATTAAGTGCATCTAAAAATACGGCCTCTTTCTCGAGTATACTTTGCTCATTTAACTCATCAAAACCGCTCAAAGCTTTAACGCCCACCTTACTATAAAAATGTGCTAATTTTTTTTCTTCATCAACCGTTAATTCATCAAATACTAAATTTTTCAAATCAAACCATATTTTTTCTGAACCTATATGATGTGACCAAGTGGCAAAAGGAATGATCACAATTGGATATTCTAAACCCTTAGATTTATGAATACTAGAAATGGTAATTGCATTTAAATGTTCCGGTGAAGCAATACAAAAACTAGATTTATTTTCATCGTAGTACTCCAAAAACTCACTGATTGAATTCGATTGAACTAGAGCAAATTCATTTAAAATATCTAAATACTTAAATAGATATTCCGATCCTTCCTTGTGTGTAAATAAATTAAACTTGTCAACTAAATAATAAACAAACGGAATCAATAAAGAATCGTTTAATATAGTTGAATCCAATATAATGGAATCAGCATTAAAAAATTCAATACAATGACCCAGGTAATCTCCATTCACTTTTGAAATATTTGCATTAAAAATTTCTGTCCGACCTACTAACTGATTATACTGGAAAAAAAGTTCGTAAAGCGTAAATTGATTTGGATTGTTGGCCAATTTCATGAACGTATGGATAAAACCAACAATGGATGAATAATGGACCAAAAGAGAGTCAGAAGAAATCACTGGATATCCCAATTCTTTTAACTGAATAGCCAAAAATTTCGAATCCTTATTTTTTCGAGTTAATATTGCTATATCTTTAAAATTAAAACCATTTATAACGCTTTGCTTGATTTGGTCAATGCAAACATCGAGCATCATAATTGAGTCAGAGACTTTAATAGGCGAGGTATTTGGAATAGAATTTAATACCACAATATCCACAAATCCTTTGCCTTTGCTAGGATCTAAACGGGGATTTTGCTTCATATTTTCACCATAAATAGGAATTAATAAGCTAGAATAAGCTTGATAAGTAGGTTGATTTGCAATAAAATCAAAAAACTTATTATTAAATTCGACTACCTCACTAGCGCTCCTAAAATTATTAGTTAAGCTAATATTTTGAGTATTACCTACTAAATAATCATATCTAATCTGATCAAGTTCGTTTGATCCAAGTTTATCACCTAATAAACCTGAATTATGATTTGTCATAGAGGCAATCAAACCAACCTCTCCGCCACGAAATTTATAAATGGATTGTTTAGGATCGCCTACGAGCAAATTTCTTTTATTGATACTAACAGAATTTTCAATCAGGGGCATAAAATTTTGCCATTGTAGTATGGAAGTATCTTGAAATTCGTCAATCAAAATGTGAAAATACCGATCTCCTAATTTTTCATAAATAAATGGCACAGGATCCTGAGAAATAACTTCGTAAATCTTTTTTGAAAACTCTGAAATAGACACCGCATTATTATCAGCTTGATAAATACTTAATTCGTCAACCACAGTGCTCAATAAGGCTATTTTCTTAATATCTTTTGTTATTAATAGTAATAAAAGGTATTTATTAATTACCTGATCGTGTAACTCAACAAAAGATTGACTCAAAATGGAAAGTTGGTCCGCAATCCCATCCATCTGTACCTTAGATAGTGGAGAAGCACTAGCTGAATACCATTTACCTGAAGAAATTGCTTCTTTTAAGTAAGTGAATTTATTTGCCTCAAGTTCAGCATTTAAAATAAATTTTCTAAAGTAATAAATGGGACCCTTGGCACCACGCACAAATTCATGATCAGCTACTTGAATGGAATCCACTAGCATAATAATTTTACTAGCAATTTCCTTTAATTCAAATTGAATAGAAGATACAAAATGAAAAATCTGATTTTCAATAGTCATAAAATCAGTGATTTCAAATGATCTGATATGGTCTTGCACCCGTAAAAAATCTTCCTGAAAGCATATCTTTAAATACTGATGGAAGCCAGTTCGAATTAAATTCCAATTTCTACCTTCATTTACTTCATTGCGTGCATAATCTAATATTAATGAAGTTAAATGTGGATCGCCATGGAGATTAACTTTGTCCATTAATTGATCTATAAGCACTTTGATAAGTTTATTCGAATCTAAAATAACTTCAAATTGGCTTGGTAGGTTTAACTCCTCGACAAACGAGGCACTTAATCTTTGAACAAAACTATCAATAGTCATCACTGAAAAAAGCCCATAGTCTTGAAGAATTTGTTGCAACGTTACTTTTGCACGATTCGAAATTTCTTCCTTAGAGATTGAATCTCCAGAAATAATGAAATCTTGATGAATGGTATTGATAATCAATGAAAACTGACTTACCTGATCTTGAGATAAATTAAGAAATAAAGGGTATTCTGATATGCCCGTTAAATATTCAATAATGCGAGTTCGCATCTCCTCTGCAGCTTTTATAGTGAAAGTTACAGCTAAAATTCTTCGAAAGTATCCCCTTTTTTCCTTTTCAAGCAGGGCTAATTTTATATACTCTATAGTCAAAGTATACGTTTTTCCAGAACCAGCAGAAGCAGAATACAATAAAATACTCATGTAGATTTCAAAAAATAAATTGTTTATGCAAGATAAAATAAAAATAGGATTAATTCCGTGTGGGTTTTATTCGCTATCTTTGTTTCCCGTAACCAAATAAAGAAAATCCTAATGTCTGGCAAAGGGAATCCCAAAAAATCAAAGTACATTTTTGTTACGGGTGGCGTAACAAGTTCACTTGGAAAAGGCATCATAGCATCTTCCCTTGCTAAGCTTTTACAGGCAAGAGGCTTGACCTGTACCATACAAAAATTTGACCCCTATATAAATATAGATCCAGGGACTTTAAATCCTTATGAACATGGCGAATGCTACGTGACCAATGATGGAGCAGAGACTGATTTAGACTTAGGACATTATGAGCGTTTTTTAAATTCAGCTACCAGCCAGGCGAACAATATAACTACAGGAAGAATTTATCATAATGTAATAACTAAAGAGCGCCGCGGTGATTATTTGGGCAAAACAGTTCAGGTTGTACCTCATATTACGGATGAAATTAAGCGGAATATTTTAATTTTAGGAGAAACTGGAAAGTTTGATATTGTTATCACTGAGATTGGTGGATGTGTCGGAGATATAGAATCACTGCCATTTATAGAGGCTGCAAGGCAATTAAAATGGGATTTAGGTGAAAAAAATACATTATTTATACATTTAACTTTAATTCCTTATTTAGCATCAGCGGGTGAATTGAAGACTAAGCCAACTCAACACTCCGTAAAAACATTATCGGAATCGGGAATTCAACCTGATATTTTGGTATGCCGCACAGAGCATCCTCTTCCACAAGAAATGAAAAGGAAAATCGGGCTATTTTGCAATGTTACGGAGCAAGATGTAATTGAGGCCAGGGATGCAGAAACTATTTATGACGTACCTATACTCATGCAGGAGCAAAGGTTGGACAGTCGGGTATTATATAAATTGGATATTTATAATGATCGAGATTCAAATTTAGTCCAATGGAAAAAATTTTTAGAGAAATTAAAATCTCCGAAATTCGAAATAACTATAGGCCTAATTGGTAAATACGTTGAATTAAAAGATTCTTATAAATCAATTGCGGAATCATTCATTCATGCAGGAGTTTCCAATGAAATCAAAGTCAATCTAAAATGGATTTCATCGGAAACAATGGACGAGGATTTAGTAGTTGAGACTTTAGTAGGATTGGATGGTATTTTAGTAGCTCCAGGATTTGGAGAAAGAGGAATTCAAGGAAAGATCAATGCCGTAAAATACGCAAGAGAAAATAAAATACCTTTTTTAGGTATTTGTTTAGGTATGCAATGTGCCGTAATTGAATTTGCCAGAAATGTCATAGGATTAGAAGGCGCACATTCATTTGAAATGAATCCTGAAACCCAATATCCGGTAATTGATTTAATGGAATCTCAAAAAGACATTTCTTCAAAAGGTGGAACGATGCGTTTAGGCTCCTACTCATGTAAAATTGAAAAGGGTACCTTAGCACATAAAATTTATGGTAAATCATTGATACAAGAGCGACACAGGCATAGATATGAATTCAATAATGCTTTTGTTGAAAAATTCAAAGATGCAGGATTAATCATGTCTGGTACAAATCCTGAATCTAATTTAGTTGAAATTATAGAACTGTCTAATCATCCATTTTTTATTGGAGTTCAATTTCATCCAGAGTATAAGTCAACGGTGGAGGCTCCTGCCCCATTATTTGTTCAGTTTGTCAAAGCGGCTTACCAACATGCCGTACCATTTATTAAAAATTCAAAATAGTATTTATGGATAAGAATTCAGTTACAGGTATCGTATTAATCATGGCCATGCTACTGGGCTATCAATATTTTTTTGCACCCAAGGAACCTATTGGAAATCAAAAAATAAAAATTGAAGCTTCAGCACCCCAAAAAAATAAAATCGTTCAATTGAATACTGATTCCTCAATTAAAGCAAACAGTGTAGCCTTAACGGATACATTGATAAAAGAAGAATTAAGTGTGTTAGAAAATAACGAGGTAAAAATTGTCACATCCAATATGGGTGCTCGAATTATTTCAGTGCAACTAAAGAATTTTAAAAGTTATAAAAACTATAAAGCTAATATCCCGACTGGATTATTCATTTTTGATTCAAAAAAGGATGTTTTCAATGTAGAAATTCCTACAAATTCAGCCAAAATTAATTTAAATGCGTTAGCATATACTTTAGAGAAAAAAGATGGGGAAATATTTTACACCTCGGTTCTGCCTTCCGGAAAAAAAATAAAAGTAACGTATAAATTGGCAGACAAAGGTTACCAACTAGGATATGGGATCGATGTTAAGGAAATTGCGGATCAAATTTCAGGCAATGAATACCAAATTCATTGGAAGGAAAATGTCATCCAAAATGAAAAAGATATTAATGAAGAAAGAAAGGCAACGATCAATTTTCTACTCACAGAAGACGAAGAATTTGATAATTTGACTGAAAGTCCAACAGTAGTTGAAACAGAAAATATCACAAAATCTACCGATTGGATAGCCTTTAAAAAGAAATATTTTGTAACTGGATTAATACCTGAAGGATCCAAATTCCTAAAAGCGTCCATAACATCGACTCCGAATTTAACTGATACAATTCATATTAAAACATTAGATGCCCAAATTACAGGTGCAACACAAGATTTAAAGCAAGGTAAATCAAACTTTAATTTTTATTTTGGACCTAATGATTATTCCATCGTAAAATCAGTAGCTCCTTCGTTCGGTAAAAATGTGAAACTAAGCTATGATTTTTTATTGCCAATCACGAGGTACATTTTTGTGCCACTTTTCGAATTTCTTGAAAGCATATTTTCAAATTATGGTCTACTGATTATCGTACTTGTTCTAATTATTAAAACAGCCTTGTTGCCACTTACCTATAAATCGTATGTATCGATGGCCAAAACTAGAATTTTGGCTCCAGAAATTGCCGCGATTAAAGAGAAGATTGGTGATGATGCAGCTAAAGTCCAACAAGAAACCATGAAACTTTATGGTGAAGTGGGAGTAAATCCATTGAGTGGTTGTGTCCCTGTATTAGCAACTATGCCCGTTTTAATGGCCGTGTTCATGCTATTTCCTAATTTAATTAATCTAAGACAAGAATCATTCCTTTGGGCGGAAGATTTATCAACCTTTGATTCCATTGTTTCATTACCATTTACAATTCCATTTTACGGATCTCATGTAAGTTTGTTTTGTTTATTGATGACTGTTTCCCAATTAGCCTATGGCTACTACAATAACCAAATTACACCTGACCAACCAGGACAGCCTATCAATATGAAAATGATGGCCTATTTTACTCCCGTGATATTCATGTTTGTCATGAATTCATTTCCTGCCGGGTTAAGTTTTTATTATTTCATTTCAAATTTAGTGACGATAGGCCAACAATTAGCCATTAGAAAATTTGTAAATGAAGATAAAATCAAATTGATTTTAGATGAAAATAGAAAGAAAATAGCCGCTAGCGGAGGAGCCAAAAAATCTCGTTTTTCACAGTATTTACAAACTCAAATGAAAACGATGGAGGAGACACAGAAAAACGCTAAAAACACGCCTAAAAAGAAAAAATAAATGACGAATTTAAGTACTATTTATTTTGAACAAGCTAAAAAACTAATTCCTGGTGGAGTTAATTCCCCAGTTAGAGCATTTAAATCTGTTGGAGGTAATCCGATTTTCATCCATTCAGCTAAAGGAGCTTATTTAAGAGACGTAGACGGAAATTCCTATATTGATTTAATAGGCTCATGGGGTCCTATGTTATTTGGTCAAGCGCACCCTGTTATTGAAGAAGCTGTAAGAAATGCATTAGCCAATGGATTCTCATTTGGGGCTCCAAGTTATAATGAAGTTCTCATTGCTCAAAAAATAACAGATATGGTACCTTCAATCGAAAAAGTTCGATTGGTCAGTTCGGGTACTGAGGCAACTATGGCAGCAATAAGATTAGCTAGGGCGTATACAAAAAAAGATAAAATCATCAAATTTGCAGGTTGCTATCACGGACATGGTGATTCATTTTTAATTGCGGCCGGATCTGGGGTGGCGACTTTAGGAACACCAGATAGTCCAGGGGTGACAAAATCTACTGCCAAAGACACATTAACAGCTATATACAATGATATAAAGTCATTGGAGCTTTTATTTGAGGCGAACATTGGAGACATAGCTTGTGTTATTATCGAGCCAGTAGTGGGAAATATGGGATTAGTTATTCCTAAAGATGGATATTTACAAGCGGTTAAAACGCTTTGTGAAAAACATAATGCCTTACTAATTTTTGATGAAGTAATGACGGGATTTCGCTTATCAGCCAGCGGGTATCAAGGGATTTGCGGAATCAAACCTGATTTAACTACATTAGGAAAAATTATTGGGGGTGGCTTGCCTGTTGGCGCTTATGGAGGAAGAGCTGAAATCATGGAAATGATTGCACCTGAAGGACCCGTATACCAAGCGGGGACATTATCCGGGAATCCTTTAGCGACCACAGCTGGATTAGCGATGTTAGGTTTAATCCAATCAAATCCAGAGGTATATCAACGTCTCGAGACTAAAGGTAAATTATTAGCGGATGCCATTACGCATCAAATTGAATCCTTACAAATAAAAGCATCCGTTAACCAAATTGGTTCTATGTTTACCTTATTCTTTACGGATAAGAAAGTAGAAAACTTTAATGATGCCAAAACATCTGATCAACTAAAATTTGGTCAATATTTCAGGGGAATGCTTAGCAGAGGTATATATTTACCCCCTTCTCAATTTGAATCCTGGTTTTTATCTGATGCCATAGGTGAAGTAGAACTAGAAAAAATTATAACAGCAAGTTGGGACACGCTAGCGTCCATGCAAAATTCCTAAGCGAATGGAATCCATTTTTTTCAGTGTGATCATTCCTGTCTACAATCGGCCTATTGAATTAGCCGAATTATTGAATTGTTTAGCACAACAAGACTATATAAATTTCGAAGTTATAATCATAGAAGATGGATCAAAAATAGATTCCAAATCAGTGGTTGAATCGTTTAAAAAACGAATGACTATTTCCTATTTTGTCAAAGAAAATGGAGGTCAAGGATTTGCCAGAAATTATGCCTTCGAAAGAGCTAAAGGAGATTTCTTTGTGATCTTAGATTCAGATGCATTGATCGAGCCAACTTATTTAAGCGAAGTTTGCAAAGGCATCCAAGATGAGCATTTAGATTTATTTGGAGGACCTGATAAAGAACATGAGAGCTTCACTCCCATTCAAAAAGCCATCAGTTTTAGTATGACCAGCTTTTTTACCACGGGAGGAATTAGAGGTAAAAGTAAAAATATTGGCGGGAAATTTCATCCTAGGAGTTTTAATATGGGTATCTCTCGAAAAGTTTGGGAAAAAACGGGGGGATTTAAAATAACTAGAATGGGAGAGGATATCGAATTCAGCATTCGTTGTATCGAAAATGGATTTAAATCAGGGTTATTACCAAAAGCATATATTTACCACAAAAGAAGAACTTCCTTTATACAATTTTACGATCAACTACATTTTTTTGGAAGGGCAAGAATCAATATTAGTCGCTTCTTTCCTAAGGAACTAAAATGGGTGCATTTTATTCCTTTGGCTTACTTTATCTTCTTCTGGAACACAATCATTTGGAACATTATTGACATAAACTTTGGACTAATTTTCAGCAGCATGCTCATAGGATATTGGATCCTTATATTCTTAGATGCGCTGATTAAATCTAAAAACCTTATGATCGCATTTTTAGGACTTATAGCCGCCAACATTCAACTACTAGCCTACGGAAAGGGATTTCTTGAAGAGGGATTAAAAAAAGTTACCAATAAAGACCTTTAACTAAGTAATTTTGAACATAATCTTTGACACCTTCTTCTAAAGAATAAAACGGCTTTGAGTATCCTATATTAGTTAACTTTTTCATATTGGCTTCCGTAAAGTATTGATATTTGTCACGAATAACCATAGGCGTATCGATATAATTAATTTGAACAGGTTTGTTCAAGGCTGAAAAAGTCGATTTGCCTAAGTCATTAAATGACCTAGCTTTTCCGGTTCCCAAATTATATATTCCAGAATTTTTGCGATGCTCCATTAAAAAAATACAAACATCAACCAAATCTTTAACATAGATAAAATCCCGAATCTGTTCACCGTCTTGGTATTCTGGCTTGTGAGATCTAAATAATTTTAATGACCCATTAGCTAAAATTTGGCGATATGCATGCCAAATCACGGATGCCATTCGGCTTTTGTGGTATTCGTTTGGACCATACACATTAAAAAACTTAAGTCCAGCCCAAAAGAATGGTTTTTCTTGTTGTTTTAAAACCCAGTTATCAAAGTCATTTTTAGAATCTCCATAAGGATTCAAAGGCTTTAGTAAATGGATTTGATTTTCATTATCGTCATATCCTGATTCCCCAAGACCATAAGTAGCAGCAGATGAAGCATATACAAGAGGAATTTGATATTTGACACATGCTTCCCAAACACGCTTTGAATAATTTACATTTAATGCATCAAAAATTTCTTTATTGAACTCTGTCGTATCCGTTCGCGCACCTATGTGAAAAAGAAATTCAACTTCTCTATTATTTATATCAAGCCATTCAAAAAATTCAAACCTTTCTACACGCTCTTTTATTTTCTTGCCAATTAAATTCTTATTTTTTTCTTCATTTGTAAAGTCATCAACGGCAATAATGTAATTAAAATTTAATTCATTCAATTTTGCAATTAAACAACTTCCTATAAAACCAGCGGCACCAGTAACTATGATCATAAAAATGGGATTAATTTTCAAATTTACACAATAACTTCATTAGGTTTCTTACCTTTGTAAAATATTTGGACATTCTGCTATTGTTTTCCCAGAGGTCCTTTAAAC
>Ga0209829_10001701_pt1 | contig 17410 bp, 22 predicted proteins | sample C_140205_EF_Meta_FD_187311 | JGI IMG/M metagenome (GOLD analysis project Ga0209829, IMG submission 187311) | Freshwater microbial communities from Lake Croche, Canada to study carbon cycling - C_140205_EF_MetaG (SPAdes) (version 2) | ecosystem: Environmental > Aquatic > Freshwater > Lake...
AATTAAGCACGGCTACAGGGCAGCAGATGAAGAGGAGGACCTACTACAGCAGAAGCGGCTGGGCAAGGATAAGGGGGACAAAATCTACATATGGCGTCCACTACCATAAGTCCGGGTAATAGGGTCTACAGCAGGTTTTAGCCAACCAAACGGCTCATGTAGTATAGTGTCAGCACTGAGTCGATTACTACAACTAAAAAATTCATCATAATAGGCTATTCCTACATAACCACCAATTAATGTACCAAAAACCACACCTACATTTTTCGGTGGCAGAACCCAATAGAGCCCTGCTAACGCACCACTAATAATTAAGCATTTAGGATTAATCTCAAATTTGCGTGTGCCTGGAAGTCCGCCAACCATTTCTATACGATGCGGTAAAAATTAGCCAAAAATACCAATCCATACATAAATGAATTTAGTCTATGTCTCCTGTCTTAAAAACCCCGAGTATCTAAAGCAATTGGATTTATTTTTGAATTCACTGGAATTAAAGGGCAATTTAGAACCTGATACGCATGTTTTAGTTATTACTGAGAAAGATTTTATACCATTAATACAGGCTAAACATCAAAATCTAAAATTCTGGGCTATTAATTGCGAAGATGTTTATGATGCTTATACTGCACGAACTAAAATTATGGAATGGCAGGAAATAGGCAATTATGGAAAAATTCTTTATTTAGATATTGATATTTTAATTGCTAATTCAATTTCAAAAATTTTTAATCTAGAAATAAAAGACGATACACTCTATGTTGTAGATGAATCTACTATGCTAGAGCATGGAGCCGATTTCTTTGACTGGAATTTAATTAACCCTAAGGGCAGGTCATTTACTAGTGCTATTATGCTATATAAAAACACACCCAATATGCGTTTAATGTGGGATAAAATAAAAGCCCATATAATTGAATATAAAACTATTAATAACAGTCTGCCTCCGTTTTGCGACCAGCCTTTTATAATTTACAATTTTTGTGTGTATGGTAAATATGATAATATAAAACTAAACCCGTACTGTGTAAATGCCACCTACGGCGAAGATAATGCCACTGTAGATAATGCCTACATAATGACGGCTGTAGATAAGGATTTAGTAATTATCCATCATCCATGTTTGACTACCTTTAAATTAATTGCTATGAATAGAAATTGGAATTTAATTAAATCTGATGCGTTTTGTAGAAGAGTGAAGGATAACGGCTTCACTCTTGTATCTATAGAACGTCTAGAGAATTTAAAATGGCAGTGCCAGAAATTTATAAATTCTAATTTTTCATTTGTTGAATGCGGTGTAGGACCAGGCGGGTGTATTGCGGTTATGGCTAAAAATTCTAAAAATAATAGGATTTATGGATTTGATAGTTTTGAAGGAATGCCACCTATTACGGATGAGGATATAGGCGACTATAATAAAAGCGACCCTGCTATGGAGTTCGGTTGTGAGGGTCATAATTTATCAGGGGGGCTGGAATTAGTTAATAAGACATTAAATTTGCTAAATGTTGATAAATCAAAAATTAATTTAATTAAGGGATATTTTGAAAATTCACTAACTGGCGATGTAATTAATAATATAGGCAATATAGCAGTTCTAAGATTAGACGGCGACTGGTATAATTCTACTAAGGTCTGCCTAGAGCGGCTGTACGACAGGGTAGTAGATGGCGGTGTAATTATAATTGACGATTATGGTCATTTTGTAGGTGCTAAAAGGGCTACTGATGAATTTAGGGCAAGGCGTAATATAGAATCGCCATTAATTCAAACGGATTATACGGAGCATTATTGGATTAAGGAAATTAAATCAACAAATATACACGAGGATATATGGACTTGCAGTGACGAAATGCGGGCACATATAGCAGAAGAATTTACAGAAAAGAATTATAAATTAACTGAAATTGGAGCACACAAGGGTTATTCCACAGGGCATTTAGCCAGTATATTTAACCATGTTTACGCTATAGACAACAGCGATTTATGGACGGATTTTAGCCGTCAATTAAATAGGAATAAATCAAATATAACCTATATTAAACTTGATTTATATGGAGAATCATGGGCTAATTTACCAGATTGCGATGTGTCCTTTATAGATGCGGTACACTCCTACGAACACTGTATGATGGATATAAATAACAGCATTATGAATTTTAAGAACCTCAAATATATAATATTTGATGATTACGGTGTATGGGATGGCGTTAAAAAAGCCGTAGATGAATGTGTGGCTGCCGGTAAATTTAAGATTGTAAAATTTATAGGATTAACTGATGTGCCTGGTCCGCATGGAATTGTAAAAAATAGTCATGAAGGTGTTATTGTTCGCCTTCCCACGGCATTTTAACGCTGTATAGAGGCTTTAGCATTTCTTTATCGCAGCATTTCTTGAAGCCGTAGCCTAACGCAACAAAGAGCAGGGCATTGGGCAGGGATTTCGGTGGACTGTACCAGTAAATACCACCAAGCCCTACAGCCATAAGCATATCCCATTGATTTTTACGACTCATAGGGTCTAACATAGCACCATTACAACCGCAACCGCAGCCACCTTTAGAGCATACCATTTATACTGTTTCATCTTTTTTTTCGCTAGAAATTTCATTTACAGCACCTGGTAGGCTTCCTAATTTGAAAGCACCGGGCGTCGTACCTACGGGAGGACTATTAATAATTACTTTTTTGAGCCCATTGGCTATATCTGGAATTGCTACATCCTTGTAGGTAGACCCAAATCTTTTATTGAAGTCGGCAACTATACAGTCAGGTACAAGGGGGCTGGTCTCAGACAGCCGTTCGATTTGCTCCCTGCAGATTTTAAGCATATCTTTAGCCGCTATACGCTCATTACGGGGCAGTGTCATTTCTACGCTAATAAATCTATGTAATTTATGCCAGGCTATATCTGCCTGCCTATGTGCCTCCTGTAATTTAGCAAATGACCAAAAGCCCCCAAGAGTTTGTAGGATGCCTACGCCTATGCTGACGGCACCTATAGCAAGGCTGGCTGTTTTACCATCGCTAAACATAGTCTGCGACCCTATAGAGCCGGCTCCGGACAGGGTACTAAGAATTACGCATGGAATTTGTACCCACTGATTGCGTTTAGCGTAATAACTCTCAGCCTGATTATGTATCCATGATGAGCCCAGTGCCTTCTCCCCCTCCTCACCTAACAACTTTTCTAATTCGTGGTTCCAAGTAATTACTTGTTCGTCATTAGCCTCCATTATAAATTTTACAATTAAATTAATTGAGAATTTACAATTAACGCCTGAATTTAGAGACGTCCATCAAATAGCCAGAAATATCAGTAATTACATTACCGTCGGGGTCAACTGGCGGTAGGTCCTGTGATGCTGTTACGGTAGGGAGTGATTTTACAAATTCATCTTGCCATTTACGCTCCACCATGGCAGGCGTGCGTTTAAAAAAGGTCAGGATATTTTCATTACGTTCCGTAATTATACAGTCATTCCAAAAGCCTATTTTAGTCGCCTCTACATCGGAGCATGCGATTTTTACGGTAATTTTACCCTGATTAGTCAAATTCTGGAGGTGGATATGTAGGTCTTGCTCTGAGACTCCGGGTGCTTCCATATATGAATTGCCTCCAAAAAAACGACTGTCATCTAACGCAGGATTGTCCCAATCTTCGTCTATGCCAAATTTTAATGAAGCGAAATACTCTGGGTTGAAATGCATACCTATCTCACCTATGGGTAAAGCATGCCTCTGTGTAGTACATAAGGTTTTTGTCATGCCCACTTTATCATAACACAAACTCAATAATGAGTCCTGGCAGTAGCATTCACTTTTATCCAACCCAAACTCTTCTAATACACTATACCAGTTAGCCCATAATTCTGGCGTTGTTGGATGGTAGGCACCATCAATAAAAATACGTTTATAAGTCTTATAGTGTAAATCTCTAATTTTATCGTATTTAGACCGGCTATGACCTCCTAGCCATGTAATTTGTATGACTCTCTGTTTTAATATAGCAAAATCCCTAATACAATTTGAATCTTTATAATAAGGCAAATTTTTAGAGGAATAGTAATTACCACTAATAAAACAAACCTGTGGAAAGCAATCTGCCAAGCCAAACAATTTACGACATGTTTCTAAATATCCACGACCAGGTACTGTATCATCCTCCATTATTATAATATGGTCAGCCCCATAAGTATAAAATGCGTGTTGCATAGCATCATATTGACGAATCCCTATATTTTTATTAGTTGTATGGAATGTTCGTTCTACAGTCGTTTTAGTGGCTATTTTGTCTAGCCAATTATTAGCAACCGTAGCGGTTTCTTCACTATATCCGCCATTCAGTAATCCGTCCTGGTTGTAAAAAATAGCCCATTTTTCTAAGCCATCGCAATTATACAGTCCGCTGAGACTTCGGTCTAAATAATTACTTCGATTAAAAGCGTTAATGATAATTGCTAATTTTACCATTTATATGGTGCGTATGTATTTTAATAAATTTTTATACGCATTTCTAAATGCGATACGTCGTCAGCCTGACAACTAGCCCGCAACGGATATGTAAAATCCTCCCGACATTACTCAGTATTAAAAACCAGGAGCCACCGCCAGAGCGTATTATTCTTAATTTACCAGCCCGCTATAAAGACGTTGAATCGTACCCAGACCCACCATCAGAAATTACAGAAATAGTCCATATTAATTGGATACCGGAGGACCTAGGTCCGCTGACTAAATTAGCCCCGACCCTAGACCTATATTCGGAAGACGATGATATGTATGTGTTAACAATCGATGACGATATATTATATATGCCACACACAATAGAATTATATGTAAGAATGCTACCGCTACTAAAAATCCCGTCTGCTATGGGTCTCAGCGGATTTGTTTATCAAAGCAAGGAAATAGTCCCTAAATTCGGCGTACATAATGTACAGGTAATCGAAGGCTACGGCTCAGTATTATATCACCGCTCCTTTTTTAAGGGAGCGTGGAAGTCCTATGTAAAAATATGCCTACAAAATAAAGACCTCAAATTGAGCGACGACTTAATTATAAGTAATTGGCTGGCATTACAGAAAATTAATCGCCTACAGGTAGCAGCCCCATGGGTAAATCGTCAATTAATGTGGGACACAGGCTGTATATTGGAATATGGGTCTGAAACCGACGCATTACATAAGCAAGGCGGCGGCAATCAAGAGCGTTATGCCCGAGCACTAATTTATTTGTCAAAAATAAAATTACTGGATAAAAAGGAGTATTACTGATATAGATGTTTCGGTGGCTTTCTAAACCTACAAGTGGATTTGCTCCTAATGATGATATTAATCAATATGCTAAAGGCACGCTAACTATGGCTCCTATAAATGCTGTGCCTGTGTTGTCTGCTGTTGTAGAGCGTGATAAGGGCACACAGGCTGACCGCTTTGCTAATGGACCCCCTCCGGACCCAAGGAGCCCGTGGGGAGGTAAGGGGCTGCCATTACCACCATGGCTTGGCGAAGTAGTGGCAGCCCAAGATAAAGCCCGTCAACTGAGATTTACACCAGTACCTGATTATGTAAAACAGGACCGAAGAGCAGATGAATATAAGAGATTCGGTGATGCTATGAATAGTCGCATCTGGGCAAATTCTGCTAGTGTTAGTCAGGCAGTTGTCAATAGTCAAACCCTAGGTTTAGGCAATAATAGACGATAGTTAAATGCTCCCACATTAACGGAACTATAAATTGAATAAAAATTATTCATTTTATATCACAATTAATTACCCCTAAGGGGTGTATTGGAACACTGGCGGCAATTCTTTAAGAACGGCAGATACGCTACTGTGCTCTATAAAGCCATCCGTATCCCAAGCAGCCTTGCCCCACACTATAATAACAAATTTATGGCTACTTTTTAAAAGAATAAGATAAATAGGTGTGCGTAAGAATTTATTAGCGTGAGCCGCAAATTCTGTTCGTTGCCACTGGTCGATTACATTCCAATAGTCATGCCCCAATTGCGGCTTTAATTCTAGCCACATCTTCTGGTTCACGTTGAAAGTCTTCATCAACGGTTTAGCCATCTTTATGGTTCAAGCCCACTATAATGCCAATCAATTTTTAGTACCCATTCCCTCAATTCGTTCTACACCCTTTTCATAAAAAAATTCATTTTTTTCAATTCCTATGCCGTTTAAACCTAAAAGTCCAGCAGCAATAACAGAATTACATGAGCCTGCAGTTGGGTCCAATACAGTGCCTCCTAATGGACAATACCATGAAATTAGGCGTTTATAAAGGTCTATTGGCTTCTCTGTGGGATGATAGCGTGCACCTTGGCATTTTATGCTTAATAAATTTTCAGACCTTATTATAGAGGTTGGGCATTTGCCCTCAAAATTTACTCTGTGGTAAAAAGCCGACTTTTCTGCAAATACAAGAATTTGCTCATGATTATAACATGGACGGCGGTTAGCATCAAAAAAATTAGTTAATTGCTTTTTATCCCATACTAAAGCCATTCTGAATTCATTTCTATTTGTACATATGGCGTCAGCCATAAATTTACCTTGGCAGAAGAAAAGGACGACGCTATGTGCGTTTTTACGCAGTCGCCTCACCTCATTCCAAAATTGTTCCCATGGAATTACAATATCCCACGGATTGGTATGTCCAAATGTCTTGCCTTTATTAAATTCAAATAAACCAGTTCGCTTCAATACTTTATGAGCATCATTTCTAGCATGTACAGAATCTTTTTTATCTAGGCAACCATATGGTAAGTCGCACATAAATAAATCGATACTTCGGCTAGGTAGAGTCTTCATCACCTCTAGGCAGTCACCATGATATAGTTCAATAGTCCCCATTAATTGTAGGCTATTAAATTATTATGAATTTAGACCGCATTAAAAGTTGGCACGACTGACTGGATTAGACTCCTTGTACCGGGTATTACTAAATACAATTACACCTAAAACCGCAATTGCCCCCAAAATCAACAGAGTTCTACTCCGTGCCGGAGCAGTCTGGCTGCTTCTAAATTCGCTCTTCTGACGCATAGAATCTGTCATTTGCTCTGGAGTCATCTGCGGGCGTGTAAGGTCCCATGCATTAGCCTGTGCATCACCTGCTTGATTCATTGCTCTAACAGCATTATATTTCTGATACAATGTAGTTGAAAAACCTTCTGTTACGGCTCCCTGCTGAGACTGAAGTCCCATTGTATTAATGCCAGCGTCTCCGATATCCAATCCTTCTTTATTGCGGAATAAGGAGCCCATTTATGCTGTATTAAGAAAATCGCACAAAAAATTATAATATCGTCCTAATTTTGACTTTATAGCCTCCTCATCCCGTAGCCCAAAATGCTCTACAGTTTTTGTAATGGCTAAATCTACATTACCAGAGGTTTTTTTAAGGGGTACTAAACTACTAGCACCAAAAGCCAGAAATACGTCGACGCTATATTTATCTAATTCGTCGCATTTGTCGGGAGTGCCGCCGCTCTCTCTAATGAATTTCTTGTAATTAGTTAATTTTTCATTTAGAAATTCGTAATTAGTAGCCATTTGTAATTCGGGTATAATTTTTTATTGTTATTTATACGCATACTACTTTTTCATTAGGAATACTACACCAACGGCAGCAGCAGCCAAAGCCAGGTATGGTAAATTAGCCCCAAAACTACTGACACCGCTACCTACACCTGCTGCCAGGCTTCCAGCCCCTGCCCCTAGTCCACTAACAGCACCGCCTACGCCTGTGGCTAAGCCGCTAGCAGCCCCGCCTACGCCTGAGGCAAGGTCGCCAACCCCTTCACCTATGCCCCCGACAGCATTACCAATTCCAGAAGTCAAATTATCCAAACCAGAGCCACCAAATAAGTCGCTAACGATTAAACCACCACCAGCAAAGGCTAATCCAGACCCAAGATTACTCAAAAATCCTCCACCACCGCCACTACTGCCAGAAGCACCAAATGCTGGCTTGGTCTCACCGGGATGTACTGCTGGTGCTTGAGGGCGGGCGGCATTAGCATTAGGTGTGTTTGTTTGCCCACCTGGAGTGCGTGTTGCAGGCTGCCTAACTGGGGCTCTGACTGGGGCTCTAAATGCGGGCATCTATATAGACATCTGCGGATATTTAATACAAATTATTTGTCTGTATTTAGAAATGGACCCTAAGAAAAAGCCAGAAGACGATATAGAATCTATAGACTCAAATTCTGACGGCGAATCTGAGACTAGCACTAGTTCGGAGGAGGAAGAGATGGACCCACATGTAAATACGATTGCGGATGTCGTCACACATATAAAAGTCCCTTTTTCTTGCACTGTAGTTTCAAAACGTAATAGCGGCAAAAGTTTTTTAGTACGGGATATGGTATATGAATTATCAAAACAGGGTAGAGTTAATCAAGTAATTGTGATGTCAAATACATCAGGACAGAGTCTCAATGCTGACTACGATTATATGCCCCCGGCTATGCTGATGATGTATAAAGAGGCTACTATTCTAAAAATCATGGAGATGCAGCAGAAGCAGATTAAGGCTGGTAAAATCCGTGAAATTTTGCTAGTATTAGATGACGTAGTAGGCTCGGACACATCAAATTCAGCCGAAGGTAGTCGACTAATTCGTTCTATATTTGCTAACTCCCGTCATTATCATATGTCTGTAATTCTACTGTCGCAGATTGCTACCCGTTTATTACAGCCTGCTATTCGTGAAAACAGTGATGTGATTTTTTTTAGCCGTCTTAATCGTAAGTCCCTTGAGACTATGGCAGAGGCTGTATGTAATATAGATAAGAAGGCATTTGTGGCTATATCTGAAAAGAATAATAAGAATTATAGTTTTATATTTTACAATAACCAAACACAGTCAAACAACCCTGAGGATTTTTTGTTTATAGTAAAGGCTAAGGAGCGTAAATTTACGCTTGGTGGTGCTGGTTCTAAGGACCTGCCAGATGCTAAAAAATCTGCCCCGAAAAAAGAAAATGCTTAATATATATGGGTAATCAGCAATCAAATGCCGGTGCGGCTAAATTCTTTAGTAAAGTAACCGACGTTATTACAGCCCCAGTAAATGTGGCTTCAACCATGTTGGTTGGGGCACCAATCGTCCCGAGTGCTTCGGCGGCAGTAGCAGCCTCATCAGACCCTAATATTAATTCTAACGCAGGCGGTACATTTACAGCAAAGCTTGATACAATGAACAAACTAGCCACATCTCCTCCCCCTAATATGCTATGTAGGAAGGTAGTTGGGCAGGATACACCAACATTTGATGCTGAGATGAATAACTGGTATTGTGGTACAGGTAATGATAGCGATAGAAAACGACCCGCTAATCGCTACGGAAGTAATTTAGTCCCACTTGGTCCAGTAGGGCAGACCTTTTATCCTGCCCAGGGTGGAATAGGTGGTAATAATCCTACTCCAGGACCAACAAATGAGTGGACTGGAGGCGGTGCACTACATAATCCACCACCCGGTGCTGGATATTCGCCAAATAGGGGTCCGCAACAGCAATGGGAATCTAGACCTAACGATGGAGTATCACCCCCGTCAAAAAAACCGAGAGTACCAAACTCTAAAGCCCCGCAATCCGATGACCCACAGCAATTAAACCCGCAGTTTAATTTATCGGGTTCCATGGACCCAGGCAACAAAACTGTATTAGGAGGTGATGCTAATTCATTGTCTGTAGCACAGGGCTTCCCAAATTTAAATGCGTCGGCACCAGCCCCGTCTCCAGCCGCTGCGGTACCAGCAATGGATAATACTACTTTACTAATGATAGGTGGGGCAGTAGTCGTAGGAGCAGTTTTATTGGCTAAAAAAAAGTAAGGTAATATAAATGAGTGCCTGCCCTAACGGACCTAGAACTAATGATGGCAATCCAGGTAGAACTGCCCCAAATTGCTTGTGTAAATCACCATATATCTATAACGCAAAGTTAAATAGATGTTCAGCGGCTACTGAAATGAAGCAGACTTTAGATGAGGAGATGAATGAACGTCGTAAATGTGGAGAATGGCGACGTACATCGCAAATACCACCATCCGATGCTATTAATGGGACAGTTCAAGAAACAACTGACCAATATGGTAATATGCTAGCAACATGTGTGCCATGTCAGCCTGGATTTTATAATTCATCTAATTCATTAGATGGATATGGCACATGTACAGAAATACCAGTTGGAACTTGTGCAGGGGGTAGTATATTTGATGTTCTTTTTAAGAAATGTGTTAATCCACCAGGGGGTGGTCCGCCACCAGGTCCGCCACCAGGTCCGCCACCAGGTCCGCCACCAGGTCCGCCGCCAGGTAATAACGGCTGCGGTACCAGTTATTTACATATTAAGCCTGAACTACTTCGTGTTGCTAAAGGTCAAACTATTACAATTAATACAGATGTTTATATTGACCCTAGTGCAATTATCCCTGGTAGGGATATAGGTTGGACTAAACATAATTGGAGAATTAATGGTCAATTTATAAATAACGACCAAAATTCTTTAAATTTCAAGCAAGACGTACCTGGTACATATCAAGTAACGGCAACAGTTGATGCATATTTCGATACATGTGACGATGGCGTTTTTGATACTGTAACTATTGAGGTTTTAGATAGTGAGCCAGGACCACCGCCGCAAGGCTGCCCCCCAGGTCTTCATAAGGATGAATCAGGCACATGTGTGGCTAATACATGTCCTGAAGGTCAGCGTCTGGATGAGTCAGGCACTTGTGTAGATTTACCCCCAAAAGCCTGTGACGGTGGCTACCATTTAGACCCAGAGACTAACACATGTGTAGCAAATCCCCCAATTAATTGCCCGGCTGGATTTAAACTCAATGAGGCTGGTACATCATGTGAGGCTATTGAATGTGAGACTGGTTTTACGTTAAATAGCGATAAGAGTGCGTGTGTGCCAATTGCTATTTCAGGGGATACATCAGCATGCCCTGCTGGCACATATAATAGTAATGGTGTTTGTGTGCAAATAGCAGGTGGGTCCTATAATGACATAACTTCCTCTGGCTACGACCGCCTTTCATCTAACTACCAAACGGCATCTAGTTATTCTGATGTTTTTAGCACACCTGATATGAATACAAAACCAACGGCAAGTAATATGCCGTCTACTCAAATGCTGTTAATAGGAGGGGCTGCCCTGGTTGGAATTGGTGGGTTTTATTATATGTCTACAATAAATGTCCGACGGCGGTACTACTGATAGAACGATAGTGCCCGCTAAAAATGAGACCGAATGTAAAACTAATGCTGGTTTTTCGTGGTTGGCGGATAAAAATGTATGTGCGGCAGACTGCCGCTCCCCAGCAATAGCCTCCTGGAATGGCACCCGGAATGTGCCTATATGTATAGTCCCTCAAGGCGTACACATAGATGAAAGTGGAGCCCGGTCAGATATAAATGCTCACGGTGATGACCCAAATACCAGTTCGGCATCTGTCCCATCCAGCGATATACAGAGCAAGGCAACCGAAGCCGCCCGGCAAACAGATGTATTTTACAGAGATTCAAAAACTGGTGTAGAAATCCCAGCAGTAGTCCCTACTGGTTATTTAATTACGGCAGGTATTGGATTGGCAATAGGATTTATGTTTTTTAGGCGTTAAATTTTTTTGAAAATAAAAAGGACAGCCACTCATATAAAGGGATGCCAGAGACCGTCGTTAATAAGAAAGCCCCGACAGTGGCGACAGACTACGATTTACTCAGTGGACGTGACTCCATGGCTGAGTTTTACAAACTACAGTTGGAGGACCTTCGCTCGAAGAAAATCGCAGCGGCTGGCTTCCTGAGTGCTAAGGAACAGGAGGCACTGACTCTGACCTCCGACCTAGATATCTTGACAACTAAGATTCTATGCAAACTCAAGGTGCTCTCCGACTATGACCCTACCCTCAACACAATGCGTGCCCTGACTGGTCATGAGGACCGCACAGATATTGCCCGTGAACTGGCTACTCGCCACTACAATAAGTCTGTAACTGACTACTTTGTAAGTCAGTTTGTTGATACTACTAGGACTAATACTCTGCTTGGCTTGGGTTCTGGTGGAGGTGGTCTTGCTGGATACCGTGCTGGCATTGGTGGTGAAATAGGCGGTGCTAGTGTATGGGGGCGGCTGGCTGGGGCACTACCCACTGCATTATCAGGTGGTGCTAGTTCAGGTTCCACTACCGAATAAATATGAGATTTTACATAATTTTTATCGCTGTATTCATCAAATGAATACAGCAATGAGCGGCATAAGTCTATTTAAATCACAGGAGGACTTTTACAGGCGTAATAATGCTACTATGAGAACAGCCCGTAAATTAACAGAAGAGGCTGAAAAGGGCTCTGTAGATTTAAGATACGCCTATAAATTGCTTCCTCCCGGTAGTCGTAATTTTTATGCTAAGGCATGGGAACAATGCTGGGGTAATGACGCATTAATGTATAGAGCAAAACATGTCGATTCTAAGCGACCAACAATTGAAAAATTCACAATGGACCAACCCGAGACAGGAAGCCTACCTACAAATGCTCCTAAAAATGGATTAGGCAGCGAAGGATTAATATGCGATACTATGGATGCGACTAGCCCTGATTATCTCAGACTTGAATTATTTAAAAATATACTAAAGAAGCCTAACGATGAAGACGATGTGGCAGATGCTGAGGATGATGAGGAAGAGGACCTTTTTGAAGCCCACAATGTAGCCATTGCGGATGGAGATGCTGCTACTGGTGAGGCTGCTTGGGGACCGGCTCCAGGTGATAATGCGTCGGCTTTGAGTGGTGGTCGTCATGGTCGCTCAACCGTAATTAGAAATACCCCAGCAGCAGCCCGTTCACCATCTGTTTATACAGGTGGTTCGGCTGAATCAAATACTGAAGGAGTAAACGTTGGGGGGCAATCTGCTTTTCGTAAATCACCAGCAACTAGTGTAGGCTCAAGGAGTTCAGCATCTTCTGGTGAATCAGATGAGGGTGGTCCTGGGGCACCACCGGCAGCAACAACTAGACGGGCATCTGAGCCTAGAGCCTCAGCAGCAGCCTCAGCCTCAGCATCAGCAAAGGGTGGAGGTGCTGGACCAGGTGGTGCTAAAGCCGTAAATGCCCCTAAGAAATCAGCATATCCTGCTGCCAATGCTTTAGTTAATAAGGTTCGTGCTGCTGGGGATTCACCATCAGATGCTAGAAAAGCAGAATTAAAAGCAGAATACAAGGCTATGACTGTAAGAGAACGTAATAGATTTGATAAATGGACAAGAGAAATGGAGAATTCATAGTGCGTCCCTATTATGAATAACTTTTATGCAAATATGGTATAGATGTATAAAAGAGTAGAAGAGACTAATCTAGAAGGCTACGAGCCATTAAAAGGCTATGAGAAGGAAGGCTATAAAATCAACATACAGCGTGGACTTGTAATTAATAATAAGCGTTGGATTTTAGCCCGCAATCCAGTCAGCACGGGCTACCATATCAGCCAACTCCCCGGTCATGGCACTGAATCAGTACACCGCCTAGTCTGGAAGCAGAAGAACGGCAATATACCTAAGGACAGATTCGTCGACCATATAGATGATAACAAGGGCAATAATTCAATTACAAATTTACAATTACTAACTAATTCTGAAAACACCCGCAAGGCATACGCAAATAAAAATCTAAAAGGAATTAGAATGAAAGCCATACCTATAATAGCCCGTAATTACGATACAAAGGTAGAGACTACCTATGAATCAATTAGTAAGGCTGCTACTGCTCTGGAGATTGAACCCGCACGGATTTCTTCGCTTTTGAAGGGAAAGGGTCGGACTGTGATGGGTGGGCAGACCCGCTATGAGTTTTCTTTTGTTCAAGAACCCCACCAACGTCCATCGTCGCAGCCTGAGCCAACCCGGGTATTGGTTTTAGAGGGACAGGTTCCACTGGTCCTTTCTTCTGAGGCTTCTGTTTCTGAGAAGCCGATGATGAAGCGGTCGGTGGTTGACTGGTTAAGGGCTTAACTGGTCTGTCATAAATAGCATCAAGCCATGCTTTCTGGTGCTGATTAATAGGCATTATAAATAGGCAAATAAAATCCTAATAGATTTTATCCGCATATAGAAAATGGAACAATTCTTCTCATGGGCTAGCACAAAGATACCTAAAAACAGTTTTGCGTCACCAGAGGTCCAGGCTAATGCTTTACATCATCCACAGTATAATCCTTATGGAAGCGGTGCTGGATTTGTAGGTCAGCCCCCGGTTCAACAGGAGGCGGCAGCGTCTGGTGCTCGCTTCGGCGGTAATTTTACAGGTAAGAATGCTACAGCATATATTGGTATCCCTAAAGGACCAGGAGGTACTGGTGTAGCCTTTAAAGCTCTAGGTCTAGCACCACTTAGCCCCATAGAGATAGCGGGCTATTCTAACAATGCTGTATTTAGTAAGGGTGGTGATGCCGGTATGGCTGCCTCTGCTGTCTATAACGGCTCTAGCGGAGATGCGGCAAACCAGTTAAGATAAAAACAAGTAGTATATATATTATGGGGTTCCACTGGAGTCATGTCCGTAATATATTGATTACAGGTAAAAATCTGCGAACTCGTATAGCAATCCCGCTATATGATATTGATGGCGAACTCAAATCAGTTCGCCGTATAGGCAATGAATTAATTATAGATTACGCTAAAAAATCTCAAAAATTGAATCCACCCGGACTAGATACCCCCGCCAGCAAAAAGGATGCCGCTAAAACCAGAGACGCAAGCAGCCTACGACAAGCGGATAGAATACCTAGCGGAGAAGAGTGGCTTAAATCTACGGACCGACACGACTAAAGTCATTGAGTGGCTGAAGGCACAGACCTACAAGGAAGGTACCCGTCGTACCTACATTAGTGCCCTAATTAAGATGGTAGGCTCTACAAAGGAGGAGGTCCCGTGGCACCCCTACAGGACCTACCTAGATGAATTATGGAAGTTAGAGCATGCCGAACAAAAGGCACAGGTGATGACGGAGCGTGAGAAGGCTAACTGGCTGACCTGGACTGAGATTACGGCTAATTATGAGAAGGTCCTAGCCGAAGCCGACAAGATACCTGTGGGTGAGTACACGCAGGAGCAGCAGGCTGTGCTACGGGATGCCGCCCTGTTCGGACTTTACACTGATTTACCACCAGTTCGTGCCGACTACGGCTGCCTAGAAATTAGGCAGGTATTACGGGCTACAGAAAAGGGCGTCAAAAAGGGTAATTACCTAGTACTAGGACGCAGGGCAGCCGATGGTAGCCGTCCTAAGATGCAGGTAGTAATACAATCATTCAAAACAGATGGGGCTTCTAACGCAGAGCCCATAGTCTCTGATGTACCTCTGAGGCTTAAAAATGTATTACTCAAATTCATCGGCGACCGCACAAAAGGCTATGTATTTAATAAGGGCGGCATTCCAGAGCCAGACAAGAGCAAGCCTATGGCGGACCAGAGATTTGCTGAGATGCTAGGAGAGCGTATGTGTAAATGGACAGGCAAGATTGTAGGCGTGAATTTATATAGGCACGCCCGTATTACCCATGAGCGGGCTGGTGATAAGACCCTGGCTGTAAAGGCTGAATTAGCCGAAAAAATGGGACATAGCGTAGCCACACAAGAAAATTATAGGCGTGTTGAGACTGTAGCCGTACCAGTACCCACTACAAAGACCCCTAAGACTAAGAAATAGCCTATAATTACAACTCTCCATTTTCAGTACATTTTATAATTTTTATACAAAAGGTACATTTTTAGTACTTTTCAGGTATATTTTAAATTTGAATTACAAGAGGAGAGGAATTTGAGAGGAGATAGAATTAGCCAGCCGGCTGGAGTAAATTTATAAAAAGTTAAAATATACCACAAAAATACCAAAAAAGGTAGTTTTTATCTTTTTTGTTTTTTTTGTACCTAATTTTGAATTTACATGGTCCCAGCCTGGACCTTGGTCCACACGCAACTGACGGTGCTTTGTACGCAGCCGAATCGCTTGGCTACATCACGCTGCGTCATCATCTTGCCTTCGTCGGTCTTTAGGAATGCGGCTATAGCCAGGGAGCGGACCGCAGCAGACTCCCATATCTGGTCGCCGTGGACGATTACATTTTTGAGCCGCCTAGCCTCATCCCGTTTGAATTTGACGGCTTGCGTCATCACGGCACGGGGCATGACCTTGGTCTCCATGTTGGACTCCTTCGCCTCCTCAATGTGCTGTGCTAGCCCGTCGCTGGCATACGCACGCCCGATACCGACAATGACTTTAGCGGCTTCTGTGTCGCCATGTTTTAGGGCGTGGACACGCCTAGCCCGCTCCCGTGCCAGGGCTAGGCACCGCTGCTTCTTCTGCTCCTTGGTGGCATTAGGCAGCAGGGGTACCAGGACTGTGCCGTCGCCCAGCGTCACCGTAGTCTTGATACGCCCACGCAGCCCGCCCCGCTTGCCGCCACGCCCAGTAGTCTGCTTTAGCGTGAAATCCATTTGATTGCTGATTGCTTACGAATTCTTTGTTCGCTGCACTACCCCTAGCCCGCACCCCTGTGGGGTGCTGGGCAGTGGTTTTTGTATTTTGTTTTTATAGATTGTGATTTCAATTTTTTGTATTTGTTAATGGTACAGGCTGCGGTCAGGATTGGCAGCCCCCTTCATATTAGGGTTGCTAAACAGGTGGTGGCAGTCATTACATGCCCAGCGTTGTTTGAGCGACTGTACGCAGCGTGAGTTGTTGGTCTTCAGGGGGTAATAGCCATACTGGTAGTAGATGTCGCAGCCCAGCGTAGGCACATTCCAGCACGCATTACAGATGTCGCAGCACCGCTGCATAGAGCGGGTGGGTACGCCAGTGGCATTGAAGCGGGGCACAGGGTCGGGGTGATGGCGGCGGACGATGCGGACCGGTCCGTGAATCTGTACAAATGAGCGATAGCCGGCAGGGCGGTGAGGCTTAATCATACGGTGATTTTCACCGTATTGCCACCAGGAGCCAGGCGGATAATCCAGCACGCCCCGCCGACCATTCTGCTGGACAGCAGGCTGGACAGCCACAGGCGGCGGTGGCGGCACAGCAGCAGGCGGCGGCGGTTGTTCAGCAGCAGCAGGCTGCGGCACCATGACAGCACGGCACATGGCACATGGGGCTTTGTTGGGCTGCCGTCTGTCGCCGAAGGCGTCCTTGTGGGCTATGGTCCAGAAACAGCCCAGGCAGTACTTGTGCCCGCACTGGGCAGTGACGCTGCCGGTGCCGCCCCTGGCTTCGTCGATAGGCATCCAGCAGATAGGGCAGTCATCTGGCACAGCAGCCGGCGGGGGCACGGCGGGCACGGGGTCGAACAGGTCAAATGGATTGTATTCGGCAGCCATTTGTTCGCTT
>Ga0209829_10001702_pt1 | contig 17410 bp, 11 predicted proteins | sample C_140205_EF_Meta_FD_187311 | JGI IMG/M metagenome (GOLD analysis project Ga0209829, IMG submission 187311) | Freshwater microbial communities from Lake Croche, Canada to study carbon cycling - C_140205_EF_MetaG (SPAdes) (version 2) | ecosystem: Environmental > Aquatic > Freshwater > Lake...
CCTGCCGCGGGGAGCATCCTCAACAAACGGGCGCTCCACCCGTGCCGTAACACTACCGTAACCGTTCCGTAATCATCACAGACACACACCGCTGAAACGTCACGCAAAACGGGAGTTCGTAACTTCGCTGCGACGCCACAATGACCTAGGGTAGCAGCGTCCTTAAACCTAGGGCAACCCATTGGAAAACAGCAGGCATTGCAACGCCATTTAAAAAAGCACACGTGTCTTGAGATAATGAACCGAGAAAAAAACCACCGGAACCCAGCGGGCAGGCCAAGTCTGACAACCCAACCATCAACGCTTGAAGGCTTCACTTTGATTGAGTTGCTGGTGGTCATTGCGATCATAGGAATCCTGGCGAGCCTGCTTCTGCCTGCGCTCTCGAAAGCCAAGGAGCAGGCCAAACGCACGCAGTGCACCGGCAACCTCCACCAGATCGGCCTTGCCGCGAGCGTTTATGCTGATGACTTCAAAGACACCTATTTCTGCAACAGCGACGGAACGGGCAGTCCGTGGCTGCCCAATGGCGGTCAGTGGTTTCTCAATCCCAGATCCACGGTTCAACTGCCTCCCGATAACGGCAACGCCTACTGGGCGCTGGGTTATAAGAGCTACTTCGCCAACAACGCCAAAGTGTTCGCCTGCCCCTCCGCAACCGTGGTGGACGAATGGCACGACAGCGGATTGGATTATCCCCACGACTTCTGGGCCAACTCCACCTACGGAATGTGTCAGTATCTGATCAAACCTTATACCGACACAGGCACTCAGTATGGCAGCGGCGCACGGGGCCCCTTGAAGCGGTCAAGCTACCGCAGCCCCTCCACCACCATCTTCTGCCAGGACTCCGCCGAGCAGCTGAATGAAGGAGCGGACGACACTCTGGGACTGTTTCCCGGGAACACGACCATCCTCAACCAGTGGGGTCCTGAAGGCGGACTGCAGTCACTCTATCCCGGCGTGGGTCTGCTAAAGGGCTGGTGGCGGCATGGCAATGGATGCATGACACTTTGGGTGCCCGGCAATGTCAGCCGCATCAAACAGATGCCTAGGAGTGTTGGTATTGATTATCGCTGTTACACGGGGGAAGTCCCGACAACGATGCCCAGCTTTTGAACCCGCCTTCTTCCTTAAGACTAATGAATTCCGCACACCGCATGAAATTTGCTTTTGTGGCTTGCGTGGCCTTGGTATTCGCCAGCGCCTGCTCAAAAAAAACGTCAACCTCCGTGCTGCAGCCGGCAGAAGTGCCGGCGGCCCTGGACCAAGCGTTTGCCAAAGCCGCTGGTGAAGCTCAACAGGCGGCGACTGAGTCTGCAACTGCGGTTCAAAACAACGACCCTGCCACGGCGTTTGAGACGCTTCAAAAACTTTCCAGCAGACCTGATCTTACCCCCGAGCAACGGGCCACAACGGCCCGGGCCATGGCCGCATCATTCAAGCAGCTTCGCTCCGCGGCCGAAGGCGGAAACACCAGAGCGCAAGCTGTTATGCAACACTATCAAGCCACCCGCTGATTTGCTTTCAGGCCCTTCCTGAAAGCCGCCCCGAAAACCACCACGACACCTGAAAAACGCAGCAACCAATGAAAACCGAGCAAAGAAATCGACTTAAACACCTCAGAGCACTGGGCCTTCTTGCCTGCTCTCTTGGCCTGGCTGGTAGCAGCCACGCCCAGACCACAGGCCAATGGGACTTCAACAGCGGCGATCTCACGGCCACCTCCGGAGCAATCCTTGGAGATCTGACCTATGCGGACGGCCCAACCGGACAGACTGCCGCCACCACGACCTTCGCCAACACCTCCGCTCTTGGAATCCCCGCCATCGGCGGCACAAACGCGGCCGTGATGGGCTTCTCCTCAGGCAGCCTCAGTCTGAATCAGGGCTACTTCATGCCCACCCCTGCCAACAATGGCGGAGGCTCTCTGGTCAACAATTACACCCTGATCTGTGACGTGCTTTACACCAACAGCGGCACCTTGCGCCCTATCGTGCAGATGGACGACGGCACTTTGGATCATATCAAGGCCTTGATCCAGATTGATGCTAACAATGTTCTGCAGATCACCAACACCTCCGGCAGCAGCTTGGCATCAGGCGCCTTCGGCACCATATCCCCCAACACTTGGTATCGGCTGGGCTTTGTGGTCGACACCACTCACGGAAAAGCTTCCGTTTATACCAACGGAGTCCAAGTTGGAACATTGAGCATCGGCACCACTTTGGATTCGGCCTACGCTCTGCTTGCCAGCTCCGTGCTCCCTGTTTTCAGCAGCACCATAACCAACAGTCCCGGTTTTGCGAACAGTATCCAACTGCGTGACGAGGTTCTGAGCTCCGGGCAAATGGCGGCGCTGGGAAGCGCCACTGCAGCAGGTGTTCCGCTGAGCCTGCCTCCTGCCTATTCCTTTATCGACTCCCGCAGTCCCGATATCGGATCCACCGGCGCGGCTCCGCTGCCCGCCATTCACATTGCGGTGGATAAAGGCTCCACAACCATCAATCCCGCCAGCGTGAGCCTGTCGGTGGATGGTAGCGCTCTGAACACAACAGTCACCGCAGGAACCACCAACCAGATCAATGTGGACGCGGCGATCACCTCGATTCTCGATCCCCTTTCCACCCACACTCTGCGGCTTGTCTATAGCGATAGCCTGCTGGGAGCCCGGACCAATACCTGGTCCTTCACAGTGGCCAACTACCAGAACATCACCCTGCCCACCCCTCTCTATTTTGAGAACTTTGACGAGCTGACGGAGGGCACGCTGCCCACCGGCTGGGTGGTCACCAATGCCACCCGGTCACAGATCAGCGGCTTCGACCTGAACGCTCCGACATCCGAGTCCTACATGGATTTTGTGGTCATCTCAAGCAACCGCCTCTCGACTGTTTTCAATGAAACCGGCTCTTGGAGCAGCCCGGATCTCGGCGCTGCCACGGGCAACCGCCGTCTCGTCATCCCTCCCATCGTGCTCAACGGGGTTCTAATCGACAGCCTCGTTCACGGCAACTTCGCCTACGCCGATTCCGACCAGCGCAGCAACACCGGCGGACAGGTCAACGTGATGTTCACTTGCGACTACAATCTCACTGGGAAAACCAACATCTATCTCGCCTTCAACAGCATTTACGAGCAAAACCAGGATAACATCGGCTCGGTTGAATATTCCATCGATCAGGGCGTGACCTGGCTTCCCGCCCTTTACATGCTGGATGACGGCACCACGGATGCCGACGGCTCCGATATCGTCACCAATTCCACCGGAATTGATGTGTTTGCCACATTCGGCACGGCGCGCAGCGACCAGGCTTGGAAGACAAACTATGGCAGCTTCATCGGTGCGACGGTGTCATCCAGCCTTATCGCCAGCCTTTCTGGCAGACGCAATGACGATCCCATCTCGAGCAAGCGCATTGAAGTCATTCGCCTTCCCATGGCTGACAATCAGGCTCATGTCCGCGTTCGCTTCGGCCAAGCGGGCACCTCCAGCTGGTATTTTGGGATTGATGATTTCGGCCTTTACTCGATCACAACCCCGGTGATCAAGACCCAACCGGTCTCCCAAAATACGGATGCCGGCACCGCAGTAACCTTTTCTGTGGTGGCCACGGGAAGCCCGCTGACCTACCAATGGCGCTTCAACGGATTTAATATTCCGAACGCCACGAACAGCAGCTACACCCTCGCAAGCGTGTCTCCCACAAACGCCGGATCCTACAAGGTGATGGTGGGGGGCGTGACCCTCAGTTCGCCAGCAGTGCTGACGGTAAACACCACCCCCATAATCACCACCGACCTTGTGGGTGAAATGGTGGATCCCGGTTCCACGCTGATCCTCAATACTTTGGGGACCGGCGGCCGACCTCTGACTTATAAGTGGTATCAGAACGGATCGCAGATCTCCAGCGGCAGCTCGAGTTCACTCACCTTAAACAACATGCAGGCTGCCAACACAGGCAGCTACCAGCTGGTACTCGCCAACAACTACGGTTCAGTGACTGGTCTGGTGGCTCAAGTGCGTCTCTTTAACGGCGCTCTCAGCAGCAACCTCGTCGTGCATCTGAACTTCGACGGAAGCCTGACGGACAGCTCCGGTCGCGGCAATGACGCCACCTATGCCACCTATGGCCTCAGCTCCAGCCCCACCCCGCGCTTCACGTCCGGATTCTTGGGACAGGCCTTTGAGTACACCACCATTGAAGACCACTCGGTCACTGAGTATGCCACGCTGGGCTATCCCTCCGACCTGCAGTTCGGCGAGACGAACGACTTCTCCGTCTCCATGTGGGTGAACTACACAAACCAAACCGATGACCTTCCCTTCATCTCAAACAAGGACTGGGATAGCAGCAGCAATCTGGGTTGGGGTATCTTCACCCAAACCGGCGGCAACTATCGGATCAACGTCACCGGGCTGAACCGCGGGACTGACAAGTTCAGCCAGACTGACACGCCCACGGTGTTAAAGGATGGCAACTGGCACAACATTGTGGTCAGCATCCAGCGTGCGCCTTATGGTCAGAAAGCCTATATCTATGGCTACTTGGATGGCGTCCTGGTTACCAAGCACGCCAACAACGTGGCTCTCACCACCGACACTTATGGGACGGCGTTCTCCAACCATCAGGGGATTACCTCCAGCCAAGTGGCGTGGGCAGTCAACATCGGGCAGGACGGCACCGGCGTTTACAGCGATGGCGGCTCCGCCCACGACATCGACGCCAAGATCGACGATCTGGGCATCTGGCGTCGTGCGCTCACCGCAAACGAAGCGGCGGGCATCTATAAAGCGGGTCTTGCGGGTACAGACCTCTCTCTGGCAGTAGCCCCGTCAATACTGGTTTATTCAGTTGTTGGGGGAAATATGCAGTTCACCTGGGCCGGGAAACCCACCCTGAAATTGCAGAAGGCCACCAGCCTCAATCCGGCAAACTGGGCCGATGTGACCAACACACTGGGTGCCAGCTCCGCCACCGTTCCGGTGACCGGAGGTAGCGCCTTCTTCCGATTGGCGCAATAATCCGCGCTTGACCAGAATCGGGACCGGGGGTCCAATCCCCCCGGTCCCGATTTGTTTAACAAACCCACGCAATGCCTCAATCCTCAAGTCTCTCATTACCGCAGTCGACAGGCCCGACAGCAGGCCCTGCGCACGGCGCCGGCCCCGCTCCAGTGATGGAAGGCGGTTCCAGCAGAGCGCCTTGGGACCTGGCCTGCCTGATGCTCGGTTACGTGGGGATTTATCTGTGCCGTAAGAATTTCGCGGTGGCCGTGCCGATGCTTCAGAAATCCTTTGGCGCAAGCAGGGCCCAGATCGGATTAATCGAAACCTACGCGACGATCGCCTATGCCGCGGGAAAGTTGTTTTGGGGGCCAACCATTGACCGGCTGGGCGGAAGGCCCTGCTTTCTTGCCGCGCTGCTGGGTGTGGCGGTATTTAGCAGCGGCAGCATCATCGCCACCACCCTTCCGATGCTGGGTTTTTGCTATACGGCCAACCGGTTTTTCGGGGCAGGCGGCTGGGGCGGCATGGTTAAACAGGTGCCGGATTGGTTTGCGCCCAAACGGCTGCCTCTTGCGATGGCCTGTCTCTCGCTGAGTTTTGTTTTTGGCGGTGTCTGCGCCCTGCTGTTGGCCGGCCAAATTGCCAGCCTCTCCGGGGAAAACTGGCATGCCGTCATGGGATATCCCGCCTTGATGCTGGGCGTGATCATCTTGATCTGCGCGTGGCGCCTGCCGAAACCCCAAAAGAAAACCGCCGAAACAGGCGCCGCCAAGACCGGCTGGAAACTTAACACATTTATCGAGCTGGCAAAAATCCCCCAGTTTTGGTTTGTCTGCCTCCTTTCCTTTTTCCTGACCATCAACCGGGAGACCTTTAACGTATGGACCGTGGACTTCCTTCGAACCGAGGGCGGTCGGCATCTCTCCAGCCGTGTGGCGGCACTGATGTCAACACCCTTTGATGCGGCAGGCGCGGCAGGCATTCTGCTTCTGGGCTGGGTGCTGGGTCGGCTCAGTCCGACCGGGCGCAACCGCCTCCTTTTCTGCATGCTCACGACGCTGGCGTTACTCATCTACATGCTACCCACCCTGAGCGGTGGACCGCTGCCCATTCTTATGGTCGCCATTGGCTTGGTGGGGTTTTTATCCTACGGCCCCTATAGCTTGTTGGCTGGAATCCTGTCGGTGGAAATCTGCGGCAAGAAGTCTGTGGCGACGGTGGCTGGGTTGGTCGATGCCTCGGGCTACCTCGCAGGAATTGTGGCCGGTTACTTCTTCGGACGAATTTTGGATCACGGCGGATATCGGCTGGGATTCCACCTGCTCGGGTTCACCACCTTCATTGCCGCATTGATTTGCCTGGGGCTCTACCGTAAAAAAACTTCCGTTCAAACTGACTCCTCCCTGTAATGAAAAAGCACAGCCTGCTCGCTCTCGCCTTGGCCGGCATAATCTATTCGGCTCCTTCGTCTCCTGCTGGAGCCGAGGGGATAGCCCTGAACGAACCCGTAGGCCGCAAGGCTGATGGGTCAGTGGTTCTGCCCGTAAACCAACTGATCACTCCCACCGGCACCCAAGTGGAACTACCGGGGCTTCGGCCTCAGGTTCTTGCCCTGAGCCCCGATGGCAAACTTCTAGTCACCTCCGGAAAAACGCGTGAGATTGTAGCCATTGATCCCGACACCCAAGCGATCGTGCAAACTCTTGCCCTGCCCCCAGAAGGGCCGGCTGCCGCAAATTCCACTCCTAATTCCAGCCATTTCTTAAAACCCAGTAAGGAGGAACAGGTAAGCTATACGGGGCTGGTTTTCTCTCCGGACGGTTCCCGCCTTTTTCTCTCCAACGTCAAAGGCAGCATCAAGGTCTTTGCGGTTGGCCCCGATCACCACCTCAGCGGCCTTGGATCCATCCCGCTGCCCGAGGCCCAAGCCCCCCAGCGCAAAGAGGAGATCCCCGCCGGACTAGCCGTCTCTGCGGATGGGCAACGGCTCTATGTGGCAGGCAACCTGTCCAATCGCCTGCTGGAACTTGAACTGCCCAGCGGCCGGCTTCTGCGCAGCTTCGCTGTGGGAATGCTCCCCTATGGAGTGGTTCTTGCCGGACACAAGGCCTACGTCAGCAATTGGGCTGGGCGTCGCCCGGAAGCCGACAGCCCGGTGGGACCAGCCGGCCGGGGCACTTTTGTCAGGGTGGATCCTCTGAGTCATGTCGCCAGCGATGGGAGCGTGTCCGTGGTGGACTTGGAGCAGGGCAAAACCCTTTTGGAAATCCCAACAGGTTTGCATGCGAGCGGATTACTGCTGACTCCCGACCAGCGCCACGTCTGCGTGGCAAACGCCAACAGCGATACGATCAGCGTGATCGACACCCGCAGGGACAAGGTTGTGGAGGTGATCCCAACGCGCTGGCAGGCGCAAGATCCTTTCGGAGCGGCGCCCAACGCCTTGGCGATGGATCGTGCCGGAAAAACCCTCTTCGTCTGTAACGGCACGCAAAACGCCGTCGCTGTCATTTCCTTTCGCCCGGGAAAATCGAAGCTTCAAGGACTTATCCCGGTCGGCTGGTATCCGGGAGCGGTGGTGTATAACGACGAGAGGAGTGAAATCTACGTGGCAAATATTAAGGGCACCTTGCCGGCTCCAGGTGCGAACACAGCAACTGAAGGATTCAATTCCCACCAACATAGAGGCTCGCTTTCGCTGGTGCACCGTCCCAACTCGCAGGAACTGAAGGAGCAAACGGCCCAGGTCCTGCTGAATTATCGCCAGGCCCTGCTGAGCACGGTCTTCCAGCCCGCCCGCAGCAATGCAGTCCCCTGCCCTGTGCCCGAGAGAATCGGGGAACCCTCGGTCTTCAAACACGTCATCTACATCGTCAAGGAAAACCGGACTTACGACCAAGTGTTTGGAGACATCACAGAAGGAAACGGCGACCCTCATCTGTGCGTATTCGGGCAGAAAGAGACCCCCAACCAGCACAAGTTGGTGAAGGAATTCGTGCTGCTGGACAACACCTACTGCAGCGGCATCCTCAGCGCCGACGGGCACCAGTGGGCCGACTCGGCTTTCGCCACGGATTATATGGAAAAGTCGTTCGCTGATTTCCCGAGGAGCTATCCCGACATGCAGGAGGAGGGCGATCTGGATGCAGTGGCCTATTCCCCTTCAGGCTTCATCTGGGACAATGCCTTGGCGCATAAAAAGACCTTCCGTGATTACGGCGAAGGCACCGTCGCGGTGGTCCGATGGAAGAATCCAGCCCAGAAAAAGACGCCCTCCTTTCTGGATAACTACCATGACTATCTCAACCACTCCGGCCTGATAACCTACAGCAATTACGGCACGGTGGAATCTTTGAGCCCTCATATGATGACTAACACGGTCGGCTGGGATCTGAATGTCCCCGACATTTTTCGCGCCGCGCGGTTTATCGGCGAACTCCGGCAATTTGAACTTACCGGGAAGATGCCCGAGCTAATCACCATCTGCCTGCCCAACGACCACACCTCAGGGACTAATCCGAGCGCCCCCACCCCGGCCGCCCAAGTTGCGGACAATGATCTGGCATTCGGCCGGATTGTGGAAGCTGTCAGCCATAGCCGGTTTTGGAAGGATACCTGCATCTTTGCCATTGAGGACGATCCGCAATCGGGCTGGGATCATGTGAGTGGTTACCGCACCACGGGCTATGTGATCAGTCCCTACACCAAGCGGCACACGGTGGTCAGCGTGAACTATACCCAGCCATCCCTGCTGCGCACGATGGAATTGATGCTTGGACTGCCGCCGATGAATCAAATGGATGCCACCGCGACCCCGATGAGCGCGTGCTTCAATGACAAACCCGACTTCAGTCCCTTTGAAAGCGTCACCAACAATATCCCGCTTGATCAAATGAACCCCGGCGCGGCCGAAATCCAAAACCGTCACCAACGACATGACGCTGTGGTTTCCTCAAAGCTGCCGCTCGCCAAACCCGATCAGTGCCCGGACAGCGTTCTCAATGAAATCATCTGGCATGCGCAAAAGGGCTTTGAAACCCCCTACCCGCTCTGGGCGATCAGCCTTAAGGATGAGGATTGAATCGTTCCGCCGCTTATCAAAAAACAGACTTTTAGACCATGAAAAAGATTCTTTTCCCACTGACCATTCTGGGACTTGGCTTTTTTGCCTACTGCAAGCTAAAGCCCGGACAAGCCCCTTCGGCAACGGAACCCCGGCCCGCTGCAGCCGCCGTGAACCTGTCGGAATTGAAGAGTAAGGCAGACGCCGGGGATGCAGCGGCACAGACCGCCTTTGGGAAAATACTATTGGATGGCACCCAAACCAAAGCCGACCAAAAGGAGGCGTTGAGGTATTACAGAATGGCTGCAGAACAGAATTTTGCGGATGCCTTGTCTGCCTTGGGTGAGCTGACCCAGGCCGGTCGTGGAATGCCTGCCAACCCTGCAGAGGCGGCGCGGCTCTATCGGTTGGCCGCTGACAAGGGCAGCGTTGCTGGTCAATATAATCTGGCCTACCTCTACGAGCAGGGATCAGGTGTGCCTCAGAGTGAAAAAGACGCCGCCAAATACTACCAACTGGCTGCCGAGGGGGGAGACAGCCTGGCGCAGTTCGATATAGGTCAACGCTACAAACTGGGTGTGGGTGTGAAAACCGATCTGGTGCAGGCTTTCAAGTGGCTTGCGCTTGCCGCCGCACAGGGGCAGGTCGATTCCGCAAAGTTATTGGCTCAATTAAAAAATGACTTGTCGCGAGATCAAAAAGCCGAGGCACAGCGACAAGTCAAAGAATTCAAGCCGCGCGTTAGCCAAACCCACCCCTGAGCCATCACAGGACATTCAAGCCCTGACAGATTTTGTGAACCCCTCCCGCGGGGATCTACATGAGTATTCCGGATCAATACCGCGAGCGCTTGGCAAGTAGGGGGGGAGTTTGCCCCCGCTGCAGGCGGAAGTTGATCTGATCAATGACCTCGTCCAACCCGGCAAGATTTGGAATCACAAAATGCGCCCCGGCCTTCGAAAAGCTCTGGGCCGTGCGCTTCGACAATTCGCTCTGTGCCTTGAGGGACATCGACTCCCACTGGGAAATACTCTTCCCATTCAGACTGCTACTCTCCACCACGGCCACCGACCACACCCCAGCATTGGCCGCCTCCTCAATGTCAGCCAGTGTGTCTCCCACCTTGACAACCTGACTGGGCGGATAAACCCCAAGGGATTCCATGTTTTTGAAAATCATCCACGGAGCGGGTCTACCCGTGGGGACTTGATCCGACGAAACCCAGCAGTCGGGAGAATATCCACGCTGCCGGGCGGCAGGAATCAAGCGCTCCATATGAAGCGCTGTATAACCGGTGGTGGAGCCGATCTTCAGCCCGGCACTACGGATCCCACCAACCGCATCCCCCGCATGAGGGGTAAGATCGGCAAACTCGGCCACTCTCTCCAACAGCGCACGCTCCGCCACCTTGTAAAGCTCATCCACATCCTGATCGTTGGGTAAGCGATGATAAGTCAGCTCCCATTGCACGGCGACTGCGGGAAGCATTAGCACCGACTGGAGATGCTCCCACTTTCGAATTCCCATGAACCGGTGAATATCCTCCGGCTCCACAACGATGCTCCGACTCTGGAATGCGATCTGAAAGGCTTGGACCGGGCAGAGTGACCCGAAGTCAACCACCGTTCCAGCCCAGTCGAAAATGACAGCCTGAAGATTCATGGAAAATATTTTTGTAAAGGCCAGTCTGCTGCTCACTGCTGCTCACTGCTGCTCACCGAACGAGAGGCAATCCGACCTGCATTTCCTCAAGCACTTCAGCAATAGCCCGGACAAGTGCCCTTATGTCGGATTCGAACAGGCGGCCGATATTTCCAATTCGAAAGGTGTTGCACTGGCTGATTTTCCCCGGATACAGAATAAAACCTAGCTCCGCCACGCGACGGTAGAACTCCATAAACTCGAATTTCGGGTCCTCGGGTTGATGGAAACTGGTAATGATATGACTCCGCAACGAGGTCTCGAGATAGGGTCGAAATCCAAGATCCTCCATACCGGCGATAATCAGGCTGTGATTGCGTCGATACCTTTCGGCACGGGCCGACACACCTCCCTCGGCCTCGAGTTCCCTCAGGGCTTGATCGAATGCGAGAATGGAATGAGTGGGTGGCGTGTAGCGGAACTGGCCGTTCTTTTCAAACCCCTTGAGCTGGCCCAACAAATCAAGGCTCAGGCTTCGAGCCCATCCCTCGCTGGCAAGGAGCAGTTGGCGTCTGGCATAAACGAGAGAAAAGCCCGGAACCCCCTCGATACACTTGTTTGAGGACGCAATTAGAAAATCAATCCCGCAACTTTCAAAATCGATGGGCATTCCGCCAAAACTGCTCATGGCATCCACCACGAACACCTTGCCCCGCCTTTTGGCAACCTCACCAAGAGACTCTATGGGATTCAAGATCCCCGTGGTGGTTTCGCAGTGCACACAGGCGACATGGGTGACTGAGGCATCGGAATCGAGCAAGTCCGCAAGTTGGGCCGGGGCGTTGGGCTGATTCTCAGGGCTGCGAAGCACCGAATGTGAAATACGGGCATGATGCAGAATCTGAGCCATGCGCTCGCCGTAGGCTCCATTGGACAGGATCACCACCTTGCCGGTGGACGGAACGCAGGTTTGGAAGACCGCCTCCACACCAAAAGTCCCGCTCCCTTGCAGGGGAACAACCTCCCATCCCGAATTACGCGAAACCCCTGCCAACTTCAACAAACGATCCCGCACATCGGCAACCAGCCTGTTGAAATCAAAGTGCCACGAGCCTGCATCGCGGAGCATGGCGGTCTTGACACTCAAACTGGTGGTGAGTGGCCCCGGGGTGAAAAGCAACGGATGCCTTGCCACTGGCAGCTGGAATGATTCATTCATTGTGATTAAAATAGCCTTCGGGCCGGTGTCGAAAACGAACGCCCGGTTTCCAAAACAAACTCTCTCGCAACAAAGGCCTAGCCTATGTTAACCCTTCCATCCTAACCCATTAGATCCACGCGGACTGTTACATTCCTGTAACACTCCCGACAGAATGTCCCATTTCATGCAATCAGCTCACAAAGCAATGCAGGCTCCAGGCAGAGTGGAATCCCCAAAACCACCCGCCCTGAATCTAAAACAACAGAGGGCCCCGGATTGATCCCGAGACCTTTTATGCAAAAACAACGCCCTTGGTCTGGCTTCGCAGACGCGGGTCCGAGGATTTAACCAGAACCGCACGCCCCTGCAGCAATTCATCGCAGCGCTCCAGAGTTTCCCGCTCTAGACGTTCCATCGCTTCTTGTGTGTAAAACGTGAGATGGGGCATGAGGAGTACATTGGGCATTTCAAACAAACCCCTGAGTGGATGGCCAAGGGGCGAAAGAGGTTCCTGACTGAAAACATCCAACCCGGCTCCGGCAATGCGCCCCGCAAGGAGCGCGTCAAGCAAAGCAGACTCATCCACCAAGGCGCCACGCGAGACATTGATCAGCACCGCTGAAGCCTTCATCAAACCCAACCCGGCCCGGTCGATGAGATGCTGGGTTTCCGGCTTGAGCACGGCGTGCAAAGAAACAAAATCGGCCACCGGAAGCAATTCGGCCAATCGATCGCACTTTTCCACCCCATACCGCCGCATCGTCTCCAAATCCACAAAGGGATCGAACCCGATTACCTTCATCCGAAAACCGGCACCTGCCATCCTTGCAAAACTCCGACCGATCCGGCCCACGCCCACCAATCCGAGCGTCTTACCGGCCAGATCGCTCCCCAACCACTTCTGCGCGGGCCAGGCCCAGTGCTCCTTTTGCATCTGCAGGTGCATCGGCCCAAGTTTCCGGGCCAAGCCTATCATCAAGGCGAATGCGCCCTCGGCGACAGTCTCCTCGGCGTATTCCGGAATGTTGACAACAGGAACGCCCTGCCGTCCGGCGGCCTCAAGGTTGATCGCATCAATCCCTACCCCGTATTTCACGATGCCACGAAGCCGGGGAGCGGATGCAATCACCTTGGCGGTGATGGGGGTATAGCAAGTAAGCAACAAATCCGCATCGCTCACTCGCGCCGCCAACTCGTCTTCAGAGACTCCCTCTGGCAGCACTACCAACTCCACCCCGCGGGATCGCAGACCGAGGTCAACTCGAGGAAGCTCCAGTTCCATGTCCGTTCGGATCGCTTTGAGTCTTTTCATTTAGGAAGTGTGACCAAAGATAGAGACCGCAGCCATTGGTAAATTTCAGGCGGCCATGAAAATAGAACAGCTTTTTGTGCCGGACATCCGCCACCTTCTACCAACGGTGCCACAAACCGTTCCCGTCCATCCTTCGAGCGGCCGAGCGAGTTGCCAGGGCCGAAATTCTAGGAGCCAGACGAACTAGAGAGCGGGCTTGCACGCAAAAGCCTCGTTTCGGACACGTAATTCAGAAAAAAATTGTTTGAATATTGTCACAAACGCAATCAACTTTTCTGCTAAAATAGGCGCATGAGCACGCCAAAGAACAAATCCCAGATAGCAGCCGAAATCCTCGCCGCCTTCGAAGCCCGTGGCGGGCAGCATTATGGGGAGCAGGTCACGGAACTTCAGCACGCGCTGCAATGCGCCACCTTCGCACGCCAAGCCGGGGAACAGCCGCAGATGATTGTCGCATGCCTCCTCCACGACTATGGCCACCTGATCCACAACCTGGGCGAACACATCGCCGACGAAGGAATCGATGCGCGGCATGAAGCCGTCGGAGCCAACTGGCTAAGTCGCCATTTCGGACCCGAAATCGTTGAACCCGCCCGACTTCATGTGGATGCCAAACGCTATTTGTGCTGGAAGGAGCCCGATTATCTGACCACCCTTTCCGAGGCTTCACTTACAAGCCTGCATCTGCAGGGAGGGCCTATGAACGACACCGAAGGGCTTCAGTTTGAATCGAACCCCTATTATGCCTCCGCCGTCCAACTCCGCCGTTACGATGACATGGGCAAGGTGACCGATATGCCAACACCTGGCATCGAGGAATTTCGCGAGATGCTGGAGTCATTTATCCGACCCCAATCTTGAAATGTTGCGGAGACTCCGCAGCCGCATTCAGCTCCCCTGACAGCATGTTGAAAAACCTCGGTTATGTGATGTGATTCCGCGATCAAATCCCTTTTCTCAACCCACTGCCATGACGCTTTAATCCAAACCCCGTAGGCCTGGCCGGTGCAGATCGACTGACTCATCCTCCTCCGGGATCTCTGGACAGAAACCGGCGCGGCAGACTATGATTTGCCTAGGAAAACCGGTCAATGCGTTGCTGCCTGAACTGTTGCCGGAAAAATCGGTACACGAATCAAGTCCATCAGCCGGGATTGCTCGGCGAACTTATGAAAACCGCTTCACTAATCAGAACCCTTTTCCTCCTGATGCTCAGCCTGAGCAGGATCGGGTTCCGCGCCCAAGCCGAAGCAGACTTAAGTTTCACCGCCGAACCCGTTGGCCGTCCAGCCACCAACCGTTTCATCACCCCAGTCAACCAAATCCTGACACCGGCGGGAACCCTCACGGAACTGCCCGGCATCCGCCCGCAAGCTCTGGCTCTTAGTCCCGATGGCCAAACCCTGGCAACCTCCGGCTTGACCCATGAATTGATCGTCATCGATCCGGGCACGGGCAGTATCCGCCAGCGGGTCCCCTTCCCTTCCGGCCAACTGCTGCCGGCCGCTCCGGTGTCCCCGGAACTGTTGAATCCCGACGCCAAGGCCCAAATCAGCTTTACTGGATTGGCTTTTTCGCCGGATGGTTCGCGGATCTATCTGTCCAACGTCAACGGCGATCTCAAGGTGTTTTCGGTCGGCCTCAAACGCAGCATCTCCCCCCTGTTTTCCATCCCGCTACCCTCCGTGCCAGCCCGGGGTCGCACCAACGATATCCCCGCAGGAATCGCCGTGTCGCGCAACGGAAAAAGACTTTATGTCGCGCTGAACCTCTCAAATCGCCTCGCTGAGTTGGACGCTGCAAACGGCCGCGTCCTAAGGATCTGGGAGGTCGGGGTGGCCCCGTTCGACGTGGCTCTGACCGGGCACAAAGCCTATGTCAGCAACTGGGGCGGACGCCGCCCGGCAGCGGACAGCATGACGGGCCCGGCCGGACGCGGCACCTTGGTCAGAGCCGATGCCCGCTCGGTCGCCAGCGAGGGTTCCGTTTCCGTAATCGACCTGGATCCAGCGGCCAGATCCACGCAACCCAAAACCGAGCTCATCACCGGCCTTCACGCCTCTGCTCTGGCTCTTTCACCCAACCGCCGCTGGCTCGCTGTGGCCAACGCCGGAAGCGACACCGTGAGCATCCTCGACACCCGCACGGACCGGGTTGTGGAAACCCTTTGCGCGCGGCAGAACCGGGGCGACCTATTTGGCGCGCAACCTGACGCGCTAGCCTTTGACCGCCGGGGCAACAGCCTCTTCGTCTGCAACGGCACACAAAATGCCATCGCGGTGATAGACTTCAAACCGGGCGCGTCGAGGTTGCTGGGCCTTATTCCCGTGGGCTGGTTTCCGGGAGCGATCGCCTTCGACGCCAAGCACAAGCAGCTTTGTGTTGCCAACCTAAAAGGCCTGCCCATAGGGAAACCACAAAAGACCGGCGACCATCTTGAATTCAACTCCAAGGAATACAGAGGGACGATTTCCATGGTGCCTTTGCCCTCCGCAGCTCAGTTAAAGAAATTCACTCAAACCGCACTGGCCAATTTACGTTACCCTTTGCTGGCGCAAGCCGGACTACCCGCCCGCTCCGCTCAGCCCGCCCGGCCCGTGCCGGAGCGCGTGGGCGAACCCAGCGTCTTCAGGCATGTCATCTACATCATCAAGGAAAATCGGACCTATGATCAGGTCCTGGGCGATGTGCAGGAAGGCAACGGAGACGCGGACCTGTGCAGTTTCGGGGAGCGCGTCACCCCCAACCAGCACAAGCTGGTCCGGCAGTTCGCCCTCATAGACAACACCTACTGCTCGGGCATTCTCAGCGCCGATGGACACAACTGGAGCGACAGCGCCATCGCCACTGATTATATCGAGCGCTCCTTTGCCGGCTGGCCCCGCAGCTACCCGTGCGGCGGCGGCGAAAACGACAAGGACGCCCTGGCCTATTCACCGGCCGGTTTCATCTGGAACAATGCCCTCTCCCACGGCAAAACCTTTCGCGACTTCGGCGAATTCTGCTCCAGCTTCAGATCCTGGAAGGATGGAAACACCAATCGCCCCTCGTTCGCCAAATGCTTTCAGGATTATTCAAAACACACCCACGCCATCACCTACCGATGCGAGCCGGATATCGAATCCTTGCGCCCCTACATCGTAACCAACTACCCATCCTGGGATTTGAACGTGCCGGATCAGGTCCGGGCGGAACGCTTTATCCAAAGTCTGAAGGAGGACGAAGCAACCGGAACCCTGCCGGATTTCACCATGGTCTGGCTGCCAAATGATCACACCAGCGCCACCAAAGCAGACATGCCCACCCCAGCCGCCCAAGTCGCCGATAACGACCTCGCCTTCGGCAAAATCATCGATGCTCTGAGCCACAGTCGGTTCTGGCGCGACACCTGCCTCTTTGCCATCGAGGATGATCCCCAAGCCGGTTGGGATCATGTCAGCGGCTACCGCACGACCGCCTATGTCATAAGCCCCTATACCCGCCGAGGGGCGGTCATCCCCACCCAATACAACCAGACCAGCCTGCTGCGGACGATGGAATTGATACTGGGCCTGCCGCCAATGAACCAGATGGACGCCACCGGCACACCGATGTTCGATTGCTTCACCAACACCCCGGACTTCACTCCCTTCGAGTCGGTGGCCAACAACATTCCGCTCAATGAAACAAATCCTGCCGTGATCAGCCTCACCGACCGGCGCCAGCGCCGTGACGCCCTAATTTCAGCGAGGCTCCCGCTTGACAAACCAGACCAATGCCCGGAGGGCATCCTCAATGAAATTCTTTGGCACTCCCGGCATGGATTCGCCAACCCCTACCCCCAGTGGGCCGTGACAGTGAAGGATGACGATTGATTGCTAAGTCCCGGCCTCCGTCCCTGAATATCCTTGCTTATTAAAGCAGCCGGCGTAGGAAAGCTCCGACTCCGCCCCCAAAAGAAACCTTCAGCCTCAAGGACAAACCTTGGACCGGCTGCCCAAGATCCGGCGGCATCCGCGTTCACGGTGGAACTCGGCCAGACCGGAGACCGCTATCACTATTTTTTGCCCCAACCAACCTCTGCCGAGGCAAGACTACCTCCTGCAATCCTATCAACCTAATCTTCGAAATTGAAGTAGGGGTCAAGGAGTGGATGAGTGAATAAAATCAGGGGCGAAGAGCACTTTTGCATCGCTGGTTCCG
>Ga0209829_10001704_pt1 | contig 17409 bp, 17 predicted proteins | sample C_140205_EF_Meta_FD_187311 | JGI IMG/M metagenome (GOLD analysis project Ga0209829, IMG submission 187311) | Freshwater microbial communities from Lake Croche, Canada to study carbon cycling - C_140205_EF_MetaG (SPAdes) (version 2) | ecosystem: Environmental > Aquatic > Freshwater > Lake...
ATAGCGTCGTTGGCCTGCGGTCGCAGTAGGCTTGCTACAGCTTCCCTTGACCGTCTAACTCTGACCTCAAATTACCGTCGCCTTGGGGGTTGGGATTTGCCGCTCTCGCTCCCGCGAGAAATCCCCTTTATGTCCGAACAAGAATAATGGGTAAAGTTGGCAGGCCGGATCAGAACAATTCGGCGGGTGCTTCTTCTGTGACGACCGTTTCGCTTTTTAGGATGAAGACCGCAAGGAACTCCTGAAGCTGGTCGGAGGTGTAGGCTGCCTTGATCTTGGCGATTTCCTCGTTGGCCAGTTGGTCGCAGCGTTCGTTGCCCTCGTGCCCGGAGTGACCCTTGACCCACTTCCATTCCACCCGGTGAATCGGCGTGACCTCATCCAGGACTCTCCAGAGATCCTCGTTCTTGACCGGCTTCTTGGCGGTCGTCCTCCAGCCGTTCCTCTTCCAGGTTGTCATCCAGGAGGTCACCCCGTTTTTGAGATAGGTGGAGTCGGTGTGGAACTCGACGTGGCAGGCTTCTTTCAAGGTCTTCAGCGCTTCGATCGCCGCCAGCAACTCCATGCGGTTGTTCGTCGTGGCGGGATCACCTCCGCTGATCTTGCGGAGATGCGTGCCATGAGCAATTGTCGCGGCCCAGCCGCCCGGACCCGGATTGCCGTGGCACCCGCCGTCGGAATGGATCACCACCGTTTTCATCTCCCGCTTCATCCGTGCGAAGGAAGACGCTTAAGCCGTGGTGTAAACCTCGGCGCCCTGCTTCACAAATTCAGCCGACTTCTCCTCCATGCCTTTCTTGAGGGCTTCTTCTTCGGAAAGCGCCTGATCGGCTGCGTATTTGCGGACGTCTTCGGAGATCTTCATGGAGCAGAAGTGGGGGCCGCACATGGAGCAGAAGTGGGCTGATTTGGCTCCTTCCTGAGGGAGGGTCTCGTCGTGGAATTCCCTGGCGGTGATCGGGTCGAGGCCGAGGTTGAACTGGTCCTCCCAACGGAACTCGAAGCGGGCCTTGCTCAAGGCATTATCCCGGTACTGGGCGCCGGGATGGCCCTTCGCGAGATCTGCGGCGTGGGCGGCGATCTTGTAGGTGATCACGCCGTCTTTCACATCCTTCTTGTTCGGTAGGCCGAGGTGCTCCTTGGGGGTGACGTAGCAGAGCATGGCGCAGCCGTACCAGCCGATCATGGCGGCGCCGATGCCGCTGGTGATGTGGTCGTAGCCGGGAGCGATGTCGGTGGTGAGGGGGCCGAGAGTGTAGAAGGGGGCCTCGTGGCACCACTCGAGCTGCTTGGCCATGTTCTCCTCGATCATGTGCATCGGGACGTGGCCGGGACCCTCGTTCATGACCTGGACACCCTTGGCCCAGGCACGCTCGGTGAGTTCACCCTGCACCTTGAGTTCACCGAACTGGGCCTCGTCGTTGGCGTCGGCCACCGATCCGGGACGGAGGCCGTCGCCGATGGAGAAGCTGACGTCGTAGGCGGCCATGATGTCGCAGATGTCATCCCAGTGGGTGTAGAGGAAGTTCTCCTGATGGTGGGCGAGGCACCACTTCGCCATGATCGATCCGCCGCGGCTGACGATGCCGGTCATGCGCTTGGCAGTGAGCGGGACGAAGCGGAGGAGGACTCCGGCGTGGATCGTGAAGTAGTCGACGCCCTGCTCGGCCTGTTCGATGAGCGTGTCCCGGAAGATCTCCCAGGTGAGGTCCTCGGCCTTGCCGTTCACTTTTTCCAGAGCCTGGTAGATCGGGACGGTGCCGATCGGAACGGGGGAGTTGCGCAGGATCCATTCGCGGGTGGCGTGGATGTTCTTGCCGGTGGAGAGATCCATGACGGTGTCTCCTCCCCACTTGGTGGCCCAGCGCATCTTCTCCACCTCTTCCTCGATGGAGGAGGCGACGGCGCTGTTGCCGATGTTGGCGTTGATCTTCACCAAGAAGTTGCGGCCGATGATCATCGGCTCGAGCTCGGGGTGGTTGATGTTGGCCGGGATGATGGCGCGGCCGGCGGCCACTTCGGAGCGGACGAACTCAGGCGTGATCTCGGCGGGAATACGCTGAGGGAAGCGGCTGAAGATGGAAGGAGTGTAAGGGCTCGAGGGAAGCTGGCCGGAACCCGAATGCTGCTTGCCCAACTCATTGCGGGCGATGTCGCCGGAGAGGTCGGAGAGCGTGGTCTGCTGGGCGCGGCCCATGTTCTCGCGGATGGCGATGAACTCCATCTCCGGGGTGATGATGCCCTGACGTGCATACCAGAGCTGCGTGACGGGATGTTCGGTGGAAGCGCGGAGCGGCTTGCGCTTGCTGCCGGTGAGGCCCGGGAACTCGATCAGGCGGTTCCGCTCCGAGCTGCTGGCGTACTCGGCGTGTTTGCCGGAGAGGTAGCCGTTGTCCATCGGTTGGACTTCGCGCCCTTCGTAGGAGGCGACGTCTCCGCGCTTCTCGATCCACGGCTGACGCAGCGCCGGTAGTCCCTCCGAGGAATCACCTTCGAAGTCGGGATCTCCCCAGGGGCCGCTGCAGTCGTAAACGCGGACCGGGGCGTTCGGCTCCAGCTCCCCGGAGAAATTCTTGGTCGGGGAGAGCGCGATTTCGCGCATCGGGACGCGGATCTCGGTATGGATGGCTCCCTCCACGTAGACGCGGCTGCTGGCGGGGAGGGCGTCGGTGCTCTGCGGTTCGTCGGATGCGGAGAGGGATTCGTTGGGAGCAATCATTAGGAGAGGTTATTGAGGCTGAGGACTGAAGTCGGAAGGAATCTGAGGAGGGGGATGGGCAATCAAATGGCCACGCGTGGGGTACACGGCGTGGCCTGAGTCTTCTCCCTGACGGGTGTCAGGTTCAAAGGGTCGTCCGGTATGTCCCGAACCTCTCAGCCAGCCGGCTCCCCCGCATGTGTGGTCAGAATAAACGAGTGCGCCGTTCGGTCAACGAATCAAAGCATCCGTTCCAGAAACGATGCCCGGTCAAAGAGGGCGATGTCTTCCGCTGCTTCGCCGGTTCCGATGAACCGGGGGGTGATGCCGGTCTCCCTGGCGATCGCAACGGCGACGCCTCCTTTTCCGGAGCCATCCAGTTTGGTGAGGATGAGTCCCGTGAGTCCGGCGGCGGCGTGGAATTCCTTGGCCTGAACGACGGCGTTGCTGCCCGTGGTGGTGTCGGCCACGAGAAAGACTTCATGGGGAGCCGAAAGGTTGAGCTTGGCCAGTGAGCGCTTCACCTTGGAGAGCTCCTGCATGAGGTTCGACTTGGTGTGGAGGCGGCCGGCTGTGTCGCAGATCAGAAAGTCGGATTTGAGGCGCTTCGCCTTGGAGAGGGCGTCATGGCAGAGGGCTGCCGGGTCGGCACCGTAGCCGCTGCTGACGATTTCCACGTCCAGTTTGTCACCCCAGGCCTTGAGTTGTTCGACGGCTGCGGCGCGGAACGTATCGGCGGCGCAGAGGAGGACGGAGTGACCGCGTCCTTTCAGGAGTGCTGCCAGCTTCGCGCTGCTGGTGGTCTTGCCCGTGCCGTTGACTCCCACCATCAGGATCACCACGGGGCCCTCCACTCCATCGGGCATGGGGACGAGGTCCTGCCCCTTCTCAGGAAGGAATTTTGCGGCCTCCTCGCGCGCGGTCTCCAGGACGTTCTCCGAATGGAGGGCAAGGCCCTTGGAGCGGAGCTTCTCCAGGATCGCCGTCGCCGTGGGTGCTCCGAGATCGGACTGCCAGAGGGCAGCTTCGACCTCATCCCAGTCGACGGCCTCATGGGATCCAGTGATACGTCCGAGGACACCTTTTAACCAGCCAGCCATGGGTTGTTAGTCGTTGGAGGGCTCTTCGGAAACCTCAGCGAGCTCTACGGATGTAGGCGGCGTAGTGGTTGCAGCGGCGGCAGTTCTCTCAGGTCGGGTGAGCGTTGCCTTGATCCGGTCGAGCACGCCGTTCACGAAGCGCCCAGACTCCTCGGTGCCGTACTTCTTGGCTATGTCGATGGCCTCGTTGATGGAAACCACGGGAGGGATGTCGGCGCAAAAGAGCATTTCATGGATGGCCAGTCGCAGGATGTTCCTGTCGACAGCAGAGAGGCGCTCCAGCTCGTAGTTCTGCGAATACTCGCGTAGGGCTACGTCGACCTCGTTTGAATGCGCGAGCACACCACTCACGAGTCCCTCGCAGAAACGACGGGCGGCCGGACTCAGTCCACGAAAGGCGTAGAAATCCTCGAGGTCGGAGACTCCGGCACCACCCCCGAGGTCGCGCTGGTAGAGAAATTGGATGGCGGCCTCACGGCCTTCGCGTCGTACGCCCATGATCGTAAAAAAGTTTTGTTAGCTTGAGTGGTTGGAAATGGAACGGGCGGAACGGATCACTTCGATCGCCGCGCGCGCGGCCTCGGTGCCTCGGTTGAGGTCATCACCAAGGCAGCGCTCTCGCGCCTGCTCTTCGTTCCCGAGGAGGAGGATGCCGTGGATGACTGGGGTGTGGGATTCAACGGAGAGGCGGCAGAGTGAATCGCTCACGGAGGCGGCGATGAGGTTGGCATGACCTGTGGCTCCCTGGAAGATGACGCCCAGGCAGATCACGGCGTCCGGCTTGGTGAGCTTGATGAGCTGGCTAGCTAGGAATGGAATCTCGAAGGATCCCGGTGCATGAATGACCTCTGTCTTGGTGTGTGGTTCGATGAGGGCGATCTCGGCTACGGCCTTTGCAAGCATCGCTTCCACAAACTTCCCGTTGTAACGACTCGCCACGATGGCGATGCGATTCGTCGCCTGTGGAGCGAGGCGAGGTCGTGTGGGAAGAGGCTTGAGCATCGGTAAAGGATGAATGATGAAGGAAAAATGATGAAGGGGTTTCGTAGGCGATGTCGGTCTGGGGGTGGGGAGTCTTCCCGGTGACTCGCTCCGCGGATGCGATCCTCTAGAAAAGGTGACCAAGCTTGTTCTTCTTGGTTTTGAGGTAGCGAGCGTTGTGCTTGTTCGACTCGGAGCGAATAGGGACACGCTCGATGATCTCCATGCCGTAGCCCTCGAGACCGACGACTTTACGGGGATTATTTGTCAGGAGGCGGATCTTCTTGATCCCAAGATCAGCGAGGATCTGGGCGCCCGTTCCATAATCGCGGAGATCGGGGGGATAGCCGAGTCGTGCATTGGCTTCGACGGTGTCGAGGCCCTCTTCCTGAAGTTTGTAGGCATGAATCTTGGCGGCTAAGCCGATGCCCCGTCCTTCCTGACGCATGTAGACGAGTACCCCGTTCCCGCTCTCGGCAATCTGAGCGAGTGCGCGGTGGAGTTGGCTGCCACAATCACAACGGCATGATCCGAAGACATCTCCGGTGAGGCATTCGCTGTGGACACGCACAAGGGCGGGTTTCTTCGGATCGATCGGCCCCTTCACAAGGGCAAGGTGATGGTGGTTGTCCATCTCCGCACGGTAGAGGAACATCTTGAACTCGCCGAAGTCTGTCGGCATGTCGACCTCCTGCTCCCGGCGCACCAATTTCTCACTTTTGCGGCGGTAAGCGATCAGGTCCTTGATCGAGCAGATCTTGAGGCCATGCTTCTTCTTGAACTTGAGCAAATCGGGCAGGCGGGCCATCGAGCCATCCTCATTGAGGATTTCGCAGATGACTCCGGAGGGATCTAGCCCTGCAAGTCTGGCCAGATCGACACCAGCCTCAGTATGTCCGGCCCGTTTGAGCACACCTCCGGAGGCGGCCTGAAGAGGGAAAATATGCCCTGGTTGGCGGAGGTCCTTGGGTCCTGCCTTGGTATTACTCAGCACCTTGATCGTGGCCGAGCGGTCGCGGGCACTGATGCCGGTCGTCGTCCCTACGGAGGCGTCGACGGAAACGGTGAAGTCGGTGGCGTGCAGTTCGCGGTTATGGGCCACCATGCGCTGGAGGCCGAGGTGAGCGGCCCTTTCTTCCGTGACGGGAACGCAGATGAGTCCCCGGCCATAGTGGGCCATGAAGTTCACGGCCTGGGGGGTGACTTTGGAGGCGGCCATCACGAGGTCACCCTCGTTTTCACGGTCCTCATCATCGGTCACAATCACCATCCTCCCACGGCGGATCTCCTCAATGACTTCCGGAATCGTGTCAAAGGAAGCTGATTTCTTGGCAGAAGCCATGACACGAGAGTGGGAGCGTGTCATGGTAGGCGTGGCCTTAGCTCTGCTCCGAGAAGTCATGCGGCCCACCTTCGGTGCCGGTGAGTTGGATTTCATCTTCATGCCAGAACAGGAACGGTCTGGGGCGATGAGAGTGCCGGAGAGGAGATGGTGCGGCGGGCGATCCAGCCTCCGCCGACGACCTGATCCCCGTCATAGAAGACTGCAGCCTGTCCCGGAGTGACTGCGCGCAGTGGCTCCAGTGGGCGGATCACGGCGCTCTCATTCTCTCCGGCGGTGATCTCTGCAAGATCTCCTGTGTGGCCGTGACGGACTTTCACGAGAATCCTGCGTGGCTCAACGGGTGCCTCCCCGTGCCAGTTGACGCGGTTCACCGTGAACTCGTCACAGAGAAGGTCCTCCTCACCGCCCAAAACAACTCGGCCGCTGGGGGCGTCGATGTCGATCACGTAACGAGGAGTGCCTGCGCCGCCGGGCAGGCCTTTGCGCTGGCCAATTGTAAAGAGCTCGATGCCGTCGTGGGGACCAAGGTGATTCCCCTGCATGTCGTAAAATCCGCCGGGGTGAAAGGTCTCACCGCGGTCGCGCAAGAAGGCCTTGTAGTCCTTACCTGGGACGAAGCAGATCTCCTGGCTGTCCTCCTTGTCGGCGACCTTGAGGCCCAGCTTGCGTGCAATGGCCCTGATCTCCTCCTTGGTTAGGGAGCCTAGAGGGAAGAGGGCGCGAGCGAGTTGCTCGCGGCGGAGGCTAAAGAGAAAATAAGACTGGTCCTTCTTGGCATCGAGACCCTTGCGAAGAATAGGGTGGCCTTGCATTCCCTGAGCAGGATGCTCTACCGAGGCGTAGTGACCGGTGGCGATGTAAGTGGCACCCAGGGCGGTTGCCTTGTCCCAAAGATTCCCGAATTTGAGTTTCTCGTTGCACATGACGCACGGATTCGGAGTGCGTCCGGCCTTGTACTCTTCGGCGAAGTAATCGATGACCAGACGCTCGAAGGGGACAGCCTCGTCGATCACGTAATGAGGGACTCCCAGTGTGTGAGCGACGCTGCGTGCGTCTGCGATCGCCTGCGGGCCGCAGCATTTATCCTCGGCCCGGGTCATGCAGTCTTGGGGCCAGAGCTTCATCGTGACGCCGATGACCTCCCACCCCTGCTCTTTCAGAAGCCAGGCGGCCACACTGGAGTCCACGCCGCCGCTCATCCCCACGACAACGCGTCGGGATTCAGGAAGGGAAGTTGGTGCGCTCATGAAGGAATGGGTTCTCTCTCGGAGAGTGAGAAGCTAACGCTTCCCTGAAGGGGCGTCAACGGAGTGGACGAATTCACCCACAAAAGAAAAAGGCCCCGGAGTTTCCCCCGGGGCCTTTGCAATGGATTCTAAATTCTAAGATTCTTAGAAGATGAAGCGGAGACCAGCGCGGGTAAGGCTCTCGTTGAGACCATTGTTACCGTAGAGGTAACGGGAATCAGCGAAGAGACCGATGCCACGGTTGATGCGGTACTCAAGACCACCACCTACGTTACCGTTGCCCTGGCTCTGGGTGCCCCAGGTTGCACCACCGCCAAGGAGGGCGTAAGGAGCAAGATGGAGGCTCTCGATTGGGAGACGAGCGATCAGGTTACCCTGAGTGCTGTTATAGGTGTGGCCGTTACCGTTGAGGCTGGTGAGGGTATCGTCGATGCCGATACCGAAGTACTTCGTGAAGAAGTAGTTCAAGCCGAGACCGCCGCCGAATCCGTTGACGGATCCGCCCTTGTAGTTACCAGCAGCACCTGCTGCGAATACGTCGAGCTGGACTTCACCTGCGCGGAAGAGATCTTCCTGAGGGGCGACGACGACTTTCTTGGAGGAGACTGCGGAACCGGCGAACGAGGTCGCTGCGGTGGCAATCACAACTGCGAGGAGTGTAAGTGTTTTGTTCATGTATATTGGTTTGTGGTTAGACTGACAGGTTGGGTAGTAGGACATGGGGGGAAAACTGTCAACAGATAATAAAATATTTTTCCGTCACCAAAAGAGCGCATCGCCTTAGTTATTTCCACGAATATTAAGATTCCCGCTTGAAGCGGGTGAGTGAACTGATACCTTTCGCAACCAGCGCCAGTATAGCTCAGCGGTAGAGTAGGGGACTCATAAGCCCTTGGTCGCAGGTTCGAATCCTGCTACTGGCATATCCGATCATTCACCCGGCCCACCCAAAACCTTTCCTATGGCAACCACCAAAGCACCCGTCAAACAGAGCAACTCCGAACTCAAGCGCAAGCGTCAGACCGTTAAACGTCAGGCCCGCAACACCAGCGTCCTCAGCCGTCTGAAGACCGAGGAGAAGAAGCTCCGTGCAGCCCTCGCGACCGGTGTCGATGAGGTGAAGTCTCTTTACCAGAATTTCTCCTCGGCCCTCGACAAGGCCGCCAAGCAGGGTGTCATCCACAAGAACGCAGCCGCCCGTAAGAAGAGCCGCCTCAACACCCGCGTTGCAGGTGGAGCACAGCCGGTTGCCGCAGCCAAGAAGAAGACGGCCGTCAAGAAGGTCGCTCCGAAGGCCAAAGCTAAGCTCAAGCCTCGCAAGAAGTAATCACGCTTCGGACGAGAGTCCTTTTTTCAAAAGCCCGGCTATCCGAAAGGTGAGCCGGGCTTTTTCTTTGTCCTAAAGGATCCCTACGGGGAAATGTTCTCGCGCGGAAGAGTAGAGATGCGCGGTCAACCAGAGTCATTGAGTGGCATCTGGTGGAAGTCGACTGTTTCGGTTGGTGGAAGAGATCGGAGAGTCTCTGCCCGTTTACCTCTGCTGACCCCACAATGAAGGATAAGGAGAAGTTTGAGCCCAAGGTCAGATCCTTGGCCCTGCAACCATCTCTAGCCCCTTATCCCTGTTACCGTCCCCGGACGAAGGCCGCCAGCTCCTCGGTTGTCTGGTAAGCTAGGAATGGCGTCATGAAGTAGACGCCAGGGAAGTGATCCAGCACTGCGCGTGTGACCTCCTTGCCGATAGCGACTCCTTCTTTGCGCCCTTCGGCCCCTTCGAGTCCCTCCATCCGAGTCATCACATGCTCTGGAATCAGAATGCCGGGCACCTCATTGTGGAGGAACTTGGCCTGACGGCCGTTGAGTAGCGGCCAGACGCCGACGAAAATGGGGACGCCCAAGTGTGCGGTGCGCCGGGCGGTCTCCTCGACCAGACTTGTTTCAAAGACCGGCTGGGTCATCACGTAGCGGGCGCCGGCCTTGATCTTCCTCTCTAGGCGCTGGATCTGGGTGTCGAGGTTGCGGGCATTCGGGTTGAAGGTGCAGCCGGCGACCAGATCGGGGCGCGCCTGCAGGTCAGTGCCTGCCTGGGTGTACCCTTCGTTGAGACGGCTGATGATCTGAAGGAGGCCGACGGAGTTCACATCGTAAACAGAGGTGGCATCCGGATGGTCGCCACCCTTGGCAGGGTCCCCTGTGAGAGCCAGCACATGGCGCATGCCCATGGCCGCCATACCGAGTAGTTCACTCTGAAGGCCGATGACGTTGCTGTCGCGGCAGCTCAGATGAAGCAGGGGTGTGATGCCACGCTGCTTGAGCATGGCTGCCACAGCAAAGTTACTGACCCTAAGGATGGCAAGAGAGTTGTCGGCCAGGGTGATGGCATCGCTGCCAGCTCGCGAGAGGGCCTCGGCGGCAGCAAAGAACTTCTCCAAGGGAAGTGTCTTAGGGGGGTCGAGTTCCGTGACAATGACGGTCTTTCCTGCCGCGATGAGGTCGAGGATGCTTGCCTCCTGCTGTGCAGGGGCAGGAGCCGGCTCTTCGCTGGAGACTCTTCCTATTGCCTGATGGGGAACCGGCTTGAGGCCCTTGATCGCAGAGGAGAGGGCTTGGATATGCCGGGGAGAGGTGCCGCAGCATCCGCCGACCACCACGGCACCGGCTTCAGCCATTCGTCGTCCAAGGTCGGCAAAATACTCCGGCGTGGTCCCGTAGGCTATGCGGCCTTCCTGATAGGCGGGGCGTCCAGCATTGGGAAAGACAGCAAGGGGTCGCGATGGCGCGATCTTCTCGACCAAACGAAGCATGGCCTGAGGGCCATTCACACAGTTCAGCCCAACGAGGTCAGCCCCATCTTCTCCGAGCTTTTCTAGGACATCGCCGATCCAGGCTCCTCCTGGCAGACGTCCACTCTCAGGAGAGGCGATCAAGGTGATCACGGGGATATTCCCGAGGGATTTGGCGACGCGAAGTGCAAGCCGAAGCTCCTCTGGATCTTGAAAGGTCTCCAGAAGAATCAGGTCACTTCCTCCTTCGAGGAGAGCAGCGATCTGTTCATTAAAGAGGTATTCCCTCTTGATGCCTCGTCCCTCCGCCTCGCTGTGGGAAATACCCAGGGGGCCGACACTCCCGGCCACCCAAGATCGGGGGTCCATGGAGGCGATGGCCTGCTTGGCAAGCTTGGCTGCCTTTCGGTTGATCTCCGTGACCCGGGACTCGTGCCCTAAGGAGGCGAGCTTCAGGGCATTCGCTCCGAAGGAGTTCGTCGTGAGGATTCGTGCTCCTGCCGCAAGGTATTCCCGGTGGATGGATGAAATGACCTCCGGTCTGGAGAGGCAGAGCTCCTCAAAGCAGTTTCCGGCTGGGATTCCGTGCTCCGAGAGAAGTGTTCCCATGGCGCCATCACCGCAGATGACAGTCGTTTTCAGCTCTGCAAGTAGGTCGCTCATGGTCGTAGCCGTCCGGTCGGTTGATCCCCAGGGGTGCGATGGTCGTGATTTAGTTTCGTTTGGAACGCTTCGCCACAAGGTGGACGCTGACCGCGAACATCACCGCTGCAAAGAGGGCCGTCAACGAGAGCCCCATGAGGTATCCGGCAGGAAATGCTGCTTCAGGGGAGGCGGCAAAGGCCGACCTGATCGCCGTGACGCCGTAGCTGACCGGATTGAAAACACCGACCCAATAAAGCCAACCTGTTCCGGCAGGCATCGGGAAGAGGGCGCCCGACATCATCCAGAGAGGCATGAGGAAGATGTTCATGATTGCGTGGAATCCCTGGGTGGAATCCATCGGCCAAGCGACAAGAAAGCCAAGTCCCGTCATGGCAAAGCCAACAATCACGAAGGCGGGGAGCAGCAGCGCAATCTGGAGCCAGCCGATCGGCATGCCTGCCAAGGGGGCGAGAATGCAGAAAAGCGCTGCCTGAAGCAGGGCAAGCGTGGTTCCACCCAGAAACTTACCTAGGGGAATGGCAGCGGGGGAGAGGGGGGCGACAAGGGCGCCCTGCAGGAACCCCTCCCGACGATCCTCGATGACCGAGATCGTGGAGAAAATGGCGGTGAAAAGCATGATCAGCACCAGGGTGCCGGGAAAAAAGTAGACGAGGTAGCTGCCAGCATCTGCGGCAGAACCTGGATTGCGGAAGGAGGGGCCGAAGCCGGAGCCGACAAGGAGCCAGAAGACAAGAGGTGTGGCCAGTGCACCGATGATCCTGTTGCGCTGGCGAAGGAAGCGGATGACATCCCTCCACCAGAAGGCGATGGCAGGAGTCCAGAGAAGGTGTGTCGGTTTGGTCATGGTGTGGTGTTCCCGTGAATTGCTCCGAGGTTAGCGCATCTTCTTTTTTGAAGCCGGCAATCCGATGCTCTCCACATCCTGATCCGCAAAGAGGCGACCAGTGCGAGCGATGAAGACATCTTCGAGTGTGGGGCGTGCGATGCGGAGGGAGGTGATCTCTTTGGGAAACTCTCCTGCAAGTTTTGCGGCGAAGGCGTAGGCCTCGGCATGCTCGATGCGGACCTCTCCCTCGACGACAGAGGATGGGATGCCGGTCTTGGCCGTGATGGTGGTGGCAAGTTGGTCGGCTCCCGTTTCCTTGGAGACACCAAGGCTGATCACGTCGCCGCCGATGGCGGCTGTCAGTTCCTCAGGGGTGCCCAGTGCGACGAGCTTCCCGGCGCTCACGATACCGACGCGGTCGGCTCGGGCGGCCTCCTCCATGAGGTGGGTGGTGCAGAGAGCGGTGACTCCGTGCTCGCTGCGGAGCTGCTCCAAGGCAGCCCAGAGGTCGAGTCGTGCCCCCGGATCGAGGCCCGTGGAGGGCTCGTCTAGGAGCAGGACTTCGGGACGAATGAGGAGGCACTTTGCGATTTCTGCACGCCTTTGGAGACCGCCGGAGAGTGTCTCCACCAGATCGTGGAGGCGATCGGTGAGGTTGAGGGCCTTCGTGGCCTCGGTGATGCGGGACTCGAGCTCCGCGCCGCGCAGGCCGTAGAGGGCGCCGCCACAACGGAGGTTCTCGAGAATGGACAGCTTGCCGTCGAGGCTGGGGGACTGGAAGACGACACCCAGTCGTGCGCGAACTTCAGCTGCTGCGGTGACGACGTCGTGGCCCGCGATGGTGGCCGTTCCAGAATCGGGTAGAAGCAGTGTTGCTAGAACCCGGAAGAGAGTGCTCTTCCCCCCCCCATTGGGACCAAGCAGGCAGAAAAGCTCCCCTCGTCGGACCTCGAGCGAGATGCCGTCCAGCGCACGGCGCTCACCAAAGGACTTCACCAGTTGATTGGCAGAGATGGCGATGGCCTCACCTGCAGTGTTGATAGGTCTCTGAAGACTCATGAGCGTGAAAGAGTCGCCGTGGCGCGGGGAGTTGGCAAGGTCTTCGCGAGAACAGCCTCCCCTTCCGGAGGCGAAAGATCGGCGATGGCAGCCATGACTCGGTTGGAGAGCTCCTGGTAGAGGACCCGTTCATCCCCCCCGTAAGTTGCAGGATCAAGCTCTGCGGCTGTGAATCGGATCGGCTCTCCGACAATGACGGTGATGGGGGCCAGGGCGATTTTTCCAGAGCCCTTGGGGAAGGCCTCGTACGATCCGAAGATCCGCACTGGCTGCACGGGGGCGCGTGTCTTGGCGATGACGAGGCCGATGCCGGCCTTGCCCGATTGCAGGTGGCCATCGGGTGAGCGGGTCCCTTCTGGAAAGAGCACGACGCCGTTGCCGGATTTCACCGTGCGGATGACCGATTTGAGGGCCGACATGTCGTTTCCATCGCGATCGACGAGGATGACATTAATATGTGGCAGGAGCCTGCCCAGCAGCGGCAACTGGAGGAGGGTCTTGCGTGCGAGGTAGTAGACGCCGCGACGGGAGCAGATGCCGACGAGCGGGGGATCAAAGTAACTCTGGTGATTGGAGGCCAGGATCAGCGGCCCTTCCTCGATCATCCGCTCTGGGTGCGCCACGCGGAAGCTGAAGAAGAAGCGGGCGGCGATCTTCGAGAGCGTGTACCAGAAGTAATAGGTGAAGCTCATCATCGGGAGATGGCGGGAAAAGCGCCGGATTTTTGAAGGTGACCCAGTACGGAAGTGATCACTTCGTCGAGACGGAGGTGAGTCGTGTCGATCACGGTGGCTCCTTTCGGGATGGTGAGTGGTGCCGTGGCGCGGGTCGAATCGATCCGATCCCGCTCAGCCACCGAATCAACGGCACCCTCGCCTGCCCTTCTGCGGGCTCTCACCTCAGGTGAGGCGTCGAGGTAAAACTTGAACGGGGTCTCCGGGAAGACGATCGACCCGATGTCACGCCCCTCCATGACGAGGTCATGGGTTGCGGCCAGTGCGCGGAGGCGTTCGTTGATCAGATCCCGGACCTCGGGAAAGATGGCCAGAAGCGACACTTTGGCAGCGACCTCCGGATCGGAGAGGTGGGGTGTGGCATCACTCCCATCGAGCAGGAGTCGAACCCCTTCCTTGGTCCTCTCCACCTCTAAGGGACTCCTTTCTATCCATTCGGGAAGCGTGGCTTCGGATATGTTATCCCGCGCCACACCCCAGGCGAGTGCTCTGTAAAAGTGGCCCGAACTGACAAACAGAAATCCCAATGCGGAAGCTACACCCCGGGAGACGGAACTCTTTCCGGAGGCCGCGGGACCATCGATGGCGATGACGCGTGGCATGCAGTGGATCAGCTGGCAAGGACCGACGTGAGGGTGGCTCCAAAGGTCGGGTAGGAAGTGGCCACGCATTCCACGGATTCGATCACGGTCTCCCCTTCTGCAAAGAGGCCCGCAATCGCAAAGGCCATGGCGATGCGATGGTCACCGAAGCATTCGAGGCGCGCCCCTTTGAGAGGATAGCCCCCTTCGATCTCCATGCCATCTTCCGTTTCCGTCACGGGAACTCCCATGGCGCGAAGGTTGCCGGCCACGGCAGCGATGCGGTCAGTCTCTTTCACGCGGAGCTCTTTGGCGTCGCGGATGATTGTTTTCCCCTGAGCAAGGGCTCCGGCGACAGCCAGAACGGGCAACTCGTCGATGACATTCGGGATCTCCGCGCCACCGATCACGGTGCCGTGAAGTGCTCCTCCCGTGACGCGGATCGAACCAAGCGGTTCGGCGGCATTGGGGTCGACGGGAGTTATCTCCATAGTGGCGCCCATGCGCTGAAGGACGGTGATGATGCCGGTGCGGGTGGGATTCAGGCCAACCCCATCGATGGTCACCTCTGAGCCTGGCTTGGCGGATGCGGCGACCAGCCAGAAGGCGGCACTGGAGATGTCTCCTGGCACGGCGAAGTCGCGGGCCTTAAGGTGTTGCGGGCCCTTGAGGGCAATCCGGCGGCGTCCCTTGGCATCGGGGGTGCCGAGTTCCAGCTTTACGCCGAACTCCTGAAGCATCCGCTCCGTGTGATCCCGGCAGGCGGCCGGTTCGATCACGCTGGTCTCGCCCTCTGCGGAAAGGCCGGCGAGCAGGACGGCGCTTTTTACCTGAGCGCTTGCGACCGGCATCTCGTAGGAGAGGGGCTTGAGGGAGGTGCGGGTGTTCCCTTCGATCACCAGCGGAGGTTTGCCCTCGCCACCCTCGGTGCTGAAGTGCGCCCCCATCTCGGAGAGGGGCTCGATCACCCTGCCCATCGGACGCTTGGAGAGCGAGGCGTCGCCGGTCAGGCGGATGCGGAAGGCTTGCGCGGCGAGGAGGCCGGAAAGCAATCGCATGGTGGTCCCGGAGTTCCCGCAATCGACATCGCCTGCGGGAGGGGTGAAGCTGCCTCCGATGCCCTCGACGACGAATGTTCCCTCGTCTGAGTGCTCGATGCTCACGCCAAGGGCCCTCATGGCATTGACTGTGGAGAGGCAATCCTCGCTCTCTAGGAATCCAGTAATTGTGCTGCGTCCTTCGGCAAGCGAGGCGAACATGGCGCTCCGGTGGGACATGCTTTTGTCCCCGGGAACGGTGATGGAGGTGCGAATCGGACCGCAGGAGTGCACGGAAAATTTTTTCATGGACGTTAAAGTGTTTCTTCCGGCGAAGGGAGCGGAAGTGAATCGCGATGCTCCTTGGCCCGGGTTAAAAAATCGAGAACCGAGTCGTTTTTTTCCTCTTCTAACTGGAGTGCCAAAGCATTGAGAAGCTGCGAGGTCTCCCGCAGTGCGGCGGCAACTTCGTGATGGTTCTCGGAGAGGATGCCTGTCCAGAGTCCCGGGTCGCTAGCTGCCACGCGGGTGGCATCGCGGAAGCTGCCGCCAGCCAGCAGGCCCGCTCCTTCGGGAAGGGAATCAGCGACCAAGTTCACAAGAGCAAAGGCAACGGCATGAGGAAGGTGGCTGATGCGGGCGACCAGGCGGTCATGATCCGCAGGAGAGAGCTCCGTGAGACGCATGCCGAGTGAGATCCAGAACGCACGCCCCCGTTCCAAGGCGTGCGCATCAGTTGCCTCTGTCGGGGTCAGTAGGCAGGGTGCTCCCTCAAAGAGATCAGAGCGTGCTGCGGCCAATCCTGCGCGTTCGCTTCCAGCCATCGGGTGGGCGCCGACAAACTTCTTTCCCAAGAGAGGCTCAAGGTGCGCCACCACAGAGGCCTTCACGCTGCCTGCGTCGGTGACGACGGTGTCGGGGGCAAGGTGAGTGGCGATGGAGGCTGCGAGTTCCATCATCGTATCGATCGGAGTGCTGAGAACCACGAGGTCGACATCTGCCACCGCAGCCGCTGGATCGGTGTGAATGGAGTCCGCTAGCCCTCGCTTCATGACCTCTTCGAGGCGGATATGGTGGCGCCCCCAGATGGAGATCACTGTTTCCGGGCAACGGGCCCGTAGGGCCATGGCGATCGAGCCACCGATTAGCCCTGGGCCAAAGATGGCAACGCGCCTAACTGAGGCGCTGGAGCCTGCGGGTGTCCTCAAGAGATCCGGATCAAAGGATCAGGGAACCAGAAAGATCTTTCCCGAGTAGGGATCCTTCACCTCGGAGCCTGGAGGGAATCCCCGCACGTCCACATAGCCTGCGGAGGCCGAATGAGGACTGGTCACAAAGCCTGGCTTCCCTGGAACCGGAGTTCCGTAAGGGAGGTCGCGGGGAGCGGCCGCTGGGACAGGTGTCGGTGTGGCAAAGGGATTGGAAGGGTTGGCAACCGTATTGGTCACAAGACCGTTGGTATCGGTGAGGGAGCCCTCTGGAAGAGTGGTTGCATTCGTTGCCGCAGCGTCCGTGGTAAACTGTGAGTCACTGGACTGGGTGACTGCAGTGCTTTTCTTTTTTGGGTGGGGCGTCTCCGTGTCGGCGCATCCCGCAAGGAACAGGATGGTAAGTAGGGAAAGAAAGAGAGGTAACTGTTTCATTGGTTTGATGATCATTAGGTGATCACTGATTTAGACGGTAACATCAATTCTTTTCACTGGAATAAGGGATTTTAACACCCTTTCTCTGCTTGTGACAAAAATGACATGGAAAGAATTTCTATTGCCAAAGTGGAAAAGCGACCCCATAGGTAACACTCGAAGTTCGATGATAGCGAATCAGTCAATGCAGGTTCCCCGCTGTGCGGGCGGACTGCTCCATGTTCCTCAGGTGAGGGATATGGTGCATTCTATGAAATAGCCGTCAGCGTAACAGGAACCAACAAACACAAAGACAGTATGAAGTTATATATCGGGAATCTTCCCTTCTCAGCATCAGATGCCGACCTCCGTGAGGTTTTCGGCGCACACGGCACCGTGACGGACGCAATCGTCATGATGGACCGTACAACCGGCCGCTCACGCGGATTCGGATTCGTCACCATGGGCTCCGACGACGAAGGTCGCGCGGCGATCACCGCACTCAGCGGTGCAGACATGGGTGGACGTAACCTCACCGTTAACGAAGCTCGCCCCATGGAGGATCGTCCTCGTGGTGGAGGCGGCGGTGGTGGTGGATATGGTGGCGGCGGAGGCGGCGGAGGCGGCGGCTACCGTGGTGGTGGCGGCGGAGGCGGCGGAGGCTACCGTGGTGGTGGTGGCGGAGGCGGTTACCGTGGTGGTGGTGGCGGAGGCGGCGACCGTGGAGGCT
>Ga0209829_10001705_pt1 | contig 17402 bp, 8 predicted proteins | sample C_140205_EF_Meta_FD_187311 | JGI IMG/M metagenome (GOLD analysis project Ga0209829, IMG submission 187311) | Freshwater microbial communities from Lake Croche, Canada to study carbon cycling - C_140205_EF_MetaG (SPAdes) (version 2) | ecosystem: Environmental > Aquatic > Freshwater > Lake...
CGGAAGCCGATGCGGATTATAGTAGAGCCATTCTTCAAGTGCTTTTTGATTGGGTGAAACGGTCATGTAGGGGACTTTGCGTCCGGCATGATCCCAATCTTGCCATTTATAGTCTTCAATTTTCTCTCCTTTCGGCAATGGTGACGAATGCCAGCCCCACTGGGAAAGGGTGCTGCCATAGAAAGTTTGTAATCCGGTAATATCTACACTGAATGCAAATTCGCCATTTCCAACCTGCAAGGCAACCTTTTCGTCAGGCTTGCTCACCACGATGTTATGACGCATTACTAATGCGTATCGGTCAATGGAGCCTGATTTTTGTATTCTTTCAGTTGAGGAGTCTGCTGAGCCTACCAATGGTTTCGCTTTAATAGCGGCTCCAAAAACAAAAACAAGCAGGGAGAGAAGAAAAAGTTTTTTCATCGTAATCGTTGGTTAGTGATTTTTAGTTACAATGATCCATTAATCTTTATTCAGCATATTTAGGATATCAACTTCTCTTGATTTAGGGGTAACCTTTAATGAAAGGAGCTTGCCATTTCGCAATTCGCCCTCCACAGTTGTGTTATAAAGTGCATGAAGTTTAAAGTTAACATCCCAAGATTTTGGCCAGGCTGGAAATAGATAGATCTTTTTCCCTTCTGCTTGAAGGATCATGGCTTGTAAAGTTGTCATCGACACTCCGCCATGACTAATATCGGAGGTCCAGACTTGGTTAGGTCCCCAGAAGGCAGGAAAACGGCAGCGTGGATCCGTTGATGCAAAATTAGAGATCATCATGCGGGCAGCCTGTTCCCCTTTTCCCACATAGGCAGCTTGAATAGAATTTAAGCGCCATCCGCCAATCTTTCCTTCATAAGGATATTTAGTCGCTAAGATTTCTGGGACATATTTCTCGATGCTGCGACGTCCAATTTCAAATCCTGGCGTTCCAATGGCATAAAGCCGATAGGGAAATATACCATATAATTCAGGCATCTCGTCACCTTGACGTTTGAAGATAACTTCTGCTGCCGTAAGTACTTTTTCACCCTCGGGTCCAGTCATAGGGACTTCCGGTAGGTCGTGCAATGTTCTAGTCCACTTCGAACGTTGTTCGGGTGTGGTAAGTTCTGCAGGTAAAGCTAATAACCGAGGAATAAGGTAGTGTAGACCTGCAACTTCAGGCATTGGATTAATCGCTTTATGAACAGATTCTAAGGCGCAGGCTGGATCAATACGTATTTTACCTTTCTCGTCACGTTTATAATGTTGGTCGTAAAAGGTGACTACACCATCGGCCATCGGCATTAGGGTATCCTGGACAAATGACTTCCGTTGAGTTGCCTCATAGTAATCGAGCATCATCGAAGAGAGTTCAATACCCCCTTGCCATAACCATCGGACATAAACATTACTCATTTGTCCCAGTGGTAGTTTATCTCTATTCCAGCCATAATCGTCATTTCCAAAGCTTCCCCAAGTATTTACAGTTGCAGGAATAAAGAGGCCCTCATGATTGTAATAAATCTTTGTTCGCGCTTTAGCCATTGGAACCATATCGTGATACATCGAGAATATTGGTTTCAGTAGATCGAAATCACCACTTCGAAGCATCGGTCCACAAGTTGTTGTGCCAGCATCTAGAAACCAGTACAATGGTCCGTGAAGTCTGAAATCAGCGTCCTGAAGACTATTTGGATTTCGCATGTTGAAGGTAAAGATGGATCCATCATTTTTTATCGGATAAGCACCTCGTCCACCAGCAGCAGTGATAAATCGTTGCAGAGCATATCCTCGGTTGACAAGTTTTCCAGCTGGTTCAACACTAACTTTAGGAAGGATATGGGTGACGTCATGAAGCCCTTTTTTGCCTAATAATTGAAGGTCCTCGCGTTCTTGCAGTCGTTTGGCCAATTCAGCAGCTGATGCTTGCGTTTTATCTTCAGGTGTTTGAACGTTGATCCAGCTTCGGTCCCAGAACATCCTCCACCATTTAGAATGAGCAACCCATTTCTGCTTAAGATTCGATTTCTGCTCGTTCTCAACAAGGCTATTTAGTTTTTCTTTCCATTGTTCCAGTGTCTCGGTCTGATCAGAAAGAATGCAAATTCGCAGATCGAGCTGACGCGTGGGTTTAATTGTTTTTAAGGTCTGAGTAGCATTTTCGGCTTTGGTATGCACCATCTGTTTTCCGGTCATACAACCACCAAAAGTCCGGTTCAAAAGTGGATCATGCACTAAGTTCATCGCACTCTCAAGTCCTTGAACCTTCATGGAAATTGGAAGAGTAGAGTACGCATTGCGATGGTACCAAACAATCTTATTCTCTTGCGGAGGTAAAGCGATATCTGCCTTTTCGATGATTGGAATGCCACCATCCATCACACCCAAAGCGGCATCGCTCTCCTTCATGGCTCTGTCGGCGTTACGCCAGATTATTAGACTGGCTTCAGCTTCAATGTTTTTTTGCGATTCACCCTCGAGATGGATAACTGGGTTGTTCGCATCGATCCAAAGGCGCAACTTTGTTGCCGAACCGCCAGCTCCACTTTGAATTGTTATCTGTCCATTTTCCAGCTGAAGTTCCTGTCGAAATGGCCTTGCAGCCAATGATGGATTTAGTCGGACACGCACCTGACCAAGTTTAAGCAGACGACCAGCATCACTCCATGAATCGGTCTTGGAGATGAAAAATAAGAGGTCTCCGTTCTCTTCTACCCATACATTCATCCCAATATCCCCATTCCCAAGAGGCATTGAACCCGATGAGTTTACGCTCGGACTATCCCAAACAACATTGCATTGTTTTAAATTGGGTATTTGTCCTAAGATATTGCCATTATTAAAGATTAGGCAAATGGTGAGTGATAAAATTAGTATTGTATTTTTCATTGTTGGTTAACTAAGATTTATGCTGTAGGGAAAGTCCAGGGTTTACGGTATGGCCGATATAAAAGGCGGTTTGCGGCTGGATTATCGACTATCAATTCTGTTTCAGGATTCCATTTTATTTTTTTCCCAGTTGTCATCGCGATCTCTCCCAATAATCCAACAGAGATAGAGCGGTGTGCGATGTCCACTGGAGCTGAGGTCTCTTTTCTTGTTTTGATACATTCGAGGAAATTACCAACATGGTCATCACATTTGTACAGATGGATCTCATTTTCTCCGATAACTTCTTCTAAGATTTTTGGATTTGAGGCTACAATTCTATTCCCGCGGTCAACATGGATCCACCCTTTTTCTCCGTACCAAGTAGTTCCCATTCCGTGAGGCTGACGTGATGCGTTCGCGACTCTCATCTCTACTCCATTGGCGTACTTACACAGAAAATCGTACTCCACCGGCACATTATAAAGACCTTCTTGTGGGTAAAAGCCAATGCCTTCAATCTCCACAGGACCTGAGCGTTCCATGCCAAGTCCCCATTGTGCGATATCGATGTGGTGGCCTGCCCAGTCTGTCAGCTGACCTCCAGAATAATCAAGGATCCATCGCCAGTTTACATGGCAAACTCCCCGAAAGGGAACCTTAGGAGCAGGTCCCAGCCACATATCCCAGTCAAGCCCAGCAGGTATCTCCATCGGCGGTGGTGTGCCTACACCCTGACCTCCATCTGGCAATCCTACTTCAACGCGAAGTACTTTACCAATCCGGCCATTGACGGTTAGCTCTGCTCCTTGTCTGAAATTTTTTACCGAACGCTGCCAGCTTCCTGTTTGCCAAACTATATTATTTTTTTGGACTGCATTTACGATTGCTCGCCCCTCCTGAATTGTTCGAGCCAATGGCTTCTCCCCGTAAACATCGATTTTTTTATTCGCCACCGCTGTGTAGATCAGTCCATGCCAATGATCGGGCAAGGCAATTGATACTGCATCAACTTTCTCTTTTTCCAAAAACTCGCGGTAATCACCATATATTCTGCAATCATTATTCGAATTGGCTCCGTCGATAATTTTTTTTGTCTTTTCTAATTTATGAGCGTCCACATCACAGGCCGAAACGATCTGTAATTCTTTCACCCGTTTTAAAAAGCCTCTCATATTGCTTGTTCCCTGACTGCCGACTCCGATGAGCCCCATTGTAATGCGATCACTTGGCGGAAGTTTGCCACCCATTCCTAGGGCAGTAGAGGGTATTATTTGCGGAATAATTAATACCCCTGTTGCAATGGATGCAGTTCTTTTCAGAAAATCTCTTCTGGTTGATTTATCAATCATCCTATCTATTTATTATTGTATTTTGTTTGATAAATTAGATTGTCTAACTTCCATAATGTTAGTGTTATGGTGATATTAGGCATTCTTAATGACCTTCAAGAGGGACATTAAGAATGCCAGCTTCTGTTATTTGATAATAAAAGGCAGTTATGCCCTTTATTTCATCTCAAAACAGATCGTTGGATCAAGTGGATATCGCCCAAAGTTTTCGCCATAAATAGCTAATCCTCGAGGAAGAGCAGTGTCAACTTCAAATCGAATTTTCATTGTTTTTCCTTCGCTCTCTTTTAGAAGTGCTGTTGGAATATTGGCTTCAACCAGGTAGCCGTATGATCCTGCTTCTTTGAGTGTTTTATCCTTTTTTTGAGAATTCCAAGAGAGAATTCCGCGATGATCGGCCGGATCATCTTCAAGAGTAAAAGTACCAACACAGCTATTATTCACGATGATTCTCACCATTGACGGGAATTTCTTCTCATCGGTCATTGGGTACGAATTTTTGTTCCGACTTGGGTCTACTGTCCCTTGTCCTAGCATATAATCACCAGCGATTATATTAGCCCCTTCTTTATCTTTCCCAAATAATTGCTTGGCAGAAACTTCTGCTAGGATTCTGATAGAGGAGAGTTTATCGGCTTTTAGACCTGCAGGGACCGCCACCTGATATTCGAAAAATCCTGACCCTGCTCCATTCACCTTTAATCCATCTAAAACATTCCATTGTTTTTGAGTCCATTTGGCATCGGTGAATGTGTTCGGGGCAAAACGAAGAAGTGTAATTTGCTTTCCGTCCTTGGTGATCGTTTCGTTCCGTGGTGATTGACCGTTTGATACGTTGAAGGTTGTGAAATTACGGGCCAGAACCTGTCCTGAAGTGGTTTCCAGAGTTATCCGAAGTACCGATACCGATCGTTTAGCCGGCATCTGTATGGCTAGTTTCTCAATATCTTTAGTCATCCATGGGGTATATGGTGTGGTAAGCGAATAGTTTGAATAGATCTCAAACCGTCCAAGTGCGTCCCATCCACTTAGCTCAGCCTTAATGGTTAGATTGGTCGCTGCCAGCTTATCGTTTAAAACAGATAAATAAAGGGGGACATCTACTTTTGCTGAGGTTTCAACATTCTGACAGAGCTCGCTTCCAGTACTGATATAATAGGAATTATGAAGATCATTTAAGGTCATTCCAGGCATAAGGTTTTCGATTCCGGTGAATTTTTGTGTCCGGTCAAAACGGTAGTAACCATTCCATTCATTGATCACATCGTGATGTTCGGTATAGAGCCACCCGCATGTTTTGGGATGCTTGCGAAATTCGTTCATCATGATATGGTAGTCCCAACTCCAGTCGATATCGCCAGTACTGCCGTCATAGCCCCAAACGTTCCCACATTCACTGTTGAACATAGGTTGATTTCCCTGTACATACTCTCCAATATAATTCCATTTCGATCCGGCAAAAGTCTTTGCATCAATATCATCCAACATCTTTTTCCAGTCGTAACCTGGCAGATACGCATGCCAAGAGTTTAAGTCTGTGATGACATGATCGTTATTGCAGGGTGAATTGTCTTCCACAAATCGACTTTGATCAAGACTTTTGGCTTTTTTATACAACTCGGCAACTCTAACTTGGGTTTCTGTCTGGTAACCGCGCTTGCCATTTTTGCGAGAGGCTAGCGACCAGGTTTCGTTAAACAATACCCATGAAAATACGGAAGGGTGATTATAATCCCGTTTGATCATTCCGCGCATTGTAAATTCCGATTCTCTGAACATGTTGTCGTCAGGATCACCCCATGAATTAGGCACATCGGCCATGATGAGTAATCCCAGACGGTCGGCCCAATAGAGTTTCCGCGGAACTTCAACTTTAATGTGAATACGGTTTCCGTTAAGTCCGATCCTTTTCGACATTAAAATCTCATTTCTCATAAATTCGTCACTCGGGAAGGTATAAAATCCATCGGGATGATACGATTGATCTAACGTGAGCTGCAGGTAAACTGGTTTATTATTTAGCGCCACATAAGGATACTCGCTTCCCGGAAGTTTGGTCACACTGATCTTCCGCATTCCGAAATAGGAAGATACTTGATCCATTTCTTTCCCATCTTCAACAAGTGAAACTTCAGTCTCATACAAGAACGGATCTTCCAGATTCCAAAGGTGAGCATTCGGGATTGGAATTTCAAGGTGAGCTGTTTGCGCCCCTTTTTTAACTTTCGCTGTAAAGATTTGCACATTTCCAGTATTGAATTTCACTTTCACCAAACTATTTTTTCCAACTGGCTGATTGAACGAAATTTCTAGCTTGGCCTTGTTGTTGTCGATATCAGGTGTAAAATGGATAAGGTCGGCGTAATTGCTTCCACGAGCTTCAAGATAAACCGTCTGCCAAAAACCTTTTACGTCGCCATATCCTTGCTTCCCCTCAAGTTTATAAGGAAGCTTGGAATCGTCGACCTTGAAAACCAAGTTTTGCTCACTTTCCCAATTGAGATTGGATGTGAGTTCAAATTCAAAAGGAGTATAGCCACCTCGGTTTGATCCTATCTGTTTCCCATTGACCCAACCAGTTGTGGCATAATCACTTGCTCCAACCACCACGAAGATTCGCTTGTTTTTCCAGGCTTCTGGTATTTTTACTTTGCGGGCATACCAAGCAATATCTGATTCTGGCGCTACTTCCGAAAGTTTAGATCCCCACGGAAAGGGAACGAGGATCTTTTTATTAAAAGAAGATGGATCCTCGAACCATTTTTGAGACTCTCCGATATTCTCTTTGTCGAATTTAAAATCCCAATATCCATTTAGATTAACCCATTCGGAACGCATAAAATCTGGTCGCGGATGTTCGGGCAACGGAATTGTTTTATTTGACTTCGTTTGACTATATCCAGAAAGGCAAAATAGGCAGAAGATAGCGGCTAGTAGGGATAGGTTTTTCATGACTTAAGTTGGGTTATTCTAGGCTTTGGATCAGATTTCGCTTAGATCCAAAGCCTAGAAAATAGGGTGACTTATGTTTTGGTTTTACTTTGAATGATTAGAAAATGAAGCAGGTTGTTTGCTGAATATTTTATGTATTCTAGTCATGTCGAATTTTTTTGTCCGGTCGTAGTTGTATACTCCATTTTGTTCTTGCTCCACATCGGTAAGTTGTGTATAGCAATAACCCGACATATACTCCGTATTCAAGATTACATCCGTAAGTTTTTCTAATCTGTCATATAGTTCATCCAACGTTTTCGGACCTTGTCCATATCCCCAGGTGTTATCTGCAAACGCTTTCCCAGTCACCCATTTAATGCCTCCATATTCGTCAAGGAAATAAGGTTGACCTTCATAAGGTGCTTGTTTCTGATTGTTGTTAAATACCGGTGTTTTTTGTGTTGGAGTCAGTTGTGTTTTTAATGACTCTGGATTTTGCTCGTAGTTATGAGCCGTATATAAATCGGTCATTACATGGAAATATCCACTCGCGTCATTGATTGGTCTGGTTGGATCAATCATTTTGGTCACATTGATAACATCGGTAAGCATACGGTTATGCTGAACACTTCCTCCGGTTTCATTAAAGGGAGTCCACCCAATGATGGAAGGGAAATTTCTGTCACGAAGAACAATCTCGTTCCATTCGGTTAGGAAGTTACGAGCTGACTCAATGCTAGAGTTGGTAATACCCCAACTTGATGATTCTCCCCAAGTTAGGTAACCTAGCTTGTCGGCCCAGTAGTGAAAACGTTCCTCAAAGACTTTTTGGTGCAGACGTGCACCATTAAATCCTGCATCCATCGACATCTGAATATCGTGTTTTAACGCTTCATCGGTAGGAGCGGTCCAGATTCCATCAGGATAAAAGCCTTGATCAAGGACGAATCTCAAGAAGATAGGTTGGTTGTTTAAGAAAAGTTTATTCCCTTCGATATGTATTTTACGCATACCTGCATACCCTTTTACTTCATCGATCACAACATTTTGTTTATCGAGCACTTGATAAATTACATCGTATAGGAATGGTGATTCTGGAGACCAAGTTTTTGGATTCTTAATTGAAATAGTAGATGGGATATTTTGTGCGGCAGCCATCTCTTGCTGACCCACAATTTTTGTCCCATCAAGGACTTTGATTTTTAGTTTCATCCCACGCTCTAAACCATAAAAATTAGGTTGAAAAGAGAATTTTGAGTTGTCAAGGTCAGGAAGGACAAAACAGTTTTTAAGTCCATTTTTCGCTACGGCCTCGAGCCATACTGTTTGCCAAATTCCTGTTGTTCGAGTGTAGCTGCATCCTTCAGATTTCATACGAGAACATTGTTTGCCTCCAGGTTGCTCATTCGATCGCACATTGTCAACAATACCTAAAACCAGGTTTTGTTGTTGTCCAGATACGATATATTTCGTGATATCATATTCAAATGAAGAAGTGCCTCCATAATGCATTCCGACAAGCTTGCCATCGATGTAGAGTGAGCTTTGGTAATCGACGGCCCCAAAGTGAAGAATCACTCTTTTGCCAGTCCAAGTTGCAGGGATGTCAAGCTTACGTTGATACCACATTGCCTCAATGAAATCGGTATATTTTACACCAGAAAGCTTACTCTCAGGGCAAAATGGGACAGTGATCTTGTCATTAAATCCTTGTGAATTTTGAAAATTTCTATCTACACCCGATTTGCTAAAGTCGAAGGTATAGCTCCAGGTGCCATTCAGATTAATCCACTCAGCCCGTTCAAATTGCGGTCTTGGATATTCCGGTCTAGGTGTATCAGACGTTGCTCCGTAAGCACTGATTAGACTCACGAAGAGTATAGCTGAAAATGGTAGAATTCTTTTCATTGTGTACGTTTTTAAGAAATTTCAGATTAATGTTTTTGTTCAGATTATTTAGGTTAGGTAAGATATTTGTAATGGATTCCGCCTAAGTGAGCAGAATCCATTACTTTGCAATTATCCTTTTTTTGCTTGAATTTTTTTTGTTTCACCATTCACGATAATGGTCACTTTACGAGGCTTTTCTGAAGTAACCTTGTAACTGATCACTTTGCCATCTTTCCATTCAAGGCTTACGATAAAGTTTCCACGTGCTTTTAGCCCTTGCACTGAACCGCTACTCCAAGCTGTCGGCAAGGCAGGAAGAAAACGGATGATTGGTTGACCATCTGTAGTCTTTTCATGACTCTGGATTAACATCTCTGCAATGGCAGAGCATCCCCCAAAGTTGCCATCGATTTGGAATGGGGCATGTAGGCAGAATAAATTTCCTGCACCACGTCCAATAAGCATATCGACTAATTTATTGGCATGATCGCCATCCTGCATACGAGCCCAGAAATTTGCTTTCCAAGCCATTGACCAACCTGTTGAGGCATCGCCACGACGCTCAAGTGCAATTCTTGCCCCTTTAAATAAGACAGGCACTTGAGGATTAATTTCGGTTCCTGGATAGAGTCCCCAAAGATGTGAAGAGTGACGATGGTGAATATCGGTCTCTTCAAAATCTTCTTGCCACTCCATAATACGACCCTCTTTATTTACTTGAGTAGGTTTTAATCGAGCTCTTGAAACATCTAAACCTTTGGCGAAATTCTCATCGATTCCAAGTGATCTAGCTGCTTCAGCTGTGGCTGCAAATAATCCGCGAATAATCTGTAAGTCGAAGGTAGAGCCAATACAGAATGAAGTTGTTTGACTTTTTCCTTCACTGTCGGTATACCGATAACCATTCTCTGGTGAGTTAGATGGTGCGGTAACTAATAATTTAGTTTTTGGATCTTCAACCAATACCGCTTGGCAAAATTCACTCGCTCCTCGCATAAGCGGATAATATTTTTTCAAAAATTCTTTATCCTGAGTGAATGCATAATGAGTAGATATATGTTGTGCTAACCAGGCTCCACAGGTTGGACCTACGCAAGCGCCTAAGTTACTAGGTGATGTGTCGAACCAAGGGTTTTGAGTATGGTTGGCCATCCATCCTGGAGCATTGTAATAGGCTTTTGCCGTTTTAGCACCTTCTACTGCAACCCCTTCCATGAAACGCATCAATGGAAGATGACAGTCTGATAAGTTTGCCACTTCTGCTGGCCAGTAATTCATCTGCAAGTTGATGTTACTATGGAAATCACCGCGCCAAGGGGTGTCATACTCTTCCGCCCAAATACCTTGAAGGTTCGTTGGAAGTTGAGAATCCGGACGTGATCCTGAGACCATTAAATGGCGACCAAATTGGAAGTATAAAGCTGCTAAAGCAGGATCAGAGATGGTCTGTGCTAGACGAACGCGATCAGGCGTTGGAAGCTTCGAGTTTGCGCCCTGTGGAAGGGTGATATGACAACGATTCATAAGTGAACCATGATCAGCAGCTACATCATTTAGTATAGCTTGAAAGGGTTTAACCAACGCGCTGCTTACTCGTTGATGAGCTAAAGCGACATAATCTTTATGATACAGATCTGTTCCTGCACTAACAATTAAAGTTGCTTCATCGGCTCCGACAACGGTATAACCAGCTTCGGTAAGAGTTGCTTTACCTCCTTTGATAGAGATTCCTAAAACTGCTTGATAACGGACTCCTTCACCCGCTGTAACTCCAACTGGTTTAACAAATGCAAGTTGACCTTCTAATATCTGAAGACCATTTTCTGTACGGGTTGTCGCTGCCTCTTTCCGAGATAGAGAAGCCGTGAATGAGAGTGAACCTGGTTTGTTTGCCTTAAGATTCAATGCGATAACTTCATCTGGTTTTGAGACAACTAAGTCACGCGTGTAGCTTATGCCATTTTGGGTGTATTCGGTATGAGAAACTCCGCGCATAAGGTTCAGATCGCGTCGGTAACCTGAATAGGCAGGCTCGATCACTTTTGTCGCTGCCACAGGGGTTAATACTGCACCATTAAATAATAGGGTTAGATCACCTAAGGTTTGATAGGTGCCAAATTGATCACGTGTCGACCATCCACTTACACCTTCAGGGTAACTGAAATTCTTACCCATCTCTAATTGTGCCGCTTCTACATTGCCTGCGAAGAGATTTTTGCGCACTTCGGGAAGACATTTATAGGCATTGTAATTGTTCCCGTCATAAGGGCCACCCGTCCAGACGGATGACTCATTAAGCGCGATCCGTTCTTTATCGATACCGCCCATATCCATGGCACCAAGTCGGCCATTGCCTAATACGGTAGATTGATGAAATGATTTGGCTGGTTGAATAAACCATACACTCATCGGTTCTGCAGGAGGCGCAATGATTTCTGTTGGCGTCTTGCCAGCTGTGCTGGGCTGCTTTGCCATAACTGGGAGTGCGATCAAAGCTAAAAGGATAGCCTTGCAACTCAATAGTACTAATTTTCTCATGTTGAATAGTCGATTAATTTAAATGATCTGATAGTTTAATATTGTTAATTTATTCATCGTTATTGAATGGTAGATTGGAAATGATATCTGCCTGATCCAATACGATATATTGCTTTATTATTTTCGAATTTCAGAAAGATGACCCCTTTTGCATTAGTCATGCTATTCCCTGATTCAGTCACCAAATTAGGATTTTTTGTCGGTATATAAACCGACGCATCGGTATTTGCAGGAATCGTCACGTCAATAGTTAGATTTTTTCCCTCGGTCTTCCATGCTGTGGCTATCTCTCCCTGAATGGAACGATATGTTGTGGTTGCATGGGTAAGTCCATCTTTTATGATAGGCTCAATGCGGATGCTTTTGTAGCCTGGCTTTTCTTGAATGATTCCTCCAATTATGCGATACAGATATTCACCTACCGCTCCAAAAGAGTAATGATTCAGCGAATTCATGCCACCTTGAGGATTTACCCCGTCCCACGCATCCCAGCGTTCCCAAATAGTAGTTGCACCCACAGATACTGGGTAAAGCCACGAAGGGGCACTCTTGGTTAACAATGTTTTATAAGCATCCTCATCTTTCCCCGCAAGATGCAGTCCAGGGAGTAGGCGAGGGGTGCCGATAAATCCAGTGCGTGGATGCCAGTCAAAACGTTTTACCTCATCGACATAGTGCTGGCTCATTTTTTCTTTTAAGGGTTCAGGCACTAATCCCATGGTAAATGCAAGGGCATAGCCACTCTGACTGCAGTTTATAATCCGTCCGTCATTATCCAGATACCTTTTTATAAAGGCAATCTTGATATTTTTGAACTGGGTCTCAAATGCAAGAGCATCTTTTTTCTCTCCGATAGCACTAGCCATCTCGGCCATAAGTTTGTAATCAAATGCTGCATAGGCTGTTCCAATAACCTCCTTACTTGCGCCTCCGTCATTACTTAGCCAATCGCCATTTCCTACCTTGCCGGTATAAATAAAATTGGTGCTTTGTGCTGAAATCCAATCTAGATTCCGTTTCATCGCGGCATAATGTTCCCGAATAATGGTGGTATCACCATATGTTTGGTAGATCTCGTATGGACAGATTATCCCTGCATCAGACCATCCAATGTTTGGACCATCACCAGGACCAAATGTTGGAGCATGATCGGCAAAGTGACCATCTGGCATCTGAGCTTCTTCACATACATCAACCAGCCAACGACTAAAAAATGCCGCAACATCCATGTTGTAGACTGCTGCACGCATAAAAAATTGAGCATCGCCAGTGTATCCGCACCGTTCGTTCCGTTGAGGACAATCAGTAGGAATGCCCATGTAGTTGCCTCTTTGCGACCATTGAATGTTTTCAGCTAACTTGTTTAATAAGGGTTCAGAGCAGGTGAATTTTCCTACTTCTGGACAGTCACTATGAAATATCAGTCCCGTCAGGCAATCTAGAGTCGGTTTCTCTTTTAATCCTTTTACTTCAACATATTGAAATCCGTGATAGGTAAAATTGGGCTCAAAAGTCTCCTCTTTATCACTTTTAAAGACGTATTTGTCTAATTGAATACGATGTTTTTTCACTACGGTAAGGTTTCCCAAAAATACCCTGCCATTAGTTTCTCGCATCTCTCCATGCTGAAATGTTAGGGTGTCTCCGGCGTGACCGCGAAATTTAAAGCGACACCAACCGACGATATTCTGATCAAAGGCAAAAACATAAATCCCTGGCTTGGGTTCGCTAATAGATACTGGTTTGATTTCTTGTGTTATTCGAATCGGATCACCACGTTGTCCGACTAGCTTTCCAACTTTAAAGTCGATTCCAAGTTGAGGTAGTGAAACAGGGTTCCATTGGGAAGATTTAAATCCGGGTTTATCCCATCCCCTCGACTCTTTTCTAGCATCATAGGTTACCCCTTCGTAGATACCCGCAAACTGAAGCGGTCCATTAGCTGTTCCTTCCCAAGTGCCGTCAGTACCGATGATCTGATGCTCGCCATTGGTGTATTCCATATCAAGTTGTGCGAAGAGTAGGGGTTCTTTGCCATAAATCGCTTCAAGCTTACCTTTCCATTTTTGCCAGCCACCACTGTACCATCCGTTACCAAGAATAACTCCCAAGGCATTTGCCCCTTTGCAGACTTCCTTTGTGACGTCGTAAGTTTGAACTTGGACGCGTTTTGTATAGTTTGTCCATTCGGGCGTTAACAGTTGATCGCCCACCCGCTGTCCGTTTAGGTGTATTTCGTATAGGCCAAGTGCAGTCGCATAGATCGTTGCCCGACGAATGATTTTGTTGACCGTAAACTCTTTACGGATATAGCGAGGCTTAGCATATTCTGATGAATCATTTTGATGAACGCCAATCCATTTTGCTTGCCATTGTGTTGGGTCAATAATCCCCATGCTCATTTGAGCAGGCTTACTCCAAGAGCTCATCTTGCCTTCCGAGTCCCAGATGCGTACCTTCCAAAAATAGGCCATGCCTGATCTTAGTGCTCCACCTGCATAAGTTAGTTGAGTGTTTTGATCAGTATTCTTTTTGCCACTATTCCAAAGCTCTCCTTGATCTTTTGATAAATTATCTAGAGACGCTGAGACGAGAATCTGGTAGGCGGTTTGCTTCACTCCTCTTTGATCGGACTCAATGATCCAACTCAATCGCGGTTGTAGCGCATCGATGCCTTGCGGATTGATCAGGTATTCGCATCTTAAGTTCTGCACGCGAATGCCTGACGCAAAAAGCGCAAGCGATAAAAGGAAAAGTGTTGAGAGAATCTTCATGTAATCTTATTGACTGATTTTAAGAACTAAAGGTAGCTTTTGAATAAATTCATTAGGGATATCATTGATCTCCTCAGGAATTTCAACTGTTAGTTCACTAACACTTTGCTCAAATTTGACAGCCGCTGACAGCCCTAAAATCTGAACCGATTTTATAGAGATTGGATTTACTGGAGCGCCGCTTCCAAGAGGTACGACTTTTAAACTTCCCGGTTTTGGATCCAATACAATAACATACAATAGCTTATCTTTTGTGGTAAAGCGAACTTCGTCACTTGCAAATGGTTTACTATCAATCGTGCGTGCATTGTAATGCTCACCTTCAGCTGCTTTGGCAGCTGCTTCTGCACCTGCATTGGCGATAGACTCCCCTTTTTTTACCTCTTTTTGGACTCCGGATCCAGCTCTAAAAATATGCCATGGCTTAGTCCCATAAATCGCTTCTCCATTAATTTTGAGCCAGTCACCAACATAGGCTACGACTTCACGTTGTGTTTTCGGTATAGATCCGTCTGAGCGTAGCTCGACATTTAACAATAAAGTTCCATTTTTACTCACTACGTCGGAAAGCATCTGAGTAATCGAACGCGCATCATGCTGACGGTGTGAATCTTCGATATAGAACCAGTCGCCAAATGAGATCTCCGACTGCCAAGGTTTATCTTGAATCGTGTTACACGTTCCTTGCTCAACATCGTAAACAGTTCCTTGCATTTTACGCTTAATGGTTTGAATGGCTTCTATTTTCCCATTTTTCTTCAGGCTATTGTTATACAGATGGGTGGTTAATTGCTTGCCATAGTCACCGTAGTTAAAATCATAAGCATCGTAGTAGAAATAATCGGGCTTATATTTATCGATAAGCTCAAGATGTCGCTTCAAATAATTCTCCTTCATCTTCGTCTCTAGCTCAGGTGTTCGTTTTGCTGGCGGAGGTCCGTAAAGGTCTGCTGGATCATAGCCTTCCCACCATTTGCCTTTCCCATCTGCTTTGGTTAGGTACCCATCATAAGGGATCCCTTTTTTAGGTCCGAACTTATCGGCACCAAAAGCTGTAATCCACCAGGTCCAAAATCGATTATCGTGTGAGGTAACACCAAAAGGGAGTTTTTGCTTTCTTGTCGCCTTCTCAAATTCGCCTACGATATCTTTCTTCGGTCCTATATTCACGGAGTTCCAAGGGTGATAAGTCGACTTAAATAGGTCGAAATGATCGTGATGGTTTGCAGTCGTTACAAAGAATTTCGCCCCATTGGCTTTGAAGAAATAAAGCAACGAGTCGGCATTGAATTTCTCTGCTTTCCATTGATGTATGACATCTTTATACCCAAATTCAGAGGGGTGACCATAGGTTTTAAGGTGGTATGAATAGGCATTCTTGCCAAATGTTTCCCCTTTGACATCTTCCATATACATGTGGCGAGCATACCAGCCGCCGCCACTCTGCGGCATCGACTGAGGACCCCAATGACACCAGATGCCAAATTTCCCTTCGCTAAACCATTTCGGACATTCGTATTGAGCGGCAAGCTCATCCCAAGATAGCTCTTTTTGATTGGTCGTTTGTCCATACGAAGATGGAGCGATTAAAATCAGAAGTAAAATGATTAAGGTTGAATTGATTAAATAGGGTAGGTTAGGCTTTTTCATTTTTTTTAGATGCTATAGGGTTGGTAATTCCCAAGGTTTACGGTATGGTCTGGTTAATAAGCGTGTAGCGACAGGATTTCCAATGATCTCCTCCTTTTTTGGATCCCAGATGACCGGTTGCTCTGTGGTCATGGCGATTTCGCCTAGCAATCCAATGGATATGGAACGATGGGCAATTTCTACTGGAGCCACAGTCTCTTTTCTCGACTTAATACACTCTAAGAAGTTGCCAATATGGTCATCGCTTTTATAGAGATGGATCTCATTTTCTCCGATCACCTCTTGCAGTATTTTAGGATCTGATGCTTCAAGAACACCTCTGTCGACATGTATCCACCCTTTTTCGCCATACCACACAACACCCTTCATGTGTTTAAGTCGTGAATGATTGGCTACCCGCATTGTGATCCCGTTTTCATAGCGACAGTTGAAATCATATTCAACAGGTGTATTGTATAATCCTTCTCTAGGATAGGTTCCTTTGCCTGAGATCTCTACTGGTCCCGATCTTTCCATGCCAATTCCCCATTGCGCAATGTCGATATGATGACCAGCCCAGTCGGTTAGTTGACCGCCTGAATAATCAAGTATCCAGCGCCAATTTTGATGACAGGTGCCACGATAAGGTGATTTTGGCGCTGGGCCAAGCCACATCTCCCAGTTAAGTCCCGCAGGAACTTCTTGTATTGGCGGTGTTCCAACCCCTCTGTTGCCATCAGGAAGACCAGCGTCAATGGAAATAATTTTCCCAATTCGTCCATTGATAACTAGTTCGGCGGCACGTCTGAAGTTTGGAGTTGACCGTTGCCAGCTACCTGTTTGCCAAACAATATTATTTTTTTGAACAGCATGCACGATGGCTTTGCTATCATAAATACTCCGTGCAAGGGGCTTCTCACCGTAGACATCTAATTTTTTATTTGCTGCAGCACTATAGATCAATCCATGCCAGTGGTCTGGTAGAGCTATGGATACGGCGTCAAGCTTTTCTGTTTCTAGGAACTCCCGATAGTCTTCGTGGGTTCTGCAATCCGTTGATTTTTGTGCTTTGTCAATTAGGTTTTTCGCATCTCTGCTATGGTTCGAGTCAACATCACAAACGGCCACAAATTGCACCTGCTTTAAACGAGTAAGAAAATCCTCTAAGTTGCTCGTTCCTTGATCGCCTGTACCGATACAGCCCATGACAATTCGATCGCTAGGAGCGAGTCTGCCACCCATTCCCAATGCCGTTGAAGGGATCAGTTGAGGCAAGATAATTCCGCTAGCAACTAGCGAAGTTGCTTGCTTTAGAAATTTGCGACGGTTGTGTTGAACTGACATTTATTTGAACTGTTTTATTTTTTATTCGGTCTGTTTGACATCTCGAAGTCCAGTGTGGCTCCATCTTTGATCTGATCATGTGTGAAAG
>Ga0209829_10001706_pt1 | contig 17396 bp, 18 predicted proteins | sample C_140205_EF_Meta_FD_187311 | JGI IMG/M metagenome (GOLD analysis project Ga0209829, IMG submission 187311) | Freshwater microbial communities from Lake Croche, Canada to study carbon cycling - C_140205_EF_MetaG (SPAdes) (version 2) | ecosystem: Environmental > Aquatic > Freshwater > Lake...
ATCCAGTCGGGATGGGTCTGGCTCCATGCGTGTTCGATTTGCAGAACAAGATCTTCTCCCAGTTTGGGCAGTGTGCGCGCCATGCGGGAAGACTCCAACAATACTCCCTCGGATTAAAGTCTAAAAGCTAGAAAGTTTTGGTATTACTTGTTTTTTGGTCAGGTACTGAACGAGACACTCAGTCCAATCATGTCATTTTCCATTCCGGCGAGTGTAATGAAAGAGGAGCCTTCGTCGGTGGAATTGCCGGATGAGCGAGCCACCTTTTGGCATCAGCCGGACGGAAGTGTTGACGTGCATTTCAGGGACAAGCCTGATATCAACCCCGTCTCAATCACTTTGGCTATCCTGTTGATCAGGTTCTCTATTTGGTCGTCGTATTGGGACGCGAGAAAGGAAGAGAAGGCAAACCTGGAAAAAGAAAAGCAGAAGAAAAAGGAGCTCGAACTCATCGCCGAATCCCCGGAGTATCATGAATGCCTCGCAGAACATCCCGAGCGGTATGATTCTCGGCTCGAGGATGTCATTGATGATTTCATCTCCTGGCGCGCAACCCGAAGAAACCGCGCACCGGCTCAAGCAATGAAGCCGAAGTCAGATTGATTTTCTCGTTATGCGGTCACGCCTCGAAGAAATTCCTCAGCAAACGGATGCCCGCGTTCTGGCTTTTCTCGGGATGGAACTGGCAGGCGAAGATGTTTTCGCTTTGGATGGCTCCGGCGAAGGTGTCCGCGCCGTAGGTGGTGGTGGCGGCGATGATCGTTGGATCCGCCGGGACCGGGAAGTAGGAGTGGACGTAATAGAAGTAGGGCTCAGCTCCGAGTCCCTTCCAAATGCCGAATTCAGGCGTGCTGGGGATGACCGAGTTCCAGCCCATGTGGGGGATCTTCAGGCCGGGCTGCTCTCGGAAGCGCTTCACCTTTCCGGAAAAAATCCCAAGTCCGGCGACTCCGGGGGTCTCCTCGCTTTCCTCGAACAGAATCTGGTAGCCGAGGCAGATGCCGAGATACGGCATCCCGGCGGCGATGCGCTCACGGAGGGAGGAGGCGAGTCCGCGCTCCTCCAGGCGGGCCATGCAGTCGCCAAACGATCCGACGCCTGGAAGTACGAGATGAGTCGTACCTTCGAGGCCCGCGGCGTCCGCGACGATTCGCGGGGTGATGCCGAGTTCGTTGAGGGCGTTGGCAACGCTGCGGAGGTTGCCGGCGCCGTAGTCGATGAGCGCGACAATCATGATCTCAGAGCGCTTCCTTCGTGCTCGGGATGCCTTTTACCCGCGGGTCGCGCTCGCAGGCGTCTCGCAGGGCGCGGGCGAGGCCTTTGAAGATGGCCTCGGCGATGTGGTGGCCGTCGCGACCATAGAGCAGCTCGATGTGGATGTTGGCACGGAGGTTGGAGGCCAGCGCACGACAGAATTCCTCAACGAGGGTGAACGGTAGGTTCGGGGCCGAGGGCGTGTCCGCCGGTGCACGGAACTCCAGGTGCGGTCTGTTGCTTAGATCGACGACCACGCGGGCCAGTGTCTCATCCATCGGCAGGTAGCAGCAGCCATAGCGGCGGATGCCTTCCTTGGTGCCAAGGGCTTCCTTCATCGCCTCGCCAAGCGTGATGCCGGTGTCCTCCACGGTGTGGTGGAAATCAACCTCGATGTCGCCTTCCGCTTTGATCGAGAGATCGAAGAGACCGTGCTTCGAAAACAGCGTGAGCATGTGATCGAAGAAGGGGATTCCGGTGTCGATGGACGACACGCCGGAGCCATCGAGATCAAGGCTGAGTTCGATCGAGGTTTCGGCGGTCTTGCGGCTGCGGCTGGCTTTGCGGGCTTGCATGGGAAATGGATCTGAAGGCGCGGGTCACTTCATGAGCCCGGATTTTTTCGCGAGGGACTCGAGTTCCGTGATGAGGGCGGCGGGCACCTTGGCGGCGCGGGCCTCAGAGAGGGCGGTGGTGGCGGCGGCCGGGTCCGAACTGTGAACGGCGGTCCAGGCCGTGCGCCAAGCTCTGCCGGCATCGAATTTGAGATCGAACTTCAGTGCTTCGAGCCGCTTCATTTCCTGATCGGCGTATTGGGTGGACTCGTCGAGGGTGGCTTTGTTGTAGGGGTCTGGAGTGATCCATTTCACGCCGGCAGCCTTCTCAGCGGCCAGGCGTTGGACGTTGGCGGCATCCTCCTCGGCGATCGCGCGTGCGCTGGCATTGCGATCTTCGACAGGCATCCGCTCCAGGCCAACCTTGCGGTCGTTGAGACGTTTTTCCAAGCCTGCGGAGCTCTCGACGAGCTGGGTGTGATACTGTTGGATCACCTGCTTGACTAGGGGGAGCACGTCCTTGAACTCCGAGGTGGTGGAGTAGTCGGTCTCTAATTTGGTGAAGTCGCGCAGCGCGGAAATCCACTCACCGGCCCTGGCATGGGCACGGACCGAGGTACCCAGAATTTGTGCTTCGATCTCGACCTTGTTGGTTTGGCGCTCGGTGGCGGAGACGACCCTTCCCGACAGTTTCACGCCGCCTTGGGAAATGAAATCGAGCTCCTTCTCAAGCTCACCCGTGATCGCCTTGGCCTTGGCTGCGAGCGGGCCGGTTGGGAAGTCCTTGACGAACTTGTAGCAGGAAGCGAGGCGGCTCTGGTAGTCGCCTGCGGTAAGAAGGTCCGGGGCCGGGGTCAGCTTGGAGATTTCGACGAAGGCCTTTTCATTGGGTTGATCTCGGTCGACATTGGCGACGTCCGACTTGGCGACGGTCTTTTCCTCCTTGATCGAATGCGTCACCATGACCTCCATCACGAACGAGTCCGGGCTTTCCCTGAGGATCGTGCCTTCAAAGGTGGTGCCGTTTTTGAGATGAAGGGTGTCAGCTGCTGCGGAACAAATCAGCCCGGCGAAGAAGGTGGCCGTGAGGGTGTGGCTCTGTTTCATGGAAGTTGGATTCAGTTACCTGGAGGGGCGGAGGTCAGGGCGGCTTGCAGCGCAGCGGCGTCAGATACTGTCATCGTGCGGCCATCCTTAAAGACGATTTTCACTGATAATGGAGGAACCGCATCGGATTCGGTGGCCAAGCGCCGCGAGATCACCCGCAAGGGCAGTCTGGAAACCGACTCCTTCAGTTCCGCAGGGGCGCCGGGGGACAGGATGACGACGGGGCCGCAATCCCGGATCAGGGCGGCGGTCAATTGGTCGGTGTGAAGAATCGGGCGTTCGCTGATCGTGGTTGGGAAAGGCACCACCGCCAAGGTGAAGACCTTCGGGGTGCTGCGGCCGAGTTGTGCAAGTCTGGCTTGGGCGGTGGCGAGGAGACCGACCGTCGAATCGTCAAAAAGCATCGAGCGGTCGGTCAGCGGCAGATCGATCACCGATTGGTCTTTCGCTGTTTCGTAGAGGGAATCCCCGATCATGAAGCGCTCACTTGCGGTGCTGGCGAGATCTTCGCTCCATGAAATCAGGTTCGGATCCATGGTGATGTCCGCCACATCGAGGGTGGCTTGGAGGGCCAGCCCATAGAGAAACGCCCGACCACCATTGCCCGTGTCGGACGGACCGGGGTAATTTTGGAGCAAGGGTCCGCGCGAAAACGTCTCCCTTGCGATCTCAAGTGTTTCGATCGCTTTTTTTCGCCAGGCGGGTTCGCCCGTGGCGGCGTAGGCAGCGGCGTAAAGGGAAATCATCCGGAAGCTCGATCCGGCGTGCGGGCGTGGGTCATCAGCGATCGAGCCGAGCCGTTCCTGGCGAATCTTGAGCAGCTTCTTGCGTGCGGACTCGAAAAGCTCGCCTGCCTGGCCTGGAGTGAACCCGGATTTGGCGGCGATGTCCTCCGGCGCATGCCGGATGGCGAGACAGTTCCTGCGGAAATACTGGCGCTCGGGGTCGGACTCCGTCGGGATGTTTCCCAGGCCCTTGAGTTCGCTGACCGCCGTCATCACCTTAAGTTCGTCCGCCGAGAGGGCCTTTTCCAGTTCCTCCATGCTCCAGAGCCAGAGCTCTGGCGAGGTCCTGCCTGGCCGCCCGAGCGAAAACATTCCTCCCTGGGTGGCAAAGTGCTTTTCCGCATAAGCGATCGCGGCAACTACCCGGTCGAGCAGGACTCGTTTTCCGCTGGCTCGGTAGGCGGTGATCAGCGCCGTGGCGGCCCGAGCTTGGCTCTGGCAGTCGAGCGAAAAACGGGGCAGGGTCCAACCGCTGCCGATCCGCGAGTTGAAGATCGCGCCATCGAGGGGATCGATCATCGTGCTGGAAATCAGGTCTTCGCTCAGCTCGAAAGTGATCGCCCGGCGGAGCGATGCAGCGTCTGCCGTCTGCCCGGGCACAAGCGCGGAGCTGGCGAGCAGGTCGATGGAGCCAGAAGGAAAGAGTGAGCCACAGCCGTCAAAAGCGCGCGATCCCCGATCGTAAAGGGAGGCAAGCTGACGAATGCCCAGCGCTGCATCCTCTGCGGGTTGCTTGCTGCCCGGCGGGCACTTCGCCACCGTTTCCAGACGGCTGCGTCGCGCGGCGTTGTCGCCGATGCTGTTGTTGGTCACGTAGGCGGGATTTTCCCTCCACATCTGCATGACCAGCTTGCTCGAGTTTTCAATAAGCCCCTGCACGGTTTTGGCATCGGGGCTGACCGGGATCCACGACACTGGATTTCCCTTGGGAGTCATCCACACAAAAAGCGGCAGGCCCAGTGGCCGGTTGATTTCTGAACAGAGCACGGCCGAGAGGAGGCCGTTTTCCCGACAGGCATCCGCATCGATCAATACGGGCACGAATTGATCATTGATCTGGCGCACCGTTGCCGGGTCCTCCTCGATGATCTTCAGCACCGCGAGGTAGTCCGCTTGTTGGGGCAGGGCCACGACTCCGAACACCAAGCGGTTGGCCCGTTCCGCGCGCAACAGGGTCGTTTGGTTGAACGGCTGCCAATGCAGTGGCGAGGAGGCCTGATCCGCCAGCATGGTCGAGGGGCTGTCGGCCAGCCCGTTCTTCAGAAGTTCTGCTGCAACCTCGATGGTTGGACCGACTGGTTGGTCCACCTTCTTCCGGCACGAGGGCAGGACGGGCAAGGCCACCCCGCAGCAGAACAAGGTAAGCGTGCGCCGGGCGTTAGGGAACTTGGAAAACATGGACTCTTGGTGGATGGACGGTTGGGAGGCTTGGCGCTCCATCTTGAAGAAAAGTCTTCCGCTACTACAAGCCGAAGCTACGGTGGCGGCGGATTTCCTCAACGGTGTGACAAGTTTCGTAATTTCCAGTCAGAAGGGTGGGGTGGGCAAGACCACTTTGTCGATCAATCTCGCCCATGCCTTCGCGCGGGCAGGGGTCAGGACCTTGCTTGTGGATGCGGATCCGCAGGGATCGGTGGGACTCTCGCTCACGCGTCAATCGCGCCTGTTGACCGGGTTTTACGACTTTCTCGCCGACCCGGGCATCTCGCTCGACCGGCTGATCGTCCCGACCCGTCTTGAAACATTTTCCCTCGTCGCCAGTGGCCAGGCCAGTGATTATGAGGCAAGCGGCGGTATTGGCGGCTCTTACTTGGCACGCGTCAGGGCGTTTTTGCGGGCGGTTTCGTCACGCGGGTTTGATCTTTGCATCATCGACACGGCGGCCGGGCTCTTTGGTGTGACGGGAGATGTGATCGCCTCCAGTGACGCTGTCCTCATCCCGCAGCAGGCCGAGCCGCTGGGCATCCGTTCGGTGCCGAAGATGCTCGAAGGTCTGAATCGCCTGCGGGTGATGAATCCCCGGCTCATGGTCCTCGGAGTGGTGCTGACCATGGTTCAGCAGGATCTGGCGGAAAGCCTTGAAGCCGGTCAGGCCTTGCGACAGCTGCTGCCTCCTGATCTGGTGTTTCGCACCGCCGTGCCGCGCGATGGACTTTTCGTCCGCGCGAGCGCCCGCGGCCTGCCGGTGGGGGTGCTCGAGGAAGGAGCCGGAGCCCAGGCGGTGTTCGATGCCCTGCGAGTGGAAATTGAAGCGAAGTTTGAAAGCCCGGGCCGTCGAGCCCAGATCCACGGCTGATGGATCTGGTGAATCCATGGCTCGATTCGGTGGAGGTCCGTCGCATGGCGGAGCGCCTGCTCGCGCCTGTCCAGGAACAAGCTGTTCCAGCGCAGGATGCCGGGTTCGGCGAGCAATTCGTCGGCTACGAGCCGGTGCATGTCCCGATTCCCCGACCCGCAGCGGTGGTCTTGCCGCCTGAGCCGCAGCCAGAAGCAGTGGTCGAGCCACAGACCGAAGTGCGCGGACCTTTCCTGGATCGCGTCGGGCGCCTCCGGGACTGGCTTCATTTTCACTTTCAGGCCGTCGAGGTCTTCCTCCTCGATCGCGAGGGCGCGGTGATTTTCGACGAGAGCCGCCACGGCAAACTCCACTTTCTCGCGCGCAGCCTGGCCGTCGCGTCGCGTCGTCCCGGTGGCATGGCGGGAAATGTCCATGTGAAGGTCGGGGCCGCTGCGACGCTTGAAGTGATCCCGGTCGATACGCCCTATGGCTGCCTGGTACTCGGGGCGGTGGTCCCGGCTCCACTGGACTTGGCGGCGATCACGACGGTGATGGATGCACTGCGTTCGGTCGCTTCACCACCGCACTAAGCGGCTCTGGTCGCGCACCGAACACGGCCCCGGCAGCCTGCTCGTTTCCTCCCACGGAGGTGACGACCGCACGCGCGAATTGCCCGCTGCGGATCGCGTCGATCGCGACGGCGCACTGGAAGGCGGCCGACGCTCCGAGGGACTCGCCGATGATCCGGCGTGGGGAAAACTTCGGCCCTTGCCAGTCGACCCACGCCAGATTTTCCGGTTGATCGTGTTTAAGGACTCCGCAGCGGCCATCGACCAGCAGGGTGCGACCGTCGTCGTTCGCATCGAGGGCCACGCGCAGCTGTCGAGCGGCATCGACGCGGGCCCGGGCTCCTGAAAATGTCAGAGGATCCGGCACTTGAAGAAGTTGCGGCCCGTGATCGCCCGCCTCCAGGTAGAGCGCGGCGGCTCCTTCCGACGGCACATAGTCGCGTGAATAAAACCGCAGGGCCTCGGAGCTCAGCCAGTCGATCTCTTCGTTGCCGACCACGATGCAGCCATCCACTTCCCCGCGGCCGATCCATTCGGCCGCAAGTTCCAGACCGGTGAAAAATTCCGCGCCATCGCCGATCAGCGTGTCATTCGGCGAGGTGCTTCCAAGCAGTGCCGAGAGGTGGCTTGAAGGCGCGTTGAAGACGGTTTCCGGAAACAGGATCGGACTGGCGATGCCGGGGTCGTTCAGCACTTCGCGGTAGAAGCGGTTCGAGTAGATCACGCAGCCGTTCATCAGGGTGGTGATGACTCCGATCCGGAACTCACCCGCCAGCGAACTTGCCAGGCGCTCCGCCGGCACGGCCTCGATGACGGCGGCAGCGGCGTATTTCGAAATGGGGCTGGCGCGGCGGAGGCGCGGGAACTTCGGCACGTTCGCACCCGGTTCGGGTACCCGCAGCACCGGTGTGTTCACCGTTTCGCCAAAGGATTCACGGGTCAGTATCGAGCGCTCGATTTCAGCTCCTGAACGGACCGCTTCGCAAAGCGCCTGCACACCCCAGCCCGCAGCGCTAACGGCTCCGATACCGACGACTGAAATGCCTGCGCTCATCGGCCGCCCTCCTTTTGGAAAATCAGCGTCGCGTTCGCACCACCGAAGCCGAACGAGTTCGTCAACACGGTGCGGACTTTCGTGTCGCGGGGCGCGCGGAGGAGATCAAAGGTGCAGACCGGATCGAGCTCACGGACATTGAGGTTGGCGGGGAGCCATTGGCCTTCCAGGGCCATGAGGCAGATGACCGACTCCACCGAACCGGCTCCGCCTAACAGGTGGCCGATGGCGGACTTCGTCGAGCTGACCTTGATCTTCGAAACGTCTCGGCCGGCCCAGCGCTGGATTGCCTGCCCTTCGGCGATGTCGTTGAGCGGCGTGCCGGTGCCATGCGAGTTGATGTAGTCGATCTCACCGGAATCCAGCCCCGCCATCTCACAGGCGGCGGTCATCGTCTTCAAGGCGGCGTCGCCCTCTGGGTGTGGCTGGGTCAGGTGATGGATGTCGGTGGCGGCCCCGTAGGCGAGGACTTCCGCGATCACCCGTGCGCCGCGCGCCTTTGCGGCGGCGAGGGATTCCACCACCACAAAGCCCGCGCCCTCGCCCAGCGCCAAGCCGTCGCGGGCGGCGTCGAAGGGCCGCGGAATGCCTGAAGGACTGAGCGCCTGGAGGGTGTCGAAGCCCGCGAACACGAGCTGGCACAGGGCATCGTAGCCGCCTGCGAGCACGCGCTCGGCCTTTCCTGAACGAACGAGATGGAAGGCGTGGCCGATGGCGTTCGCGCCCGAGGCACAGGCATTGGAAATGATCCGCAGCGGGCCCTCGATGCCGAGCTGCCGGGCCATGCCGGCCATTTGCTGCTGCGGTTGGTAGGTCTCCACCCGCAAGAATTGGCCGCTGCGCTGGTTGGGCGTGGCCACGGCCTGCTTGAAATAGGTCTCGCCGAGTGCCATCGCGGCGGCGGAGGTGCCGACCATCATCGGCATCGCGCCGCCCGAAAGGCCGGCCATCGCGAGTGCCTCGCGCGCGGCCATCCAGGCCATGCGGGTGCCCCGGTCCATGCGATCCCAGGTCTTCTTGCTGATGCGTGGATCTGGCGAGGTGGCTGGGACCTCGCATTGGCCGCCGGTGCTGACCCGCTGGCGGGAGGTGTCGAAAAGATCGATCGGCCGAAACGCGCTGCGCCCGGCGCGGAATCCGGCGGCATTCTCCGAAATATCCTGGCCCATCGACGTGATGATGCCCGCGCCGGTGATCGCCACGGCGATCGGTCCGGAGTTGGAGGGGGCGTCAGCGCGGAAGGCCACTTTGTGGGTCAATGAAGTTCGGACTCGTCGGACCGGGTCAGGGCTAGCTAGGCAGTGATCCGCACCTTGTCAAATGCTCTATCCCCGTTGGCTTGAAACCTCGAAACGCTTCGCCAAACAGCCCGCGCTGTTTGATGGGGCCACGGGTGAGGTTTGGACCTTCGGGGACCTCGCCGCCAGGGCCGCCGCGGCCCCCAAAGCGGAAGGACCGGTGGTCGCGCGCAGTGGGTCCACCGAGTTTTTCGTCAGCATCCTGAGAGCCTGGCGGGATGGTCAGGCGGCCATTCCAGTCGAGCTTGCGGCGGCCAAACCGCTGCTGCGTTCGGCACCTCCTAACGGGACGATGCTGGTGAAACAAACGCCCGGTGCCGACGGGATTCCGCGAGGAATCTTTTTCGATGGCCAGCGGCTCGTGGCGGATGCCGACCGTCTGGTCGCTGCGATGGGCCTGACGCCGGCGCGACCCAACCTCGGGGTCATTTCACTGGCGCACTCCTATGGCTTTTCGAATGTCGTGCTGCCGCTGCTCTTCCACGGTGTCCCGGTCCACCTGCTGCCAGTGCCGTTTCCAAGGGCGCTGGCGGAGGTCTTCCAGCAACACCAGTCGCTGGTGCTGCCCGCCGTGCCGGCGATGTGGCGGGCCTGGCATCGCGCGGGGATCCTGAACAACGCGCCGATTCACCTGGCGCTTTCCGCCGGGGCACCACTGGCGCTGGAGCTCGAGCACGCGGTGTTTGAACAAACCGGCCTGAAGATCCGGAACTTCTATGGGGCCAGCGAATGCGGCGGCATTTCCTACGATGCCACCGATCAACCGCGCGGCTCCGCCGATGATACCGGAACGCCTTTGCCAGGGGTGGATGTCTCCACCTCCGAAGCGGGCCGCCTGCTGGTGACCAGCGATTCAGTCGCGCTCGGCTACGATGAACCTCGTAGTTCCGATTCGGTTGCGAGCGGCTGCCACCTGACTCATGACCTCGGCCACCTCGATGAACGCGGCCGCGTCCGTCTAACCGGCACCATCGGCGGCGCGATCAATGTCGCGGGACGGAAGATCAGCCCTGCCAAGGTCGAGGTCGCACTGATGGCCACCGGACTTTTGGACGGAGTCCGGGTGAAAGGTGTCCCGAGCCCCGATGCGGAACGCGTGCAGGAAATTTCCGCCAGCGTCCGGCTGTTAGAAGGTGCCACTCTCGATCAGCTCAAGCTGGCGGCCACCGGGCATCTCGCGAACTGGGAACTGCCAAGGCATTGGGAGATCCGGTGATCACTCCCCGCTCAATGCCACCTTTGCGGTCGCGAGCAGTCCATTCGGTCCGCTGACTTCGCCCCCGAGCTGCACCAAATTTCCGAGGCGCCCCGCGACCATGGTATGACTTCCCGCCGCAGTCCAGGATTCAGAGCTTCAACCACGCGTCCATCCCGCCGGCGACGTTGGTGACATTCGTGAAGCCGGCGTCGAGCATGGCCTGGACGGCCCGGGCGGAGCGGCCGCCGGCTTTGCAGTGGACGAGGATTTCCTGGTCCTTCGAGAGCTCTGGCAGCACGTCGGGAAGCGTGGCGAGGGGAATGAGTCGGCTGCCTTCGATGTGGGCGACGGCGTATTCATCCGGCTCACGGACGTCGATGAGAAGGCCATTGAATCCGGAGTCGAGGCGGGCCTTGAGTTCGGAAACGCTGATGGTGGGGAGGTCGGTGCTCATGTCGCAGGAAGGTGAGGCAAGGGTTTCGGGATTGGAGACGGAGTGGATCGAAGGAGAATCGCCGCAGAGCCTGCAGGCGGGGTCACTGCGCAGGGTGAGGACTCGGAACGAACTACGAAGGGCATCGTAGCAGGTGAGCTTGCCAAGCGGGATTTCCCCGAGGCCGAGGAGGAGCTTGATCGCCTCCATCGCCTGGAGCGAGCCGATGATCCCGGGCAGCACGCCAAGGACTCCCGCTTCGTTGCAGGACGGAACCGCTCCCGGCGGCGGGAGTGACGGCAGCATGCAGCGGTAACAGGGACCGCCGAGATGCGGGGCGAAGACGGTGACCTGGCCGTCGAAGCGGAAGATCGATCCGAAGACGTTCGGCTTCTTCAGGAAAAACGCGGTGTCGTTCGAGAGGAACCGGGTGGGAAAGTTGTCGGAACCATCGACGATCACGTCATAGGGCGTGGCGAGTTCGATCGCGTTTTCCGCCGTGAATCGCAAGCGATGGAGGTCGAGGTGGAGGCTCGGCGACAACTCGCGCAGCCGGGCAGCGGCGCTGTCGAGCTTGGGCCTTCCGACCCAGGCTTCGCCATGCAGGATCTGGCGCTGGAGATTGGATCGATCCACGACATCCGGATCGACCAGCCCGATCCGCCCCACTCCGGCGGCGGCGAGGTAAAGGGCGGCGGGCGAGCCGAGCCCACCGGTGCCGATCATCAGCACGGACGCCGCCTTCAATTTCCGCTGCCCTTCCTCGCCCACACCGGGAATGAGGAGGTGGCGCGAGTAGCGCTCCCGGTCGTCGGATGTCAGCTCGGGAAGCATGGGTGCGTCACGAATAAACGGTTTTCAAGACCGGGCGCAAAGGGAAATTCCAAGGCAATCGCCACTGAATCGTGCATTGCGGTATGGCGAATCGGGGGTATCATAAAGGCATGAGTGAAACGCTCTCGACGTTCGTTCTGCAGCCTAGCAACCCCGCGCCGGACTTTTCGCTCCCGACTCCAGAGGGTCAAACGGTCTCGCCCAGCGACGTGGTGGGGCCGAACGGGCTGCTGGTGGTCTTCGCTTCGAATCACTGTCCCTTTGTGGTCCATCTTGCGGATGCGCTTGGGAAGTTCACAGACGGGATCGCGGATCAGGGGGTTGGCACGGTGGCGATCATGTCGAACGACTGGCAGCGTTACCCGGATGACGCCCCCGAGCTGATGCCCGGGTTTGCCGCGCGGCATGGCTGGCGGTTTCCCTATCTGGTGGATGCGACCCAGGAGGTGGCGAAGGCGTATTCGGCAGCCTGCACGCCGGATTTTTTCCTGTTCGATGCCGCGCTGCGCTTGGCCTATGCCGGGCAGTTCGATGATTCCCGTCCCCGCAGCGGACTGGAGCCACACGGCGGTGATCTGGGAGAGGCTGTTAGACGAATGCTGGCGGGTGAGGAACCTCTCGCCCGACCCTATCCAAGCAGTGGTTGCAGCATCAAATGGAAGCCCGGTAACGAGCCGAAGGGGGAGGTTAGAGGTTAGAAGTTAGAGGTTAGAAGTTTGTTTCCTGAAATCCCTTCCTAACTAATAACCACTAACAACCATCCACTCACTCCCCATAGCGCACTTCCTCAAGAAAGAGCCCGTCGGCTGGTGCGCAGAGCGGAGACTTTCCGAACGGAAGTTTCGGCGGCTGATCAAGTAGCTGCGAGAAATCATCGAGCCTCATCCGGCCCTGCGCCACGTGGACAGCTCCACCCGTCAGCAGGCGGACCATCTTGTATAGAAAGCCATCTCCGGAAAACGTGATCCGGTAGCCATCCGGAAGGACTTCGAGATCGGCGGCGTGAAGGGTGCGGACGTAGTTCATCTCCGGCGTTTCATTCCCGCGATAGGCGGCGAATCCATGGAAATCGTGGGTACCTCTCAGGGTCTTGAGCGCGTCGGTCAAGACGTCTGCATCTAACAGGCGTGGAACGTGCCAGACGAAGCCAGCCTTGAAGGGCGAGAGGATTGGATCGGTGCAGAGATCGTAGTGATAGGTCTTTCCCGTCGCGGAGAAGCGGGCATGGAAATCGGCCGCGACCTCCTCACAGCTCAGCACGCGGATCGCGGAGGGCAGCTTGGTGTTCAGCGCCGGCACCCAGTTGTAGGGATTCATCGTCAGATGATCCGGCGCATCGAAATGGGCGACCTGGGCGAGCGCGTGGACTCCGGCGTCAGTCCGGCCCGAACCGTGCAAACGAACCGGCTCCTTGGCAGTCTCCTCGAGGGCCTTGAGCAAGTGGTCCTGCACGGTGTTCTGGCCGGCCTGGGACTGCCAGCCTTCAAAGGAACGACCGTCGTAGGCGATAGACAATTTTAAGCGCATAAGGTGAGAAACTTCGAAATTCTAAGCTCTAAATTCGAAACGTAGAGGAAGACGGATTTGATTTCGAATTTCAGATTTCGAATTTCGAATTTCCTTCTTCTTCCATCCATGCATTCAGGATCTCGACGGCGGCGGCTTGGTCGATGATCGCCTTTTGCTGCCTGGCGTTGCGACCGGCCTCGCGAAGTTTGGTGGCGGCGCTGCTGGTGGTCAGGGTCTCATCGACGAGGACCAGCGGCTGGTCCGGCAGTTGTTGGCGGAGTTTTTCGGCGAAGGCGCGGACCTTTTCCGCCGAGGTGCCTTCGCTGCCGTCCATGCGCACGGGCAGGCCGAGCACGAGGGTTTTGATTTTCCGCTGTGAAACGATCGCGGAAATGCGGGCCAGCGGCTCGGTCTTCGCACGGTCGATGGTTTCCACCGGATGCGCGAGAATGCCGAAGTCATCCGTCGCGGCGATGCCGATGCGGGCGTCGCCGTGATCAATGCCAAGGGCGGGATGAAGTGGAATTGTGGATTTCAGATTGCGGATTGCGGATTGAAGATCGCCTGACGTCCCAGGTCCATGATCTCCGGTCTCAAAGCAGCTCTTTCGGCAGAAGGTCGACGATCTTCTTGATGTCGTCGGCCTGGTGGCGGTTGGCGATGAGGAGACCATCCTCGGTCTGGACGACGATGAGGTCGTTGACGCCGAGCAGGGCGACGCGGCAGCCTTTGCGGGCGTTGAAGACGACGTTGTTCCGCGAGCCGATTTCGGTGACCGGCTGGTTGGTGCGGTTTTCATCGCCGGAGACTTCGAGGTATTTCGCGACGGAGAGCCAGGAGCCGACATCGTCCCAATCGAAGGTGGCCTCGATGTTGAAAACTCGGGCGGCTTTTTCCATGAGGGCGTAGTCGATTGAGATCGGGCAAAGCCTGGGAAACTGGGCGGCGATGGTCGCGCTGAGATCGCTGGACTTGCGCATTTCGGTGATGAATCCGGCGAGTTCCGGGGCGTGGGTGGCGAGCTGCTTGAAGACGGTCGGCAGCGACCAGACGAACATGCCGGCATTCCACGAGTAGCCACCGTGGGCGATGAACTTTTCGGCGAGCTCGACATCCGGCTTTTCGCGGAAGCGTTTCACCTCATAGGGCAGGTGCTCGACGTGGAGGCCCGGGATCGTGGCGCGCGGACCGCGTTCGATGTAGCCGTAGGAGGGGCAGGGCCAGGTGGGCTTGATGCCGATGGTGACAAGGCCGTCGGAGGCTTCGGCCACTGCGACGGCATCGCGCATGACGGATTGATAAGAATCGACGTCCTGGATGAGCTGGTCGGCGGGCAGGACGATCATCGTGGCATCCGGATCCCGGGCGGCAACGAGTCCGATGCCGAGCGCGACGGCTGGGGCGGTGTCGCGTTTCGCGGGCTCGGCGTAAATGTTTTCCGGCGGCAGCATGGTGGCGACCTGGCGGACGCCCTCGACTTGGAGGGAATTGGTGAGGATGAGGATGTTTTCCAGCGGGACGAGGCCTTCGAGGCGGCGGATCGTCTGCTCCAGCAGGGTTTCATCCCCGAAAAGCTGGAGAAGCTGTTTCGGCTTCGAGTTTCGGCTCAGCGGCCAGAAGCGGGTTCCGGAACCGCCTGCAAGGATCAGGGCGTAGGGTGCTTTCGAAGGGGACATGGCGCGGAGACGCTAACAGCGGGAAGGCGCACGAAAAGGCGGAATCTCGATCCCGGCGTTTCCGTGGTTGTCGTGTGGCGGTAAATTGCTAAATTGCCTTCATGGCTCATGACTCCGCTGACACCTCACGTGACTGGATCGAAACGACCGCGCTGGTCGCCCCGGCCCTGCTGGGCACGGCAGCGGGCTTGCTTCTTGGCGAGATGATGCACCGAGGCGCCCGCAAGGGAATCGCGCTCGTGCTGGGCGGCCTGGGTGTGGCGGCCTTGGTTCCGATGCTCGTCGATGGCATTGCCAACAAGGTCAACGGTCCGAGTAGTGCCCGCGGAGTCCGCCGCAGCATCCGGAAAATCCGCGACGCGGGAGACGGCCTGCCGTTTTACAGCGACGTCGACGACGACCTTCGCGAACAGGGCGTGATCTGATCACTCAGGCAAGCTCGGCGGCGAGCTGCCGGACGGTTTGGCGAAAGGCCTGCTCGAAGTCGACGCGGGCCGTCCATCCGAGTTCGCGCTCGGCCTTGGTCGGGTCGATCGCATAGCGGCAATCATGGCCGGGTCGGTCGGTGACGTGGCGAATGAGTGACTCGGGCTTTCCGAGAATCGCGAGAATGCTCCGGACGAGATCGAGGTTGGTGCGCTCGCAGCGAGCCCCGAGGTTGTAGACCTCTCCGGCATTTCCCCGCAAGTAGGCAGCGATGATTCCGGCGCAGTGATCGTCGGCGTGCATCCAGTCGCGGACCTGTAGGCCATTTCCAAAAACCGGCAAGGGCTGGTTGTGGAGGGCGCAGTGGATCATGCGCGGGATGAGTTTTTCCGGATGCTGGCGCGGACCGTAGTTGTTCGATGCGCGGGTGATGACGACGTCCTGACCATAGGTCGTGTGCGCGGCGAGGCAGAGCAGGTCGGCCGAGGTTTTCGAAGCGGAGTAGGGTGATGACGGCCGCAGTGGTGACTCTTCAGTAAAGAGAGCAGGCGCCATCACGGAGCCATAGGCTTCGTCGGTCGAGCAGTGCAGGAGTGGAATGCCGGCGGCGCGGCAGGCCTCCATCAGGCTGGCTGTGCCAGTGATGTTGGTGGCGATGAAATCGTCTGCGTTGTCGATGGATCGATCGACATGCGACTCCGCAGCGAGGTGGAGGACGCCGGTGAGTTGGTGGGCAGCGAGCGTTCTCTCCAACAGACTCCGATCCGCAATGTCGCCATGGATAAAGTCGAGTCGCGGATGATTTCCCCGCTCCGGGAGTCGGTCGAGCGAGCCCGCATAGGTGAGCTTGTCGAGCACGACCACGCGCTCGACCTCCGGGCGCGCCAGCAGCAACCGCACCAGCGCGGAGCCGATGAAGCCTGCGCCGCCGGTGACGAGTGGTCTGGAGAGATCGCGTGGCATCCGGGGCATTGTCGCGTCAAAAGTGAGTGGGCCGCAAGTGTCGGCTGGCGGGCGGGAGCAAGTTGATGTTCGGTCGAGCCATGCGGGTGGCAGTCACAGGCACGACCGGACGGGTTGGAAAGGCTCTGGCGAGGCATTTCGCCGGGGCGCATGAAGTCATCGCCCTGCCGCGGGTGGAATTCGATTTCGCCGATCCGAAGGCGATGGCGGCCAGATTGGAGGACTTGGACTGCGAGGTATTCCTCAATCCGGGAGGTCTCACCAGTCTGGAAGCCTGTGAGGACGATCCTAGGCTGGCCCGACGTCTCAACGTGGACGCGCCTGCGCAATTGGCGGAGTGGTCGGCACGGCGCGGGGTGAAGCTGGTGCACTTCAGCACCGACTATGTATTCGCGGGCAGGACGGCCGGGCTCCGTAGGGAGGATGAGGAACCGGAACCACTTTCCATTTACGGCACGACAAAGCTCGCTGGGGAGAGGGCCGTGCTGAAGGAGTCGGGAAATCTCGTGCTGCGGGTGTCGTGGGTCTTCGGTCCGGAGAAACCCTCGTTCATCGATTCCGTGATCCGCCAAGCACTGGCGGGCGAGTCCATCTCCGCCGTTGCCGACAAGTTTTCGCTACCAACCCACACCCGGGATCTCTGCGGATGGCTGGAAGGGCTGATCGAAGGCCGCCAGACGGGGCTGTTTCATGCCTGCCAGTCGGGCCTTCCGGTCAGTTGGCATGGCATGGCGGAAGCGGTGGTGGAGGAATTGGTGCGCGACGGGCGTCTCTCGCAACCGCTGGTGATCCGAGAGGTCAAGATGGAGGAGGCAGGTGCCCTGCGAGCAAAGCGGCCGCGTCATTCCGCGATGTCGACGGCGAAACTGCAAAATGCGCTAGGCGCAAGGGTGCGCGATTGGCGGGATACTGTTCGAGGGTATGTCTCTGAATGCCGTTGACCTTTCACCGTCGCGTGGCAATTTGATGACGTCTATGAAGTGCCATGCCCCCTTGACGATCGCCACGGCCCTTGCCTTGGTTTCGTGTGAATCCATGAACGGCCCCCTGAGTGGCGGGGACTTTGATCCGCTGGCACCTCCTGGTTCCAATCGGACCGCTGGGGTTTCAACCAATTCTGGATTCACTCCAGGGCAGTTCGTCCGGGCGGCGATGAATGACACCGCCTTTTTCCTCAAGCAACCCAGCGGCGACGCTGATGCGAACAAGTTGCTCAAGCTCGATACCCAGGTGAAGGTCATTTCGGTGGACGGACCCTATGCCAAAGTCGAGCTCGACTCCGGTGAGGTCGGCTTCATCCCGGCAGTCATGCTGACGGATCCGAACGCCCCCCCAGCAGGCCTTCCAGGCGCTCCCGGTGAAATCCAAGTTTACCCGCCGCTGACGCCGCTTGCCCCCGTGAACGATACCTTGCCGGTGATTCCCCCCTCTGAAGTGCCCCCTGGCGGCGCCATTCCC
>Ga0209829_10001707_pt1 | contig 17389 bp, 12 predicted proteins | sample C_140205_EF_Meta_FD_187311 | JGI IMG/M metagenome (GOLD analysis project Ga0209829, IMG submission 187311) | Freshwater microbial communities from Lake Croche, Canada to study carbon cycling - C_140205_EF_MetaG (SPAdes) (version 2) | ecosystem: Environmental > Aquatic > Freshwater > Lake...
CGCCCCGATCTGCTGCCGATCGACCTGAAGCGGCAGGGCCGTGCCGAGGTGCACATCCCGCTGTTCTATCCGCACGATCAGGCGGAGATGGAGGCGATGTTTGCGGCGATGGCTCGGAAGAGCCATGTGAAGCTGGCGCCTGGGCTGCCCGGTCCGATCGATCTGGAGTTGGGGCTGTCGGGCGCCGACATCGAGAGTGTGGTGCTCGGCGCGCGGCGCACGGGTCTGGAGCGGTCGTCCGAAGCGGGCCAGCCCGCCCCCGATACGATTTCAGCCGACGATCTCCGGACCGCAATCGACGATTTTCTACCGTCGGCCCAGGGGCTTGAGAAGGAGATGCAGGAGATCGCCGCGGTGCTTGAGTGCACCGAGAAGCGGTTCCTGCCAGAGCGTTGGAAGGAGCAGATGGGCAAGCCCGGCGGACGGGCCCACCTGCAGGAACGCCTCGCGGCGATTCGCGAGGTGATTGGTTCCTGAACGCCCACACAACCGAAAAGTCCCCAGCATGCGGTCGAGCCGCGTGCCAGCAATGATTGAGCCCAGAGACAGCACGCCGGCAGATCGCCGGCAACCCCAGAGGAGTTTTCGCAATGGCAAAGACATCTGCAGCCAAGACCCCGTGGTTCGATGAGGCGAGCGAAGCCCCGATGCTCGCGGAATACGCACGGAAGCTCGACTCGTTTCTCGATGTCGTGGCCGACGGCCGCGTGGAATCAACGGAACTGGTCGAACAGGAGCATCGCGTCGTCGCCCTGATGAAGGAGGTCGAACCGCTCCTCTCGCCTGAGGCACACGAGAAGGTCACCCAGCTGCTCTGCGAGGTGACGGCCTACGATCTCATGAACGCCTTCCACATGGCGGGCAAGGCTCGCCCGAAGACAACTTTCCGCGGCTAGCACGCCTTTCGGCATGTGTTCCGCACCGTTTCATTCGTCCCATTTCGAGGTGTCTGATGGCTGGCCAACCCAAGGCTCCGTTCTGGCTCGTGGTATGGATGGTGATCCTGGGGCTCGTGGGCCTGGCGGCTTGGCGGGCTGGCATGCTCGAGCCGTTTGGCATGGGCAGGCCCGAGGTGGCTGGACAGCGGCCGGGCCCGGGCGGCGGCCCCATAGGCCCCCTAGGCCCGGCGGGCCCCGGAACGGCCGGTGGCGATGCCGGCGGTGCCGGAGGAGTGTTGTTCGAGGCCTCCGACACGGCGGTGCCCACGACGGTCAAGGAGTATTCCTTCAAGCCGGCCGAAAAGCTGCCGCCAGTGAAGGGCACCAGTGCCTACAAGCCACTCGAAAACGAGACCGTTCGGTTCGCGCTGAATGTCTGGGCCGGCTGGAGCCCGATCATCCTCGCCAACAATGGCTTCAAGGCGGGCAAGGTCTGGCAGGCGCCGGGCGGCAAGCCGTTCAAGATCGAACTCGTGCTGATCGACAATCCCGTGACGATGCGGGATGCCTATGCCGCGGGCGAGGTTCATATCGGCTGGGCCACGCTCGACATGATCCCGCTGTTCCTGGAAGGGCTTGTCGACCGCACGGGCGCACCGAAGGATTCGCGGGTGATGCCGCGGGTCTTCCAGCAGGTCGATTTTTCCAACGGCGGCGACGGCATGGTCGTGCGCGAGGGGATCAAGACCGTCCGCGACCTCGCAGGCAAGAAGCTTGCCATGGCCCAGAATTCGCCCAGCCAATTCTTCGCCCTCAACATGCTCGTGGCGGGCGGGCTGCAGCCCGGCGACGTCAACATGGTCTACACCGAGGATGCCTTCCAGGCTGCCGCGGCCTTCAATTCGCAGAAGGACCTGGCCGGCTGCGTCTCGTGGGCTCCCGACATCTACAACCTCGAGAAGGCCAAGGGCAACCGGATGCTCGTCACCACCCAGACCGCCAATCGGCTGATCGCCGATGTGTGGTTTGCGCGGGCCGATTTTGCCAAGGATCACCCAGACAAGATCGAGGCGATCGTGCGGGGCATCTTCGATTCGATGGAGTCACTGAAGACAGACTCAGCCCGGGCGAAGGCCGCCGAGCTGATGGCGGCGGGCTACAACATTCCGGCCTCCGACACGCTGGCCATGCTCGGTGATGCTCACAGCACCAATTGGGCTGAGAATTACCAGTTCTTCATCAACCGCAATAACCCGGCCAACTTTGAGCGGATCTGGAAGCAGGCCTACTATCTCTATCGGCGGGTCGGCGCCATCACGAATCCACCCGTGCCCTTCGACCAGGTGATGGATTTCTCCGTGATCCAGAAGCTGGGACAGGAGCCGAAGTACGCCCAGTCGAAGGATGAATACGCGAAGGTGCTGCCCCCGAAGACGCTCTCGCAGATCCGGGCCGAGAACGACGAGATCCTCACCAACACGGTGGTCATTCACTTCTTTCCAAATAGCTGGGACCTGCGCAAGAAGATCGTGCGTCGCATCGACGGCAAGGACATCGAGGAACCGTACGACGCCAGCGTTGATCTCGTGCTCGACGAGGTGGCGACGCTCGCCAAGCAGTTCGGCAACGCGAGAATCGTGATCGAGGGGCACACAGACAGTTCGATGAAGGGGCAGGTTCCGGCGGCGATGGTCCGGGAGCTCTCGGCTGAACGGGCGTCGTCGGTGAAGAGTGCCTTGGTGGAGAAATTCGAATTCGATGAGGGCAGGTTTGCCGTCGACGGCGTCGGCTGGGACCGCCCGGCCGACCCAGAGCATCCCGACGACCACGCGAAGAATCGCCGCGTGGAGATCAAGGTCTATTCTGCGGAGAAGGAATGACGAAACCAGCGGTTTCAGGGGCGGCGGCTCCGGCCAAGACCGCACCGCTGCGTGGCGAGGCCACGGTGGGCACGGCTCTGTTCTGGGGCGTCACCTGCGTGGCCTGCGTGTTGGCGGCGTGGTTCATCGCCACCGCTGGCGAGGCGGAGGGCCGCTTCATCAGTCCCGCCATGCTGCCGAGCCCCGTGGAGACGGTGCGGGAGGTGCCGCGGGTGTTTGGCGAGCGCAAACTCCTCGCCAATACGCTGGTGACGCTCCGGCGTGTCGGTTTCGGCTTCGGCCTCAGCGCGGCGGTGGGCGTGCCGCTGGGCGTGCTGGCCGCCTGCTTTCCGTCGGTTGGGGCCTTCTTGGCGCCGCTCACCGTTTTTGGCCGCAACATCCCGGTGGCGGCACTCATCCCGCTGACGTTCTTCCTGTTCGGCATCGGCGAATTTCAGAAGGTGATGTTTCTGTTCATCGCCAGCGCCGCATTCGTGATCAGCGACACAACCGCCGCCGTGCTGGAGGTGCCGCAGCGGTACGTCGACACGGCACTCACGCTCGGGGCCTCACGGCTCCAGATCATCCTCAAGGTGCTCGTGCCGTTGGCGGCCCCAGCCATTTTCAATTCGCTCCGCCTCCTCTTCGGCCTGGCCTTTGGGTATGTGATGCTGGCAGAACTGGTGAAGTTTGGCAGCGACTCGGGCGGCCTGGGCGATCTCATCAACATGTCGCAGCGGCGGGGCGAGCGGGAGCCGATCCTGATCGTGCTCGTCGTCATTCCGCTGATTGCCTACGCCATCGACCGCGGTCTGTGGTGGCTGCAGTGCGATCTCTTTCCCCACCGCTACGGCGGGAGGGGCATCCTGCCGAGGTGCTTTCGCGGATTGTTGCATGGCGGCTCCGGCACCGAGGAGGCGGCAGGATGAGCGAGAACGAAGCCGCCGATCGACCGGCCGCAGTCGACTTTCGGAATGTGACGAAGGTCTACGGTGCGGGCACCGCCCGCGAGTACACCGCGATTGCGAACGTGAGCTTCACGATTCCCGACGTGCTCGACCACGGAGAGATCTCGTCGTTTCTGGGGCCCAGCGGCTGCGGCAAGAGCACGGTGCTACGGCTCGTGGCGGGCCTCGAACCGCAGCACCCGCCCACGAGCGGCACCGTCATGACGCTGGGCCGCGAGGTGTGTGGACCGGCGGCCGATCGGGGAATGGTGTTTCAGGATTACACGAGCTTCGACAACCGCACCGTGCTCGACAACGTGGCGTTTGGCCTGGAGTGTCGCGGCGTACCGCGGCGGCAACGAGAGGCGGAGGGCCGCGAGTGGATCGCGAAGGTCGGCCTCGATCCGCGGCGTGACGCTGGGAAGTATCCGCACGAGCTATCGGGCGGGATGCGACAGCGGGTGGCGATTGCGCGCACCCTGATCCTGCGGCCGCGGATCATCCTCATGGACGAGCCCTTCGGGGCACTCGATCCAGCCACGCGGCTGGACATGCAGGACCTGCTCGTGCGGCTCTGGCGGGAGGTGCAGGCCACGGTGCTGTTTGTGACGCACTCGGTGGAGGAGGCTGTCTACCTCGGCGACCGGGTCTTCGTGATGGCCACCACGCCGGGTAGGATCGCCGGTGAGGTCCGCATGCCGCCGGCAGCGGCCCCAGCCCGTGAGACCCAGTCGGAACCCTGGTTTCACGAGCAGGTGCACCAGCTCCAGGAGCGGATCGAACAGATCGAGGCGACGGCCCACCATCCACAAGGGTCCCACCATCCACAGGGGGCGCCACCATCCACAGGGGGCGCCACAAGGTGACAGCCACCACAGCCGGGCAGGGTAGGCGGTTTGTCCAGCCGCGTGTTCGAAACTCGCCGGCGGCGGTGGCCGGCACGGATTTCTTTTCGGAGCAGTGAATCGTGTTGAGCCGGTTTGGCGACTATCTCCGCACTGCGTTCATGACGCGGTGGAATCTGCTGTTTTTCAGTGCGGGCGTGGCCGCGGCCTTCATCAGCGGCTTTCCGGGCGTGGTGCTGCCGCTGGTGGCGGCTGGGGAGATCTACTATCTCGCCAGCATGATCGCCAACGACCGGTTTCGCAGTGCCGTGGAGGCCCAGGACGCCAAGGCACGCCGCGCGACGGAGGCGGTTGGTTCCCGCGAGGCTTACGAGCGGATCCGCAAGAAACTTCCGCCGAAACTGCTTGCTAGGTTTGATCAACTTCGAGAGCACTGCCTGAAGCTCGTGGAACTTGGCGGCAGCATGCGTGGGCCGGACGACAAGGGGCCCGACCGCGGGTCGCTCGAGTCGCTCGACCGTCTGCTGTGGGGCTACTTGCGGATGATCTGGGGGGCGGCGACGCTTTCGGAATTCCTGGACCATACCGACGACGCTTCGATCCGGGCGCGGATCACCGACTTGGAGAAGCGGCTGGCGCGGCTGCCTGTGGCTGGCGCTGGTGAACACGGTGAGGATTCGGGGCAGCTGCGGGCCACGCTCGAAGACCACCTCAAGACCAGCCGGGAGCGGCTTGAGAACATCGAGGAGGCAAAGCGGAAGCTCGACGTGGTGACCGCGGAGATCGAAAGGCTCGAGTCGAAGATCGCGGCGCTCGCCGAGGGCTCCGTGGCGAAGCGGGACGTGAGCGACATCGCCCAGCGGGTGGACGAGGTGGCGGAGGGGATGCGGCGGACCGACGAGACGATGCGGCAGTTGCAGCTTCCTCCGGAACTTGAGGATCTTGAGGAGCCGCCGCAGTTGCTCCGCGAGGAGGCGTGACGTGATCGTCAGGGATTGTGGCAGCACGTTTTCGAGCGTGCTGATTCAACACGATGGAATCGTGTTGCCACGAAGAGACAAGATAAAATCTTGTCGCCACAAGGGAAGACGATGGAATCGTGTCGCCACGAAGAGACAAGATGGAATCTTGTCGCCACAAGGGAAGACGATGGAATCGTGTCGCCGCGAAAGAGTCAGTCCAGCCAGTCGCGTTCTTCGAGCCGCTCGGGCGTGTAGACCTCGGTGACATAGCTGATGTCTTTGGAGATCAGTGACTCGACCTCCAGCTTGAAGCCGTTCTTCAGCATCGTCTCGATCTCCTTCTGCCAGCCCTTTTTCTCGGCAAACCAGGGGTAGGCAGCGATCTGCTTGGCCCGCTTGATGTCGGTGTCGTTGAGCGCGATCTGCACGCTCGGAGACAGCTGGCAGCGGTCGTAGTCGCGGGAGCGGATGCCGAGAAACTTCGCCTCGGGGATGGCCATTCGCTTCGACTCGTAGGCGAGGTTGATCGAGCCCTGCTTGAGCACGGAGTAGATGTAGTACCCCCACGGATCGTTGTCGAGCAGGCAGTAGACGGGGAGCTTGAGTTCGTGGTGGAGCCGGTAGAGCATGCGACGCACGCCCCGCGGAGGCTGGCCGCCGCCGTGCGTGAGCAGGCAGTTATGCTTTCGCCAGAATTTGTCCTCGTTGAAGCGTCGCCAGACTGTGTCTTTCTCGACGTGCAGGACGAACTTCGCGTCGCAGGACTTAAACTTGACGATGTCTGCCTCGACGATCGACGGGATGCTGTAGCCGCCGGAGCCCATGCGGGAGCAGTCGATCTCATCGCCGGAGTCAATGAGCGTGATCGGCCCCACCATGCCGCCGCGATTGCTCGCGTAGACGTGCAGCTCCTCGCGGAGGCTCTCCAGTGTGACCTCAAGATCCTCGATGATCGGGTCGCACTCCTCCTGGCCGGCAAAAGTCTCCTCCCGGGTGCCCTCGATCGTGTGCTTGAGCAGGTAGTAGAGACCTCGAATGCTGGTGGTCTTCTGTTGCTCGATGAGCTGTTTGCAGCCCGTGGCCACGAGCAGGGTTTGCATGTAGCTCTTGGCCTGCGAGAGATTGAAGAGATGCCGACGGTTGGTCTGCCCGCCCATCTCGATGATCTTCCGCGACTTGTTGAAGCGGACGTTGGCGAGGCTGCGGGTGGGAATGTCGAGGTGCGGATCGCGGTGCTTGTTGGCGGCAGCGGCGACCTCGTCCGCGAGGTTCACGATGAGTCCTCGTGTCTTCACGTCGACGGGCGGGAGCTTCAGCGACAGGGTTTTCGATGGGCTTTTTGTTTTCGTAGCCATGCTGGGCACCGTGCGGATCCCCGACGTCTCCCCGAAGCCACCTTGGAATCGAGGAGCCGCCGGCAGTGGAATTCTCCCGGCAATGTACCTCGCCGGCCGGGCAGCCGCCCGGTACACTCTCCTGGGCGGGTTTTTATGGCCGGGAGCATTCCATGACTGCTGAAAACGTGCGTTTTGAGTCCGATATCGGCGGCCATGGCATTCATGGCCGCGTGGCCGCAGCGTTGCTTGTGGCGGTGTGGGGCTTGGCGGCATTGGCCGGTGCACGGGAGGGGTTTGCGTCTCCGCTGCCGGCTGTTCCGCTGCTGGCCCAGGGCGGGGTCGGACTGCTCGCCCCGGGGCTTGATCAGGCAGCGAAGCCCGTGAAGCCTGCTGGAAACGAGGCGGGGGCTGGCACAGAGCCGGCACCGACGAGCTCGCAGCCGCCAGCAGCCTGGACTGCCCGCCTGATGAAGTATGCGCCCAGCTACGTGGTGATGGCACTCCTGATCGGGCTGGGAACGTTCATCATCTGCCGCCCGATTCCCCGCCATGACGACGACTAGACCGCGTCCGAGTGTGGTGGAGCACCGGCTTCGGGGTTGGCAAAAGGGCATCGTGTCTCTTGTGGCGACAAGATTTCATCTTGTCGAAGGCATGTGCAAGTTGAAAACTTGCACCCACATGGGAAAACTTGCAGCCACAATTCAAAAAACCCTGGCTCGGAACCAGTTGAGGATCAGATGCCGGTATGTCTTGTGGCGACAAGATTTCATCTTGTCGAAGGCATGTGCAAGTTGAAAACTTGCACCCACATGGGAAAACTTGCAGCCACATGGGAAAACTTGCACCCACATGGGAAAACTTGCAGCACGTTTGCAGCGATGGCACCCAGCGGACACGGTTCTAGAAAGCTGATCAGACTGCTGGAAAACGCGGTCGCAATGGCTGTGTAAACTGCAAAAGCCGAGCGAGCAGGCTGTGGATCCACAGCCTGTCCTGCTAGGAGCGAACGTCGTCGGCCCGGCCCACCGCGTTCATGCGGCGGAGATAATGCGGGCCATCCAGAGGGACCCCCAGTGGCTGGGGCTGGCTGCGGTCATTGGCCGGTCGCCGCGCCTGCGGAACGCTGAAGAACTCGGCAATTCGTCCGACCACCGTCCGTTGCTCTGCTTCGCCCAGTTCCGGGAAGATCGGCAGGGCCAGGGTCTCGTCGGCAGCCAGTTCGGTCTCCGGCAGATCACCCTTCTGCCAGCCCAGGTGCTTGAAGCACTGCTGCAGATGGAGGGGCACTGGATAATAGATTTCGGTGCCGACGCCGCACTTCGCGAGGTGGGCCCGGAGCGCATCACGCCGGCCACCCGGCGCGCGGATCACGAACTGATTCCAGACGTGCCGGCCGCGATGCTCGTCGCCGGGCACGATGACATTGCCGCCCAGGTCATAGGCGGCGAAGAGTTCCGCGTAGCGGGCGGCGTTGGTCTGCCGGGAGGTCGTCCAGGCGTCGAGATGGGGCAGTTTCACGCGGAGCACGGCCGCCTGAAGCGAGTCGAGCCGGCTGTTGATACCGACCACCTGGTGGTAGTACCGAGGCTCCATGCCGTGCACGCGGAGCAGTTTTAGGGACGCCGCAAGATCATCGCGAGTCGTCGTCAGGAAACCACCGTCGCCGACGCCGCCCAGGTTTTTGGTGGGATAGAAGCTGAAGCAGCCGATGTCGCCGAGCGCTCCGGAACAGCGTCCGTGCCAGGTCGACAGGATCGACTGTGCAGCATCCTCGACCACGGGAATGCCGGCGGCTTTTGCAAGCGGCAGCAGCGCATCCATGTCCGCTGTCCGACCAAAGAGGTGGACCGGGAGCAGGGCCTTTGTGCGTCGGCTGATCTTTCGTTCGACATCGACCGGGTCGAGCAGGTAGGTCACTGGGTCGATGTCGGCGAAGATCGGGATGGCGCCCAGACGGGTCACGGCGCTGGCCGTGGCGAAGAAGGTGTAGCTCGGCAGAATCACCTCATCGCCCGGCTTGATGTCGAGCGCCATGAGGGCTAGCAGCAGTGCATCGCTGCCGGAGGCGCACGAGATCACGTGGGGCACCCGGAGTGCAGTCGCGAGTTCGGCTTCCAGTTCGACCACGTCAGGGCCGAGCACAAACCGGCCGGAGTCGCAGACGCGGTCGAGGGCGGCCCGGATTTCGCCGCGCAGGACGGCGTACTGCCGTTCGAGGGCCAGCAGAGGGACCGCAGGGAGAAACGCTGCATCGTCGCCGCGGGCTTCGGGGATGGAGCCGGCTTGGCCCTGGCTGGTGGCGGAGGGGAGTGAGGCGGTGGAGTGGGTCATGGCGTGCAGATCTCCTGGGCCGGCAGCGCGACGGCATCTTGGCAGACGGGCAATCCCGCTGCCGCACCACGCTCAAACGTCGAGATCGTCACAATTGCCACATCCACTACAGTCAAACTGCCTTTTAAAATGGCTGGAAACCCTCCGGACGCATGTCCGGAAGCCGCCGATCACCGGCAGGATGGGGAATAGGGAACCTTCTGAATCGGAGTCAAGGGCTATGGTGCCGGGAAGTCACTTTCGGTGGGCTGGGAGGTTTGAGGAAATTTTCTTCGTCCTACAAAGTTTGACACCGACCCCGGGTCCATCATAAGTTTTGTGCGTTCGAAGTCTCGTTGATTCACCTGCGTGTGCACGCGCAGGCTCGCGAGGGGAAAGTGGAGTTGTGCGGTTCTGCGATGCAGTCGATGCATCAGCTACCGTTGGTTTGATGGGATCCACGACACTCATCGATCTGGGGCCGGTTGCCCAGCGACTCGGGATGCCTGCTGCTGCGGTTGAGGCAGCGGTACGCCTGCTCGACGAAGGCAACACCGTTCCCTTCATCACCCGCTACCGGCGCGACCAGACGGGCGGGCTCGACGAGGTCGGCGTTCGGCTGATCGCCGAGAGCGTGGGCCGGGCTCGGCAGTTGGCCGATCGCAAGCAGACCATCCTTCGCACGATCCAAGGGCAGGGAAAACTGACGCCCGAGATTGAGACGAAGATCGTAGCGGCGGAAAGCCCCAAGCAACTCGAGGATCTCTACCTGCCCTTCAAGCCCCGCAAGCTCTCGCTTGCAGAGATCGCTCGGCAGCGTCGGCTGGAGCCCTTGGCTCGCGCCATCATCGCCGCTGATCCGACCGCCGCCGATCTCGATACCCGGGCAACCGATTTTCTAGACCCGGATTCCCAGGTGACGACCGTGGCCGATGTGCTGCTGGGCGTGGGCCACATCATTGCCGACGATTTCAGCGCCCGCGCCGATGTCCGGCAGCGGCTTCGCGGCATCCTGCACAGGCAGGCCAGATTCACCAGCCAGCGGGCAGAGATCGCGGGCAAGGCCCAATCCAAAGACGAAAAGCATTTTCGCGACTTCTTCGACTATTCCGACCACGTGCAGCGAGTGCCGCCGCACCGCGTGCTGGCGATCAACCGTGGCGAGCGGGCCAAGCTCTTGAAGGTCAGGATCGAAGGACCGGCGGAGGAAATGCAGGCGTCCGCCGAGGAACTGCTGGTGCCCGCCGATCATCCCCACGCAGAATTTCTCAAGGGCTGTGCTCGCGATGCGCTGACGAGGCTCGTGCTGCCGAGCCTCGAGCGCGAACTCCGCCGCGAGATGACCGACTACTGCGAATCGCACGCCGTCGAGGTGTTTGCGAGAAACCTCCGGAATCTGCTCCTTCAGCCGCCCGTGGCCGGGCGCCGCGTGCTGGCGCTCGATCCAGGATTCAAGAGCGGCTGCAAGGCCGTGGCGATCGACGAATGCGGTAATCCTCTTGAGCATGCGGTGCTCCACATCATCGGCAAGGCGGAGAAGCGTGCTGCCGCTGCGGTGAAGATCGTGGAAATGGTGACGACGCACAATTGCTCGGTCGTGGCCATAGGCAACGGCACGGCGGGGCGGGATACGGAATCCCTTGTGGCGGAATTGGTGGCTGGCGAGCTTCAATCGCTCGATGTCGCTTATGTGATCGTGAACGAGGCGGGCGCGAGCGTCTACTCGACCAGCGGCTACGCTCGCGAAGAACTGCCCGGGCACGAAGCCGCGGCCCGCGGAGCGATCTCGATTGGCCGACGCCTCCAGGATCCGCTTTCGGAACTCGTGAAGATCGAGCCGGCCAACATCGGCGTCGGCCTCTATCAGCATGACGTGAAGGCCCGGCATCTGCATGCCTCACTCGATGCCGTCGTCGAGAGCTGCGTGAACTACGTGGGCGTCGATGTGAATACGGCAAGCCCTGCGCTGCTGCGGTATGTATCGGGACTGAATCAGACGACCGCCCGTAACCTCCATGAGTGGAGGGCCAAAAATGGCCCCTTCACGTCACGCCGGCAACTGCTCGAGGTGCCTGGCTTCGGGGAGGCCGCATTCGTGCAGGCGGTGGGCTTTCTGAAGATCACCGGCGGCATCGAGCCGCTCGACTCCACGTGGATTCACCCCGAGAGCTACGAGGTCGCGGGGAAGGTGCTAGAGCGGCTGGGTGGATCGCGGGAGGATATCGCCGGCCGACAGCACACTGAGACCTTCGCCGAACGGGCGGCGGCCCTTGATCTCGAAACGCTCTCGAATGAACTGGGCGTGGGCCGGCTGCTGCTCACCGACATCGTCGAGCAATTGGCTCGACCCGGCCGGGATCCTCGGGAAGACCTGCCGAAGCCGTTCTTCAAGAAGGGCGTGCTCAAGCTGGAGGATCTCCAGCCGGGCATGGAGTTGCTGGGTTCGGTGCTGAACGTCGTCGACTTCGGTGCCTTCGTCGATATCGGCCTGCACGACAGCGGCCTTGTGCACATCAGTCAACTGTCGAGCAACTATGTGCGTGATCCGCACGACGTGGTCAGCGTCGGCCAGGTTGTGCGGGTATGGGTGCTTGAGATCGACAAGGGACGGCGGCGTGTGGCCCTGACAATGCTCGAGCCCGGCCAGCCCCGTCAGGAGGAGCGATCCTCGGGAGAGCGTCAGCAGGGCAATCGGGATCAGGGACGGCCACCGCAGGGAAACAACAGGCCGAATGGTCGTTCGCAGGGCAGGGCACCGCGGGCCTCAGTTGCGGGTGCCGCGAGCGGCTCGGCGACGCCCGCATCGACGCGGTCGGATCGGCCGGCGGCCACTGGTGGCGGCCAGCAGCGGGGCCGCGGGCGACCGCCGCAACGCGAGCAGGGGCCGCGGGTCTACACGGCGCGGGCTCCGGCTAAGCCGGCGAAGCCACTGTCGAAGGAGATGCGAGAAGGCAAGGAGCCGCTGCGAACATTCGGCGACCTGAGACAATTCCTCCAGCCACGCGACCCGGCGGAGGAGAGTGCGCCAGTCCTCGATCCAGGGCCTTCTGCGGCTGCCAATCCGCCAGGCGGCGAGTCGTCGGACAGCCCGCCAGCATCGCAGGAATGAATTCCTGGAGCCCGAATTTCCAAGACGATTCCGCTCTGCGTGGTTCTTGATGTGCGATTGTCCCCTGAGAATCAGGGACTTCTCATTCCCTTGTGCCGACAAGATTTCATCGTGTCGGAATCAGCAAGTTGAAAACTTGCTGCCACAGGATTTCATCGTGTCTCATTGTGGCGACAGGATTTCATCGTGTCGGAATCAGCACGCTCGAAAACGTGCTACCACAAAAGGCGAGAGCCTCGGGGCTCTCATGAATCGGCCTTCTTCACGGAGCATCTCGACGGAGAGGTTTTCTGCTTCGGCGCTCGGTATCAGGCAGAAGTCGCCGAGTAGATCGACTGGATCCTACCGTTCCCGAAACGTGATCCGACCCTTGGTGAGATCGTAAGGGGAGAGCTCGACCTTCACCTTGTCGCCCGGCACGATGCGGATGAAGTTTTTCCGCATTTTTCCGGCAACGTGCGCGTTGACGATGTGACCGCCAGTGATCTGCACGCGGAACCGCGTGTTGGCGAGGGCCTGCGTGACGATCCCCTCCACTTCGAGAGCCTGTTCTTTTTCCGCCATGGGTATCCTTGATCCGGACCATTCGAGTAAACCTTGATCGTATCCCCGGCTTAGGAAACAGTCCAGCCGCAGCGCGGGAGGGCCTCGCTGCCCCCTGGAAAAGTCATCCGTGGAGTCACGGGACCTGAACAGTTTCCACTTGAAAACCTCAGGTTTTTGAGGGTGCTGGGCGCCCGGGACCGCATCGTGCGGTCCAATGCACAGAGTATCCACGGCCTGCTCGGTGGCACGGCAGAGGCCACCGGCGGAATCAAAGCACCTCAGGAATCCTCGCCGGCAGCCTGCGGGGCCGAGCCCGAGGCTTTCCATCGCAGATAGGCGTCGAGGAAGCCGTCTATGTTGCCATCCAGCACACTCTGGAAATTGCCGATGTAGTGCCCGGTGCGCTGGTCCTTGACCCGCTGGTCGGGATGCAGGAAGTAGTTGCGGATCTGCGAGCCAAACCCTGTTTTGGGCTGGAGTTTGTACCTCGCAAGCTGTTCGGCCTCGCGTTTCTCCTCCTGCTGCCGTGCGATCCGGGAGCGGAGCATTTTGATCGCCGTGGCCCGGTTCTTGTGCTGGCTGCGCTCGCTCTGGCACTGCACGACGATGCCGGTCGGGAAGTGCGTGAGGCGGATGGCACTGGAGGTCTTGTTCACATGCTGGCCACCGGCACCACTGGCCCGAAAGACGTCCTCCCGGATGTCCTCGTCACGGAGTTCCACCTCCGTGTCGTCGTCGGCGATCTCGGGGGCGACATCGATGGCCGCAAAGCTTGTCTGCCGCTTTCCCTCGGAATTAAATGGACTGATCCGCACGAGGCGGTGCATGCCCATCTCCCCCTTGAGATAGCCGTAGGCCAATGGACCCCGAATGGCGACGGTGGCGCTCTGGATGCCGGCCACGGTGTCGTCCTGCCGGTCGAGCAGTTCGACGGTGTAGTCGTGCTTGCCTGCCCACGCCGAATACATCCGCAGCAGCATCTCGGCCCAGTCGTTGGCGTCGGTGCCTCCGTCCCGGGCGTGAATCGAGACGAGCGCGTCGCTCGAGTCGTACGGGCCGGAGAGGAGCGACGCGAGTTCCAGGCTGTCAACCAGCTTTTCCAGCCGGTCTACTTCCTGCAAGAGTTCACCCTCCAGCGAGGAGTCCTCCCGGGAAAGCTCCTCGAGCGCCTCCAGGTCACGGGCGACGGCCAGTGCCTCGTCCAACGGCTTGAGCACCGTGTTGACGGCTTTCAGTTGGGAGACCGTGGCCTGGGCCTTGCTGGTGTTGTTCCAGAAGTCGGCCTGACCCATCAAATCTTCCAGGCGAGTGACGGTTTGCTTGCGTCCCCCCCAGTCAAAGGGAGTCCCGCAGCTGTAGCAGTCGGGCCCGAATGGTGTCAGCACGGTTGAAAAGAGCAGTATCCATGGCGGAAGTCTACGTTGCCCGGCCCTCAGCGAGAAGACGCCGCCGTTTCTGCCGGGACCGGACTACCGTCTGGTTGGCACCGACGACGACGAACCCGTCGGACTGCCGAGCATGGCTGGCTGCCCGCGGAAAAAGTCATCCGTGTACTGACCGGACATGAAAACAGTCCCACTTGAAAACCTACTGTTTTATGCGGGTGCTGCACGCCCAGAACCGCATCGTGCGGTCCGGCAAGTCGTTTATCCACAGTCTGCTGGACCACGCCGGTGTCGAGAGTCCATCACTTCCTTCGAACGGTTGGTGACATGCCGCCACCGCTGCCTAGCAGGCCGGCTGAGAGTCCGGCAAACGCCGCTGCCTGGGGCGACATCCGCGGTGGCGGCGAAGACGGCTTGGCCATGGCCGCCGGCGGCTTGGGTGCGAGGCCAACATGGATATCTCGGACGTCCATGCCGCGGGTGATCGCGACCAGCCGACTGGTCACGATCGCACCGGCTGCCGCGGGCGGCGTGACCTGAACGCGGAAGCCGCCTAGGTCGATGCCGCGGAACAGATAATCGCCCCGGGCGTCAGTCCGCGTGGTGGCCACCGTGGCGCCGGCAGCCGTCACGAGCGTGACCGTTGCGCCGGCCACGCCGCCCTCCAGCGACTGCCGAAGGCCGTCCCGGTTGCCGTCGGCAAAGACGTTTCCACCGATTGAGGTACGGAAGAAGAAGACGTCTGGTTGCAGGTTTGTGAGCTGGGTGTTGCGGCGGATGATGTCGGACAGCGAGGTGGTCTGGATCGTGCGGACCGTTCCCGCCGGCAGCACGTTTTGGTACCAGTAGCGGTCGCCGTCACGCAGCCGCGTGAACTGGTCGACGAGAATTTTCGTGAAGGTGGCGCCCAGGCTCGAATTCGGCAGGTGCTTCTCGGCCAGGCCGCCCACCCACAGATCGATTGTGTCGACCGTGCCGTAGGCCTTCTGGAGCGCGGCCTGAACGCCTACATCGGGCGTGATCTGGGCGAAGCTCGTCACCTTCGCCAAGCCATAGGCCGCGCGGACGGTGTTGTAGTCGGCGAGACCGTGGTCGCGGCCCCGCTGGATGTTGAGGGCAGCCAGGTCGAAGCCCCCTTGTCCGGGCGCACCGAACAGGAAGTTACGCACGTCGTCGATCACCTTGGTGTCGATTTCCTGGGCCCGATCGCTGGCCAGGTATTTCAAGAGCGGATCGATGCCTCCCTGCGAGACGGGCCGCGGGTCGAAGAAGACATCCTTGAGCCGCATTTCGTCGCGAATCGCGGTGCCATTATTGTCGAAAAACTGGATGTCTTCGCCGAGCATGCTGTGGCCCAGCCGAAACGCCGCCGTGGAAAATTCCGTGGCGAGGCCCGCATTCACGTCGGCGCGGTAGCCACGGTAGCCATCGAGAGACGTGGCGGCTGGTGTTCCGATCCCGAGAATCGCGGGCAGGAACTCGTGATAGGTGATCTGCTGGATTTCCGCGATCACGATCCGCCGCGCGTGCTGATACAGCTGCTCGTCGGTCCAGGCGGGATTGTTCGTGGCCGCCTCAGTTGCGATGCGGTTGTGCTCGCGGAGGAAGAGTGTTTGTAGGGCGAGCAGTTCCGGATTCTCGTTGGCCCGCACGTCACCCGCGAGAAAGAGCTGATCATCGGCGACCATGTGGGAGTCGTTGGCATTGGCGAGGCCGGTTGTATTGAGCGGCAGGAGGTTGCCGGTGCTGGTGCGCAGGCGGCCGCCGGCGAATTCGCGCAGCGCTGCTGCGCGGGTGGCATCGGAGCCGTAAACCTGCGAGCCGTCGATGAAGGCCGTGATCGAGTTGACCTGCTGCCGCGGATTGCCCATGCCGGTGCCGGTCGCGGCATCCCAGGCCGACCTCGACATTGAGATCGTCATCGTCCCTGTGCTGTTGGGATCGAACGACGGGTCGCCTGTCGGCACGGTGATCGACAGCCGCTCTCGCGGAGTGGCTGTGTCGGTGAGGCCGAGATCGTGGTCGAGGAATTGGCCCCAGGCGTAGGTGAAAGCGGAGAAGTCGCGGTCGTTGGTCACGCCTCCCGCGGGGCTGGCGGCGAGCAGGTTGCTCACCAGGCGGGCGCTGGGGCGGTCGGCGCCGGAGGGGGCCGAAACTCCATCGACGTACGCCACGGGCGAGAGCCGGAGGAGATCCTGGTTGATGCTGCCCCAGAGGGGGTTGGCCACGTTGTTGCCCGTGCCGTCGAACGATTCGGTTGGCGGAGGCGCGAGCGGGTTGATGGACATCAGCGACCGATTTTCGAGCTGCTCCATCCAGGCGATCGGCTGCTGCCGGACCAGCCGTCGTTGGGAGGGTCGGAGGTTGCGACGCGGCGTGGCCGCCGGTGCGACGCATTCTGCTACGGGTGACGCACTATTGCTCTGGAGTTCGCTCGCCGATTGCTTGCTCATGATGAAGCTCCTTGCGGCATTCGGCCGCTCAAAGATGCCTGGACCCATTGGTTTCAACGGTTTGGGCTGTGGGATGTTGCGAGATATCGAAAGGAGGAAGGCAAATTCCATGCCACTGGCGAGTCGGACGAGTGCGTGGTTCGACTGGCCGCGCCGGGCGGGCTCCCCGGACACCTGCGTTCGCTGGGCGGCTCGGCGAAATCGTGAGGGATGATGGTGAGCCACGTTCGCCGAGGCGCCCTGACTGCTCACTTCGGTGTCCGGGGAGCCCGCCCTCGTCCTGCCAATCGCAGCACCACAGCGCAGCACCGCCCAGTTGCCGGGCATGGATGTCCCGCCCTGGGATTCCAAGCCCGCTCTCTTTCCCTTGTGGCGACAAGATTTCCATCTTGTCTCTTGTGGTGACAGGATTTCCATCGTGTCGAAGGCATGTGCAAGTTGAAAACTTGCACCCACAAATCAAAGAACCCCACTCCACTCTTCCTTGGAGTGACAAGATTCCATCGTGTTTCTTTGTGGCGACAAGATTTCATCTTGTCTCTTCGTGGTGACAGGATTTCCATCGTGTCGAAGGCATGTGCAAGTTGAAAACTTGCACCCACAAATCAAAGAACCCCACTCCACTCTTCCTTGGAGTGACACGATTCCATCGTGTCTCTTTGTGGCGACAAGATTTCATCTTGTCTCTTCGTGGTGACAGGATTTCCATCGTGTCGAAGGCATGTGCAAGTTGAAAACTTGCACCCACAAATCAA
>Ga0209829_10001708_pt1 | contig 17389 bp, 12 predicted proteins | sample C_140205_EF_Meta_FD_187311 | JGI IMG/M metagenome (GOLD analysis project Ga0209829, IMG submission 187311) | Freshwater microbial communities from Lake Croche, Canada to study carbon cycling - C_140205_EF_MetaG (SPAdes) (version 2) | ecosystem: Environmental > Aquatic > Freshwater > Lake...
GAGCCGGCCTAGCCCCGCCGTTCGGCTGGGGCTTGAGCAGGTGTATGGCCTGGGAGAGGCGGCGGGCCGACGGATCGAGGAGGCCCGGCGGGCCGGCCCGTTCAGTCTGCCTCGCGAACTGGCCCGGAGGGCGCAGCTCAATCGAGAGTCGCTCCTGCATCTGGCGCGTGCCGGTGCGCTCGAGTCGATGGGGCTCGATCGCCGCCGCGCCGTCTGGGAAGCCATGGAAACGATGGGAGCGGTGGGAGCGATGGGAGCGATGGGAGCGACGCGGTGCCTCGACGGTTCGAAAAGCCAGCCGCTCTTGCAGGGCCTTCAGGACGACGATGGCGACGAGGATGATCTCACGCTCCCTGCGATGACGGCGCAGGAGAATGTGATTGCCGACTACCGCACCGCCGGTCTCTCCCTCCGCGCCCATCCCATCCACTTCCAGCGTGGCGAGTTTGCGGAGCGGGGCATCATCGCCGCCTCCGAGGCGAGCGATGCCCCCGAGGGCCGTCGCGTGCAGGTGGCCGGCATCGTGCTCACGAGGCAGCGGCCGGCCACGGCAGGAGGGATGATCTTTCTGACGATAGAGGACGAAACCGGCGAGGCCAACATCGTGGTGCGGCCCGATGTCTGGCAGGCGGCTGACCATGCCGCCCGCCGCGCGGCGGTGCTCGTTGTGCATGGGAGGATTCAGCGCCGCGGCCCGGTCGTGCACATCCTGGCAACAGGTCTCGAGCAGGCCATGACGCTCGATCGCGGCGCGGCGTTATCCGGCCCTGCCGAACCGACCCCCGCGCCGGCGCTCGCCACCCTGCCCCGTATGTCCCGTGATTTCTGCTGAGAGCCCCTTGTGTGGCGTGAGCCTCTGGCACGCCGGGGGGCTGAATTCGAACGGACAGGGAGCCAAACGGCTGTCGGGGCCTTGGTTCGCGCCCCAGAGGCTCTCGCCACACAAGGCACGCACGACGGCACTGGACTCGGCCGCGAATTGTCTTAAAAAGTGTCGATGAAATCCGCCGCCGTCACGGAAACGAATCTCGGCATTGGCCCGCTCTATCGCGGCAAGGTTCGCGATTGCTATCGCCTTGAAAACAGTGCGTTTGGCCCCGCGATGCTGATCGTCAGCACCGATCGGATCAGCGCCTTCGACTGGATTCTCCCCACGCCCATTCCCGACAAGGGGAAGGTGCTCACCGCGATCTCGGCCTTCTGGTTCGACTGGCTCGCCTCCGGATCGCACGGCGTGGCCCATCACCTGATCACGGCCGACGTCGACGCGATGGGCCTGCCAGCCACGGTCGATCGCGAGCTGCTCCGCGGGCGTACCATGCTCGTGCGCCAGGCGGCCGTGATTCCGTTCGAGTGCGTCGTTCGAGGCTGGCTGGCTGGCTCCGGCCTCGTCGAATACAGGCAAAGTGGCACTGTCTGCGGCGTGCGGCTGCCCGCAGGGCTGGTCGCCGGATCACGGCTGCCGGAGCCGATCTTCACTCCGGCTACCAAGGCTGAGACAGGGCACGATCAGAACGTTTCGTTCGAATGCATGGCCGATCGGGTTGGAGGCGAGCTGGCGTCGATCCTCCGCGACCGCAGCATCGAGGTGTTTCGACGCGGGGCCGAGCAGGCCGCGACCCGCGGGATCGTGGTTGCCGACACCAAGCTTGAGTGGGGCCGGGCTTCCGATGGCTCTCTCCTGCTGGTCGACGAGGTCCTCACGCCCGACAGTTCCAGGTTTTGGCCCGCTAACGCGCTGACCCCGGGCCGCGTTCCCGACTCGTTCGACAAGCAGTTCGTGCGGGATTGGCTCGAATCCAGCGGCTGGGACAAATCGAGCCCTCCGCCGGCCCTGCCCGCGGAGGTCGTGGGAAAGACGCAGGCAAAGTATCTCGAAGCCTGTCGGCTGCTGACCGGCCGCGAGCCCTAAATCGTCGAATTCTGCGGTCTCAGACGGCGCATCGGAGATCTTTCACCGCTCCAGGTTCGTGAAAATGGTCTCGCTGGCCGTCTGGAAAGTCGTCCATGCCACGGCCTGTTGGGAGCGAGTCTCCACTTGAAAACACCCTGTTTTTACGGTGCTTGTGCACGTTGGGCCGCGTCGTGCGGTTCAGCAAGCTGTTTCTCCACAGCCTGCTAGAAAGCGGTCTAGGGACGCCCGCACGCTAAAATTAGAATCAATACCCCGACCGGCCGAACATCACCCGGAAGACTTCCCATCCCATGCTACGTTACTGGACTGCCGGAGAATCACACGGCCCTGCCCTCGTCGCCCTCGTGGACGGTTTTCCGGCCGGACTGGCCGTCGATAAGACGCTGATCGACGCCGAACTGGTGCGGCGGCAGGGAGGCTACGGCCGCGGCGGTCGGCAGCGGATCGAGACCGACTCCGTCACCTTTCTCTCGGGTTTGTGGCGAGGCACCACCCTCGGTAGCCCGTTGGCGCTGGAGGTGATCAACAGGGATGCCAAGCTCGAGAAGCTCGAGGATGTCGATCGCCCCCGGCCGGGGCATGCCGATCTCGCCGGCGCCGTCAAGCATCTGGGGGGCGTGCGGGCAGTGCTCGAACGGGCCAGTGCGCGTGAAACCGCCGCCCGCGTTGCGGCTGGGGCGCTCGCGAGGCAGCTTCTCAGTCTGTTTGGTATCGAAGTCGGCGGATGGGTGACAGAACTCGGCGGCATTGTGCTCGGCGATCGGATTGGCACGCTCCCCGAACTGCGGATCTTCCGCGATGCGAGTGAGATCTATTCGCTGCATCCCGAACGGGATGCGGAAGTGACCTCGCTGATCGACTGTGTTGGCAAGGAGGGGGATACGCTGGGAGGCGTGGTGACAGTCCGCGTCGATGGGCTGCCGATCGGCCTCGGCACGCATGCGCAGTGGGATCGCAAGCTCGACGGCCGGCTGGCGCAGGCAGTGATGGCGGTGCAGGCGATCAAGGGGGTGGAGATTGGCATGGGCTTCGCGGCGGCCCGCCGCCGCGGCTCCGAAGTGCACGATCCCATTCACTATGATCCCGCGGCCCGTGACGGCACGCAGCTCGGATTCACGCGGCCCACCAACAATGCCGGAGGCCTCGAGGCCGGTATGACCAACGGCCAGCCACTGGTGATCAAGGCTGCCATGAAGCCGATCAGCACGCTGCGAAAGCCGTTGGAATCGGTGAATCTCAGGACCAAGCAGGCGGAGGAAGCCGCCTATGAGCGGAGCGACGTGTGTGCCGTGAGTGCCTGCAGCGTGATCGTGGAGAGCGTCGTCGCCTTTGAGGTGGCGGCTGCGGTTGTGGACAAGTTCGGAGGAGACAGCGTTGAGGAGATGCTGGCTCGGTGGCGGCTCTACCACGACCTAGCCCGGAGCCGCTGAAGCAGGGCTGCTGCCACAGTCTGATGGTTGGGAGTGTCGCGGAACATCGACCGCGCAATGGAAAACGAACAGGGAACAGGGATGTTCATCGAACGTTCGGCAGCCCGGGTCCGACTGATGCGCACGCTCTTCGTGCTGCTGGGGATCCTGCCCTGCGCTGGCCTGTGTGCATGGGCTGCGCTGCGACATTCCAGCGGCCATCGCGAGGCGATCGAGCGCCGCTTCGAGCAGGTGGTGGGCCTGCCCCTCCAGATCGGCAGCGTCGAGCATGTGCGGCCCGACGCCATCCGGCTGCGGGGTTGCACGCTCTCGCTGCCAACAGGTGGCGGGGTGCTTTCGGTGCCGGTGATCGAGGTCGAGTCTGCGGTGGGGGAAGTACGGATCGCGATCGATCGGCTCGACTGCACGCCTGCAGTGGCCCGCATGCTCGTGACGTTGGCGGGGCAATGGCTGCGGCAGCCGGCGAGATTTCCGATGGACTGCGTGGTTGAAGTCGGCGACATCGCCTGGCGGCCGCGGTTGTCTGCCGCGGTTGCCCCGTCGGCCGCTGTGCACGTGGAATGCGTGGCGGCCAACGGTTCGAGGGCGGTACGCGTGCGCCTCGATCAGGTTGATGCCCCTACGCCCGACGAAATCCGTGTGGTTGCCATGGCACCGGAGGACGGTGACGGCCAGCATTCCGATCGGTTTGAAGTGAACGGTTCGATCGAGAGGCCGCTGCCCATCGCTATGCTCGAGGCGTTGGCGGGCCTCGAGGCGGGGTCGTTGCCCTTGGGCGACGAGGCTTGCGTGAGTGGGGAAGTGGCGGCGGTGCTCGACGGCAGTGGTTCGAGCGGTTCTGCGCGGGCTCGCGTCGAGCGGATTGATCTGGCCGCGGCGAGCATGCATCTGCCCCACCGTGTATCGGGGGAGGCGGCATTGCTGGTCGATAGAATCGTCTGGAGCCGCAACCGGATCGACGCGTGCGTGTGCCAGTGCTCTGTTTCGCGAGGCCGTGTCGGCCAACGCCTTCTCGATGCTCTTGTGACCGTGCTGGGCTGCCGGCCCGGGGTGGCGTATCGATCGCTCACCCGTGATGAAGTCCGCGGCTTCGACGATGTGTCTTGCACGCTGCGCATCGAGGCAGATGGCATCAATGTGGCCGCAGGTCCAGGCCGAGCGGGTTCTTTGGTGCGGATCCAAGGGCTCTCGATCATCGAGGAACCAACCGGATTCATGCCGCTCGACCGGCTGGCGTGGCTGCTCTCGCCGCCGGGAGCCGCCCCGGTGCCGGCATCCAGGGCCACCGCCTGGCTGCTCGGTCTGTTTCCATTGGCTGATGCCGGGGGGGCTGCATCCGGCCGATCCGGTCGCGGTCAGGCCGCCGGCGGCTCCGTGCCTGCGGAATCCAGCGGAGTTCAGCCCAGCCAGGCAGCGAGACCTGTCCTCCGCAACGAATTTTGACCATTTTTTGACATGGCTCAGACGGCGGAATGACTGCAAGTGCTGTCAAGACGGACGAAATACGTCACAGTATTACCCACCGGCGGAGTGCCCGCCCCTGCGAGTTGCCAAGAGCGTTCGTCGCTCGCGATGACCGCGGTTCACCAGCCCGTATGGCTTCTCGAAAGGATCCGATGACGCCTTCCACTCAAACACTCGCCCGCAAGCCTCTCGTCCATAAGGGCCATCATTCAAAGGCCGGACATGGTGCTGCAATCTCGTCGGATGGCGGTGTCGCCGTGCCCGGAGATCTGGTTGGCGAGAGCGTAGAGTTCGGCCGTTCGGCCGTTCACGATCCGCGTCAAGGAGATGGCTCCATGGCTGAAGTCGACGCGTCGAGCATGCTCGCGGTGGAGCCTCGGCAGGATGGCAAGGGTGCCGTGGCGGGCGTTGATTGGCCCGTGCTGATCTGGATCGTGGGAGTGCATCTCGCGGCGTTGGCGGCCCCCTTCTGTTTTTCGTGGTCGGGGCTTGCAATCTGCCTCTCGCTGTATTGGGTAACGGGCAGCCTCGGCGTCTGTCTTGGCTACCACCGACTGCTGACGCACGGGAGTTTTATGACCTGGCGGCCTGTGCGACTGCTGTTTGCCTGGCTGGGCGGGGTTTCAGGCGAAGGTTCGGCGCTCCTCTGGGTGGCCAATCACCGCAAGCACCATGCCTTCAGTGATCAGGATGGCGATCCGCATACGCCGCGCGACGGCGGTTTCTGGGCCCACATGCTCTGGATGTTTCCCAATCGGACGACCGCGGAGTTGGCCGCCCATATCGGCCGCTGGGCTCCCGATCTCGACCGCGATGGCGGACTGCACTTTCTGCACACGACCTTTCTGCTGTGGCACATCCTCATCGGCGGGGCGCTGCTCGCCGGCGGCTGGAGGATCGGTGGCTTGCCGTTGGGCGTTTCCTGGCTGGTCTGGGGTCTGGCCTTGCGGATGGTGATCGTGTTTCACGTCACCTGGCTGGTCAACTCGGCATCCCATATGTGGGGCTATCGCAACTATGAAACGACAGACAATTCGCGGAACCTCTGGTGGGTAGGCCTCCTTGCCTTTGGCGAGGGGTGGCACAACAACCATCACGCCTACCAGCGGATGGCGAAGCACGGCCATCGCTGGTGGGAGATCGACGTGACGTATTGGGCCATTGTCGCGTTGGAAAGGCTGGGGCTCGCCTGGAGCGTGGTGCACACGCCGTATGGCAGCACTCACCATGGCGGCAGCCGGCCAGTCGGCGATCAAACCGCCTGAGTTCGTCGGTTTTACGTACTGCTGTTGCAATCTTTTTCCAGACCGATACACTTCGCACAACGAAACCTTTTCTAAACAATCAATGCCACCCGAGGACGGGTGGAATTTTGGCCGATGCCGCTTACAAAAGAACTCAAAAACGAATTGATCGGTGCGTATCAGCGAGGGACTGCTGACACCGGGTCGGCCGAGATTCAGATTGCCCTGCTGACGGGGCGAATCTCCCATCTCACGGACCATTTCAAGAAGCACTCCAAGGATTTTGCGAGCCGGCGTGGTTTGCTCATGATGGTGAGCCGCCGTCGTCAACTTCTTGATTATCTCAAGCGTGTCGCGCCACAGCGGTATCTCGACGTCATACGGCGGTTGGAGATCCGCAAGTAGGCTTCTGCCAGCCGCTCGTGAGCGTGTGGTATTGATTGGTGTGTTTCGCCTCGGGACTGCCGGCTCGACGGATCAAGGCGTGCTCCACGTCACTCGTTGACATGGGGCCAGTTGCTTGATCTGCGGGGGCCGTTTTCGGGCGTACGCATGGAAGAGGCAGCCCGGGAGCATGTGCCCGTGGGCTTGAAGATTGCCGCCATATTCCGCCCGCGGGATTGCGGCCCAGAGTATGGGTCGCTCCAGGGCATGTTAAGGAAGAAAAGGGAAGTACCTTGAAACAACGCGTTGAACGACAGATCGGCGAGCACGTCCTGTTTATTGAGACAGGCTTTTTTGCAAAACAGGCCGCGGGCAGTGTGCTCGTTGGCTACGGCGACACCAGGGTGCTCGTGTCAACCGCGACCGGCTCCCCTCGCGCCGGCATCGATTTCTTTCCGCTGACCTGCGACTACCGTGAGCGCGTGGCCGCGGCCGGCAAGTTTCCTGGCGGCTTTCTGAAGCGTGAGGGGCGTCCCACGATGAAAGAGACGCTCACCAGCCGTCTCATGGATCGCCCTATTCGTCCGCTTTTTCCGGAGGGGTTCTTCGACGAGGTCCAGGTGCAGGCGCTGGTGCTGGCCAGCGACCGGCAGAATGATCCTGACATGCTCGCGATGGTCGGGGCCTCTGCGGCCCTGTGTGTATCTCCGCTGCCCTTCCGCGGACCGCTGGGAAGCGTCCGGATCGCGCAGGTCGATGGGCAGTTTGTGCCCTTTCCGACCCAGGATCAGCTCGAAGAGAGCGATCTCGACCTCGTGGTTTCCGGCAGTCCCACGGCCGTGCTCATGATTGAAGGCTTCGCTCGCGAAATGCCTGAAGACAGGATGTTTCAGGCGATCGAGGAGGCCCATCGCTACATTCGCACCATCTGCGAAATGCAGGATGAGCTCATTTCCAAGGCGGGCAAGCCCAAGAAGGAGTGCGTGCTGGCCGATTACTCGGTCCTGCGTGAGCGACTCACTCGCGGCTATCTCGCGGAGCTCAAGGTCGCAAAGTCGACCGGCACAAAGCAGGAACGTGGGCAGGCCGTCAAGGTGCTGCGCGAGAGGGCGAAGGCCGAAGTCGCCCCTTCCGAGCCGGTGCGCACGTCGATTGCGGGCGATGCGGGGGGTGTCAGCGACGTTGATTTCGCACACGTCTGGCACGCGCTCGAAGAGCAGGCTGTTCGGGACTTGATTCTCGAAGGCAAGCGGCCCGATGGCCGCGACTATTCATCGCTGCGGGCCCTCCATTGCGAGGTTGACCTTCTGCCCAGGGTGCACGGCTCAGCGCTGTTTCAGCGTGGCGAGACGCAGGCACTCATCACCGTGACGCTCGGCACCGGCAAGGACGAGCAGCGGGTGGATGGCCTGATCGAAGAGTACTCGAAAAAGTTCATGCTCGATTACTACTTCCCGTCCTACTCCGTGGGCGAGGTTCGTCCTATCCGCGGACCCGGTCGTCGCGAAATCGGCCACGGGGCGTTGGCCGAGCGGAGCGTCAAGCCGGTGCTGCCAGATCCCGATGTTTTCCCCTACACCATCCGGGTGATCTCCGACATCTTGGAGTCAAACGGCTCCAGTTCGATGGCGTCGGTGTGCGGTGCAACGCTGGGCCTGATGGCCGCCGGCGTGCCGATCGTGAATCCCGTCGCCGGTATTTCAGTCGGCCTTGTCAAGCAGTCGGAGGAGCACTGGGTGCTTCTCACCGACATCATCGGTGACGAAGATCACTACGGCGACATGGATTTTAAGATCGCCGGATCACACGTCGGAATCACGGGCATCCAGCTCGACCTCAAGATCGATGGCATCTCGCCGGCGATCATCGAGGCCACGCTGCGTCAGTCCCGCGAGGCAAGGCTTGAGATTCTGAGGGCGATGCTCTCGGCGATCGGACGGCCGCGCGAGGAAATTTCCCCGTGGGCTCCGCGACTGCTGCGCACTCGCATCGATCCGGAGAAGATCGGCCTGCTCATCGGTCCGGGCGGTAAGACGATCCGGGCAATCCAGGAATCGTCTGGCGCCAGCATCGAAGTCGAGGACGACGGCACGGTGACGGTGGCCAGCCACGACGCCGAGGGGGCAATGAACGCCATGGCGAAGATTGAGGCTCTGACCGCGTCGATCCAGATCGGTCGAATCTACGAGGGACGCGTGACGAGCGTGAAGGATTTCGGTGCGTTCATCGAACTCGTGCCCGGTAAAGACGGTCTCTGCCACGTCAGCGAGCTGTCCGATGAATATGTAGCGAGCGTGGGCGATGTCTGTCGCGTGGGCGATATCATGCGAGTCAAGGTGATCGCTGTCGACGACCAGGATCGTGTGAAGCTCAGCCGCAAGGCTGCGATGCGAGAACAGGCCCAGGCGGGCACCCCCGGCGGCAACTGATCCTTGGGCCACAGAACCTGAAAGCGGCCATGTCGACGGGCGACGATTCAAGCCCCTCGCGGGCGGAAACGTATGCGGAATTTGCGGCTCTCGTGGGCGCCCTTGCCCACGAGATCCGCAATCCGCTTTCCACGATCCGCCTCAATATGGAATTGCTCGCCGAGGATTTCGAGCAAACCGATCCCGACTCACCGACGAAGCACCGCGATCGTCGGGCGCGTGCAAAGATCGACCTCGTGCGGCAGGAATGCGATCGACTGCAGAAATTGCTGGGTGATTTCCTCGATTTTGCGAGGCAGGAAAAGCTCACTCTGGAGCCCGGTAGCCTCAACGTGGAGATTGAGCAATTGCTCGATTTCTTTGCGCCGCAGGCCCTTGATGCTCAGGTGGAGATCGTGCGGTATCTCGATCCCGAACTGCCGATGGTCCGGCTGGACCGCGAAACGCTGCGGTCGGCGGTACTGAATCTGCTGATCAATGCGATGCAGGCGATGGAGTCAGGCGGACAATTGGTCGTGCGGACGCGGCCTGCGGGGCTGGGGGTGCTCCTGGAGTTAATTGATACCGGGGCGGGAATGGAAGCAGAGACGCTTGCCAAGGTGTTTCGCGCTTTTTACACAACGAAACAAGGCGGATCCGGACTCGGCCTGCCCACGGCGAGAAAAATCATCGAGGCTCACGGCGGCACGATCGACATTGAAAGCACGCCCGGACGGGGCACCAAGGTCACGATCTGGCTGCCAGCCCCACCCCGCCTGCCCACGGCTGGCGGCTGGTCGGACAAGGCCTTGCCCACGCCAGTCGCGCAGAAGCAGCCAGATCAACCGACCGACACGCCGCATCTGGACGGGCCGCCGCGTGGCTTCGTACGATCGTCTTCATGAATCAGACTCGCGAACCCCTTTCCGCTGCTCAGCCATCTCCCGTTGCCGGCGCGCAGGGACTGGTGCGCGTGCTGGTGGTCGACAACGACATCGTGCATGCACGCACGATGGGCGAGGTGTTGAGCCGGCTGGGCTATCAGGTGGTCGTGGTGGGCAGCGGTACCGAGGGAGCCAGGAAGATCGAGCTCGAGGCCTTCGATGTGGTGGTCACCGACCTGATGATGAACGACATCGGTGGTCTGGAGATCCTGACGCGGGCCAAAAAGGCGGCCGCCGACACGGAGGTGATCGTGGTCACGGGCCACGGCACGATTCCCTCAGCGGTCTCGGCGATGCAGCAGGGGGCGTTCACCTATCTGCAAAAGCCACTCGATCTGGCGCATCTGCGGGCGGCGGTCGAGAAAGCCTCCGAGGGCGTTCGTCTGAAGCGGCAGAATCTCGAACTCAATCGTCGGCTCGACGAGAAGTTCGGGTTTGAGGGCGTGGTGGGGTCGAGTTCGCAGATGCATTCCCTCATCGAGCGGCTCAAGCGTATCGCCCCCACCGATGCCACTGTGCTCATTCAAGGGGAGACCGGCACCGGCAAGGAGTTGGTGGCGCAGGCCATTCACCAGAATAGCCCGCGCAAGAGCAAGCCCTTCGTCGCCCTCAACTGTGCGGCGTTGAGCGAAAACATCCTCGAGAGTGAGCTGTTCGGCCACATTCGGGGCGCGTTCACCGATGCCTCCAATGACCGCGTCGGAAAGTTTGAATATGCCAACGGCGGCACGCTGTTCCTCGACGAGGTCGGCGACATGCCGATGCCGACGCAGATCAAGCTGCTCCGCGTGCTGGAGTCGGGCGAGATCACGCGGGTCGGTTCCAATACGCCCATCCGGGTGAATGTGCGAATCCTGTCAGCCACGAACCGCAATCTCGAGGATGCGGTCGCGGCGGGCTCGTTTCGCAGCGATCTCTACCATCGCCTCAAGGTGGTCACGATCGCCATCCCCACGCTCCAGGATCGGGTCGCCGACATTCCGCTGTTGATCGAACATTTCGTGCGACAGTTTTCCAAACGGCACGTCAAGGCGATCAAGGGCATGTCGCTGGCTGCCCGGATCGCATTGGGATCCTTCGGCTGGCCGGGCAATGTGCGGCAGCTTCGCAACGTGATCGAGAGCATGGTGGTTGTCGATTGCGACGGGATGCTCGACGTGGATGACCTTCCCATGGAGCTCGACCCCGCCGGGGCCACTCCGGCAGCGTCAGCCTCCGCCGTCGACATGCACGTTGGGATCTCGGCGCTCATCGGACGGCCGCTGGAGGAGGTGGAGCGGCTGTTCATCACCGAAACACTCAAGCTCACAGGCGGCAATCGTGAGCAGGCTGCCGAGATGCTCGGCATCGGCGAGCGAACGCTCTATCGAAAGATTAAGGAGTATCAGCTTCCCTGACCGGCCGACGGCGGGCGGGAGGCAGGTGTGCAGGCATGGCAAGAATTCACAAGCTGCCGGTATCGGTGGTCAATCGCATTGCTGCCGGAGAGGTCGTGGAGCGACCCGCCAGCGTCGTCAAAGAGTTGCTCGAAAACGCTCTCGACAGCGGCCCCTCCCGAGTCGATGTGGCGCTCGAGCAGGGCGGCATTGCTCTGGTGCGCGTGGTTGACGACGGCGGTGGCATCGAATCCGACGACCTCCCGCTGGCGGTCACGGCTCATGCCACCAGCAAGCTGCGGGTGGCCGAGGATCTTGAGCGCATCGAGACGCTCGGCTTTCGCGGAGAGGCGCTGGCGAGCATCGGCGAAGTAGCTCGCCTCGTGATCAGATCACGGCCGCCAGAACACTTCGGCGCCAGTCTGACGGTGGATGCTGGCAGGGTGGGCGAGGTGACGCCCGAGGGCTGCGGGCTGGGTACGACCGTGGAGGTGCATCAGCTTTTTGGAAACGTCCCTGCCCGGCGGGCGTTTCTCCGGGCTCCTCAGACGGAGTGGTCGCATTCATCCGAGGCGTTTGTCCGCACCGCTCTGGCCCATCCAGGGGTGGCGATGTCGCTGTCGCACAACGGCCGTATTGTCCACGACCTGCCTGCGGTGTCGGCGTGGCGGGAACGGATTGGCGGTCTCTTTGGCGTGGCGATGGGCGATCGGCTGATCGAGATCGAGGCCGACGACGGAGAAATGGCCCTGCACGGCTTCGTCGGCCGACCGGAAGACGATATGGCAGGCACGCGGCTCCAGCACCTCTTTGTCGCCGGCCGGCCGTTCCGCGATCGCTCGATCCTGCATGCGGTCCAAGAGGGATACCGCGGCCTGCTGCTCACCGGCCGCCAGCCGATCGTCTTTCTGTCGTTCGACATGCCGGCCAACATGGTCGATGTCAACGTCCACCCCGCCAAAATAGAAGTGCGTTTCCGAGAGCCGTCCCGGCTCTACCGCCTCGTGCTCTCGGCACTCCGGACGGCTTTCCTCAAAAACGACATGAGCACGCGGCTCAAGCCACCGGCCGCAGCGTGGCCGGCCGCTGACGGCGTTGCCCCTGGCGGGCCCGCCAGGGCCGCGGAGGGCTCGTGGCCGCAGCCATGGGGACCGGCAGCCCCGGTGGCCAGCGTTGCGCCCTGGTTTGGCCAGCCGCACCAGGACAAGGATCCCGCGGCTGCGGTGGCGGCGGCCGCACCAGCGCTGTGGGAAGAGTCGGCTATGGCCTCTTCCGATTCCCGCGTCGGTCAGGGGCCGGTGCCCGCAGGTTCCGGCGAACGTGCCGTTCAGATGCACAATCGCTACATCGTGGTCGAGAGCGGCGATGGAATCGAGGTGATCGATCAGCACGCGCTGCACGAGCGAGTGTTGTACGAGCGGCTGAAGGCGTCGGTGGCCGACGGGAATCTGGAGGTGCAGCCGCTGCTGATCCCGGAACGGATCGAACTCGGGGCTGCCGAACTCGAACTGGTCACGGAGCATGCCGAATGCTTGGAGCGGGCGGGCATGCGGATTGAGCCCTTCGGTGGCTCGACGGTGATCGTCACGACCAAGCCAGTGTTGGCCGGCAGCACGCCCGCGGCCGAGATCGTACGGGAGGTGCTCGACAGGCTTTCTTCAGGAGCCGCCGGCGGCTCCGCCGCCCTGCTCGTCGACGAGGTTCTTCACGGGCTTGCCTGCCGCGCCGCCATCAAGGCCGGCGAAATGCTCTCGCGGGCCGAGGTAGACGCGCTCGTCCGCGATCGGCGGCTGATCAGCGATTCGCACCATTGTCCGCATGGCCGACCGACATCGCTGGTGTGGTCACGGCAGGATCTCGACAGGCAATTTCGCCGCACCTGAATCGACCGTCCGGCGAGGAAATCACTCATGATCTGCGTCAGCATCGGCCGTGGCCGCCATCGACACGTCATCGCCGAGCACAAGCACCTAGCCGACCAGGGCGTTCGCCTGGTGGAGCTACGGCTCGATTATCTCGAGGGCGCTGTGCAGGTGAAGCGGCTCATTCGGGATCGTCCCTGCCCCGCGATCGTCACCTGCCGCCGCGCGGTGGACGGGGGCCGCTGGGAACATTCGGAGGAGGCCCGCAGGCTCGTGCTGCGGACGGCGATCGTGGAGGGGGCCGACTACGTCGATCTCGAGGATGATCTTGCCCCCGAGGTGCCACGCTATGGCAGCACGAAGCGGATCGTCAGCCATCACGATTTCCACAAGACTCCCCCTGATCTGGCGGCGCTTCACGCACGGCTTGCCGGCATGGACGCCGACATCGTGAAGATCGCCACCATGGCCAATCATCCGACCGACAACCTGCGGATGATGGAGATGGTGCAGGCAGCCCGTGTTCCGACCGTGGGCATCTGCATGGGCGACATCGGCATGCCCACCCGCGTGCTCGCCGGACGGTGTGGGGCGCCCTTCACGTTCGCAACGTTCCACGACGATCGGGTGATGGCGCCGGGGCAGATCGGCTGGCGACAGATGCGCGATCTCTACCGATACGATTCGGTGTCGACGCAGACTCGCATCTATGGAGTTGTGGCCGATCCGGTCGCTCACAGCCTGAGTCCGGTCGTTCACAACGCGGCGCTGGCGGCGGCCGGCATCGACGCCGTCTACCTCCCCTTCCGTGTGCCAGCCGAGCAGATCGACGAATTCCTTGCCGCGGCCTCACGCTGGCCACTGTCGGGCCTGAGCGTGACGATTCCCCATAAGGAGTCTGTGCTCGCGCATGTAACGCGGCCGGATGATCTTGTGCAGTCGATTGGGGCGACCAATACCCTGGTGTTTGAGCCAGGCGGTGTGGCGGCTTTCAATACCGACGCCACCGCCGCAGTGGAGAGCCTCATGGCGGCGCTCGCGCAACAGGAGTCCGATGGCGAGGGAGAAGTCATGGGCTCGGGTCTCCCCGTGAAAACGGCGATCGTGCTCGGCGCCGGTGGAGCGGCACGGGCTGTCGCTTTTGGGTTGCGGCAGCAGGGGATCGATGTCACTGTCAGTTCCCGCACGCTGGAACGTTCGCGGCGGATCGCCACGGAGGTTGGCTGCAAGTCGATCGACTGGGCCGCCCGCTACCGCGTGGCATACGATTGCGTCGTCAACACCACCCCTGTCGGCATGCATCCTAATGTTGACGAGACGCCCTTCTCCAGGGATCACCTGCGTTCCTACATGATCGTGTTCGACGCCGTTTACAATCCGGAGAACACCCTCCTCGTCAAGGAGGCCCGGTCGATGGGTTGCAGGATCGTGACCGGGGTGGATATGTTCGTCCGGCAGGCGGCGATTCAGTTCAGGATCTGGCACAATGAAGATGCCCCCGAACGAGTGATGCGCGAGGCGCTCAAGCGGGCGACCTCCTCGGCCCGTCTGACGGAATAACGCCGCATGATCCGAGGGGCGTTGCCATCCCGTGAGGGTGTTGATCCCATGCCGCACATCACGCTCATCACGCTCATCGGCTACCGGGGCACGGGGAAATCCACCGTGGCGGCCATGCTTGGAGAGCAGCTTGGCTGTGGCTGGTCTGACGCAGACATTTTCCTCGAGGAAAAGCTCGGCTGTTCGATCGCCAGCCTGGTGCAGACGCGTGGCGAGGCGATATTTCGTGACGAGGAAGCCGCGGTGCTCGCGGAATTGCTGGTGAAGTGTCGGGGGGTGCTGTCCACAGGGGGCGGCGTCGTTCTGAGGGCGGGCAATCGTGACCTGCTTCGGCGGCTGGGACGGCCCATCGTCTGGCTCACGGCAGCGGCCGAGGTGGTCTGTCGACGCATCGCCGCCGATCCAAGCTCGCCGCAGCGCCGTCCGTCGCTGGCTGTTTCATCCGCGGCCCTTCCGGTGCCGGAAGGCGACCCGTTGGCCGAGGTGCATGCGACGCTGGCCGCGCGGGAACCGTTCTACCGCGAGTGCGCCGATCTCATCATCGACACCTCGGAGATACCGCCGGAGGCCGTGGCCCGCGATGTGGCTGCGTGGCTGACAGGCGAGTGGCCTCAGCGGCTCCAGGATGCTTTGCCGCAAAAACCGTCTGGCGGAGCGACCCGATGAGCGAGGCTCCCATCCTGCTCGGCCTGGTGCCTGCTGCGGAGAGCGGCTTGTGGGCACTGCTCGCGGTGGTTGTGGGCATAGTGGCGGGCCGTCTGCTCACGTCTCGTGTGGGTGGGCTGCTCGATTCTGGAGCGTTTTGTGCCGAAGGACAGTCACCGATTTCTACCGGTGGAGGCCAGCGTCGCTGGATCGAGGTGGCGGCGGCGGCCACGGCCGTGGGGCTTTGGTGGTGGGAGGTGCATCGACTGGGATTGGGGCCGGGCACCGAGGCGGGGGCTGCGTCCGGCGGCATCCTGCTGACGCGGTGCGCCGCCCATGCAGTGCTCTTTACACTCTTGGCAGCCGCGACCTGGATCGATATCCGCCATCGGGTGATCCCCGACGCCGTCACGGTGCCCGGTGTCATCGGCGGCCTCGTGGTGCTCTATGTGCTGCCCGACGTGCTGTTGCCGATCGGATACGAACTGCCACGATCGTTTGCGCCTCCGCTGCTCACCGCGGACGTTCTCGGCTGGTACGGCGGCCTGCGCTCCCAGGCTCCGCCTTCGTGGATGGGAGGAGCGCCAAACCTGCCCGGCCTGCTTGTGCCGTCGACCATCTTCGCCGTCTGGTGGTACGTCTGCACGGCTCCGTTCCTGGAGCCAGCGGGGACCTCATCGGAGCCGCCCAGAATCGAGCCACGGAATGGGATCCTCATCCTCGGCCTGGCGGGGATCGCTGCGGCGTGGTGGTGCGGCGGCGAGCGTTTCCTCGGTCTGCAATCGTCGCTGGTGGGACTGGCTGTGTCGGCAGGACTCGTCTGGAGCATTCGCGAAGGGGCATCCCGGGCGCTGGGCCGCGAAGCGATGGGCCTTGGAGACGTCACATTGATGGCGATGGTCGGGGCGTGGATCGGATGGCAGGCGAGCGTGCTGGCCTTCTTTATGGCGGCCTTCATCGGACTCGCTCATGGCCTGACGCAGTTGGTACGCCATCGCGAGAGCGAGCTCCCCTACGGGCCGAGCCTATGCCTGGCCAGCGCGGCAGTGATCATCGGCTGGCAGCCGCTGTGGCGGAGGGTCGGCGGGCAGTTTTCGGAGCCACTGGAACTGGCCGTCGTGATCGGTGTCGTCGTTGTGCTGACGGCCGCCACGCTCTTCGTATGGCAGCGATTTCGTCGGTAAATCCGCAGGTCTTGGGCGGCCTTGCCAGGCTCGCGGAGCTCGCCTACCATCCCACCCCCTATCCGGGCGTGGAGCCGAGGCATGCCGATCCCCCAGTTCGCCACCAGAGTCTGCGTGCTGTTGCTTGCACTGTCGGCGGCACCCGGCTGTTCAAACCTGCCGTTCAAGAGGCCGGCGACGGTCACACCCGTGAGCCTCGTGCCACCGCCCGGTGTGGCCACGCCGGCGGCCATGCTCCCACAGGTGTCTTCGTCTCCGTCATTGCCATCGTACGCCGACATCGACGGCCGCCAACTGCAGACGACGCTGGCCCGCAGCCGCGATGAGACGCAGCTTCTGCAGGACGAGATCACCGTGCTCCGGGAACAGCTGGCCAGCACTTCGAATCAGTTGGCGGTCGTCCGATCCCCCACTGCTGCCGGTGCGGCGCCGATGAGCGGCCTGCCTGGTCAGCCTCTTTCTCCACTGCAGCCTGGCGGTCCAGCCGCGTCGTTTGTGGCGGGAATGCCGCCGCTGTCGGCGAGTGGTCCTGCGGCGCTCAAACAGGGGCTGGCGCAGTTGGCCGTGCCCGGCGTGGAATCGCGTTTTGATGGCAATGTCGTGCGACTCGAATTACAGGCCGATCGGCTTTTCGATCGGGGAGGCGCATCCCTGTTGCCCGGCGGAGCAGCCCTACTCACACAGGTAGCCGGCGAGATCGACCGGGTCTTCCCAAGGCATTTCGTGGGCATTGAGGGGCATGTCGATACAGAACCGCTCGAGCAGGCCTCTTGGGGTTCGCCGCACCAGTTGACTTCCGCCCGCGCCGCGACGGTATTTGATTTCTTCACAACCCGCACGTCTCTTCGGCAGGGGCAGCTCTTTCTGGTGGCGCACGGCGCGAATCATCCAGTCGTATCAAACGCGACCGCCGCGGGGCGCAACCGCAACCGCCGCATGGAACTGGTGATCTACCAGGAACGCAGCGGAGACG
>Ga0209829_10001709_pt1 | contig 17372 bp, 7 predicted proteins | sample C_140205_EF_Meta_FD_187311 | JGI IMG/M metagenome (GOLD analysis project Ga0209829, IMG submission 187311) | Freshwater microbial communities from Lake Croche, Canada to study carbon cycling - C_140205_EF_MetaG (SPAdes) (version 2) | ecosystem: Environmental > Aquatic > Freshwater > Lake...
ACCAGCGTGTTGGTCGTCCCGCCGGTGTAGTTCGCATCCGTGACGGTGGCGATCACCGTGTAACTGCCGCCATTGGTGGGAGCATCGGCGCTGCCGTTGTAAGTGACGACCGCCGTCAGATTAGTCGGCGAGGTGGTCACGCTTACCGGTTTGGCGGCGCCGTCGTAGGTCTGGGCCAGGTTGCCCAATCCGACCGTGGCGGCGGCGGGGCTGATCACCAGCGTGTTGGTCGTCCCGCCGGTGTGGTTCGCATCCGTGACCGTGGCGATCACCGTGTAACTGCCGCCATTGGTGGGAGCATCGGCGCTGCCGTTGTAAGTGACGGCCGCCGTCAGATTAGTCGGCGAGGTGGTCACGCTTACCGGTTTGGCGGCGCCGTCGTAGGTCTGGGCCAGGTTGCCCAATCCGACCGTGGCGGCGGCGCGGCTGATCACCAGCGTGTTGGTCGCCGCGCCGATATAGAAGGGGTCGGTGCTTCTGGCGACCACCGTGTAGCTGCCGGCATTGGTGGGCACAGACGCGCTGCCGTTGTAGGTGACCGCCACCGCAAGATTGACCGGCACGGTGGTCACAGTCACCGGCTTGGCGGCGCCGTCGTAGGTCTGGGCCAAGTTGCTCTGCGTGACCGTGGTCGTGCTGGCGACCACCACGATGCGGTTGGTCCTGATCACTAAACCGCCTCGACTGTCGATCACGCTGAATGTGAGAGTGTCGTTGGTGTTTGCCGCCAGCTGATAAACAAAGCCGCTGCCGTTGGTGGTGATCGTCGCGCCTTGAGTGCCGGTGCTCACCAGAGAGCCAAACGCGGCACTGTCGCCGATGTCCGGGTCGGCCGCCCCGGACATCAGGTTGCTGATGAGGATGGTCAACGGAGCCCCCGCGCTGCGGCTATTGGTCACACTGTTGGCTGTGGGGGGGCGGTTGACGACGATCTTGCCGCTGGCGGGCAGAGCGCCCAGCCACCAGTTGAAATTTGAGCTGGTGGTGAGCGTGGGCAGATTCGTGGTGCTGAACGAGCCGCTCAAGCCGGTGGCGCTGAAGAGGGTGAATTCATCGCCGCCGACGAGCGCAGGGCCAAAGTTGGTTACCGTCAGGTCGCCGCCGTAGGTCAAGGGGCCGCTGACAGCCAGCAGATCGCTGGTGGCGGGAGAATTGGTCCGGTTGATTTTCATGAACACCCGGCCGCCGAGGACAGGGCTGTTGCTGAGGGTTAAACTGCCCATGCCTTTGGTGGTGTTGGTCATGCCGCAAGCCAGAGTGCCATTGACGGCCACAGGGCCCGTCACGGTGCCATTACCTCGGAGCGTTTGCGCGGCGTCGAGAACAAAACCGCCGCTCACAGAACTCACATCCAGAAAAGCGCCGCTGTTCACGAGGATGTTGCTTGAGCTGCCAATGCTGGCGCTGGCCGCCAGAGCCAGGGTGCCGTTGCTCACGGTTGTCGAGCCTATGTGCGTATTGGTCGCGGAGAGCGTCACCCGCCCGGAGCCGAATTGGAGCAAACCGCCGTTGCCGCTGATCGCAACCGGGAAGCGGATGTCGTCGGAATGGTTGAAAGCCAGTCGGCCGCCATTCCAAAGTAAAACCCCGGAACTGCTGTTGATGGAACCCTGAGCACCCCCATTGCCGAGTTGAACACACGCATTGCTGACGATCGTGTCACCACTGTAAGTATTGGAGGCGGTCAGAATTATAACATTGTTTGAAAAAGAGAACTCTGTCACTGATCCGGTGCCGCTGATGACGCCAGAATGGACCCAGTTCGTGCCGAACCGGGCGAACACAAGTCGGCCATTGTTGACGAAATCGTTCGTGCCACCCTGGAGACTTCCAACGTCATTAGCGAATGTAGTAGATGGCCAAGCTCCCGCAGCGCCTATCGCATATGCTCCAATATGGAGTGTGCCGCCGGAATTCAGGTTGATCTTGCCAGTGCCGTTAGTCATGACGGACACATCCCCGGTTGCAACAACAAGTCCCCCCTGGCCGATCGTCAGCGTTCCTGTGCTCGGACGGCCCGGAGTGTTTGTCGGGCATCCTACTAAAATCAACCCGTTGGCTGCGCTGCCACCCAGCCCATTGGCATAGAGAGATCCACCGGAGACGTTGAGGATGGCGGTGTAATTACTCCCCCTTGTGCCCAAGTATATTCCTCTGACCGTATTTGACCCGCCCATGATGTTCATCGTGGCCAGAGAGGGGGCATAATTACTACTTTGTAAACCACCAGCAGTCCCAGGATACATTAGCAGATCACTAGTGGCGATAAATTGGGCTTGTGAGCTCGCCTGATTCACTGTGCTAGTGCTGCCGCTATCATAGGCCATAAAAGTCGCCGCCGCTTGGAAGATGGCATTGTTTGTTATAGTGAGCATGGTTGATGTGCCGGGACCATAACCAAAATATATTCTGTCGAAACCTAAGAAGCCGCCACTGATTGTGGCAACGGCAACGGCACCGGTGGAAACCGCAAAGTTACAGAATGGACCACCAAAACCCTTACCCATGGAGCCACCACTCATGTTCAGAATGCCGATGGAGTTGGTGCCTACGCCTAAGTTGAAGTAGCCATTACCAAGGGTAGGAGAATTGGCGAGTTGTCCGCCTGTAATGTTGACGGTGCCAGTGAGGCCCGTGCCGACGCCAACCAAGACGTTGCACGCTGAAACAACACCGCCATTGATATTCAGGGTGCCGTTGGATTTCTCGCCGATATGAAATGCGCTGCTGTTATTACCAACGTTAGTAAAAATATTCAACCCGCCGGTCCGCACGTTGATGGTTCCGTCCAAAAACGTTCTGTTTGTTTTAGTGTCTATTGGAGCACCACCATAGGGTAAAGTACCCAGGTTTGGCAGGAGGTTCGTCCCTAGCAGCGTGAGGGTTCCGGTGTTGGAGACGGAAAGGATACCGCTGCTAAAGAGCGAGAGCGAGTCGGTCATGGTCAGGGTTCCGGTCTGGTTGAAATTCAACTCGCCGGAATTGGTGATGCTGCCCGTGATTGTGGCGCCGTCATTCAGGACGACGGTGTTTGTCGGGGCAATCGCTCCGCCGGAATAGGCCGAGGTATAGACCGTGGTCGCGGCGCGGGCCGGGCGGCAGGCAAGAAGAGATACGGCCAGCGCCAGCAGGAGCGGCAGCGCACGCAGGGGGACAGAGGAGGGTTTCGTCATCATGGAAGGAATGATTGTCAATGAGTTCGGGGCAATCTGAGACTGTCAGGTTTGTTTTGCACGCTGCATTGGAGCCGACAGTTCTCCAAGCGGCGAATACTTCAATCCAACCCGGCTGTAGAACGGGATCGGAACGGGATCGGAACGGGATCGGAACGGGATCGGAACGGGATCGGAATTTAACTGGTTCACCAAAAACGCGGTTACCGTAAAACAAATCTCCCAAATGTCAACTTTAATTTTGTTTTTTCCGAAGCACGCCGCAACGATTAGCGAGTCGCCGGCAGCCTTTTGAGGCTTTGCCGCCTCACCGGCAGGGAGAATGTCGCCGTCAATGCTGTTGGTTTTTGTATTTCGCCGGATTGCGAGGGGGTGAAGGGTTGATTGCGCCTCACCCTCAAAAGCTTTCTGGCGCGCCATTGGATTGGGTTTTCGGTGCCCACTCCGTCCTCCGCAGCGCAAGTCGCGGAACTCCGCCCCGCTGCTCTCTTACCCCCCTCTTTCCTCCACCCGGAGCCGCGTTCCACCATGTGCCCGCTTCGGACCATGCTCTTGCAGAAAGACCCGCCACAATCGCATCGGTCCCGCGGGCACACACAACGCGGCCAGCCGCCGCGGCGCATCCGTGATCACCTTGCCGGCGCGATGGGCAAGTTGCGGATGATCGCCCTGGGCCTCCGGCCTTAGGCATCAGACGGCAGCTCCAACACCCGAAAGGCGATCAAGAGAGTGCAGAACGCCCCCCAACGTATCGAACATGTCGTCGGACAACAGTTGCTCGAAGGGCGGCAGCTCCAACGCCGTCCTTGGGGCCTGAGATGGCCGGAGATGGAACGGCCGGCCCGGTTCGACAGGAGAGGTGTCGGGGTGGCCGGAGATTTCAGGGGATTTGAAGGGAGGGTCGAACGAAGAGCCGGCCCCATTTCGCCCGTCCTCCGTTCTCAAAGCGGCAGAGCTTTCCGGCCGGACACTCCTTAGGCCTGCGGCGACAGGGCGGGCACGCACCGCGGATGGGTGCGAGTATTGGGACCGTTTCAAATCGACGGCGGGATGGGGCAACACACAATTTTTCCCGAGCCCCCCGTCCGTATAATGCGAAACAAAGATTCGTTCAGGGGTTGATCGTGAATCCGGCCGCGAACGTATAGGGGGGCGGGCCGCTCTGAAATGTCACCACGAGGGTTTGCGCCCCGAGGGTGGCATTGGCGGGAATGGAGAAATTGGCCAGCACCGTGCCTTGAACCGCATAGGATGTGCCCGTGGTGCTGAGTGAGCCCATTGTGACACTGGTGATGGGGGCGTTGACGGGCGGGGAAGGCGGGCCGGACAGCGTGATGCTCAAAGTAATGTTCGTGCCGGAGCCGCGACTCACGGCGCCGCCGGGCACGGCGAATGTTGCGCCGGCCGCGCCGCTCCCGCCGGCAACGGGGTCGTAGCTGGCAAGTGCCGTCATCGCCACGCGGTAAAACCTTTTACCCTCCGTGCTGCCGTCGGTATAGCCGCCGTTATTCAACACTGCCGCGAGGCCGGTGGAATTGGTTGTCCAGTTCGTGAGGTTCGTGAACGACTCGACACGATACGCGCCGCCTTCAATCGCGCTCCAAGTCAGCGTCACCATGCCATTGTTCACGGAAGGCGGGCGGAGTGACGCGGAAAGTTTTGGTCCGCCGAGGTAGTTGGTCGTCACGGTTTCGGCAAGTGTCGTCACCGCGCCGCCAGTGGGGTTTCCGCGATAGGCGCGGCCGATGTTGTAGGGAAAGGTCGGCGTGCCGTTGCTGCCAATGCTGACAAAGTAGGCATGGGTGCCGCCGGGAAATTCTGGTGTGACACAGAACCGCCCGTTGTATTCGTCGAGATCAAAGCCGACGCCCTGCGTGTAGCCGAGGTCGCCGAGATAATCATTGTCCTCCATGTAGCGACCGAGCGGATAGGTGGTGCTGACGGCCGGGCCGGTGAGAATGTTGGACGCGACGTTGTAGAGCCGCTGCGCCCATAGCGGAAGACTGGTTCTTCCGGTCGCCGTGAGATTTTGCGAGCCGCTCTGACCGTTGCGAAGCACGTAGCCGCTCACCATGCGTCGCACGCCGCTTGCGGCATTCGTGGCAACTGAATACCCATAAGGGCCGTAGATTGGATAACCATCTTTCACCCAGCCGAGCAGCGGCGAGTGTTTCGCAACCGCGCCGCCTGACTCGGAATACAGCTTGTTCGTCGAATTGAAATCCTCATGGTCGCCAAGCTCGAAGCGGAGCGCGACGGGGATGGCGTGGTAATGATGCGACCCATCCTGCGGCTGATGCGCATAACCGGGATCGAACTTGGCGCTTTCATTCACGTAGGCGTCCCGATTCCAATAGCACGTGCCCCAGACGTTGTCCGTCGTGCCGTTCCAATAAAAAGCGTCGCGGGAATCAAACATCGCCACGCCGTCCACGAAATAACCGATCGCCCCGCCGGGCGTGAGTGTCTTGGTGGCGGGCACGGACGTCGCGCGCGGGATGCGCCAGAAGGTCTTGGTGTGGACGGGCAGGTTCGGGAATGCGCCGTTCAGCCAAGGTCCCATCGTGTGAATGCCCAGCCCGGTGCTGCGGATATAAACCCAGCCGGCCGAGGAATAAATCTCCTGCACGCCAACGTAGGCGGGCAGCGCTTGATTTTGCGTGCCATTGCTCCACGTGGTGGCGGTGACGCCGTTGATTTTGTTGGCATCGGTGGTGTAGATGCGGGCGTATTTTCCGGAAGAAGCCGTCAGCCACGAGTCCACGCAGGGGTCGGCGGCATGCGCCACCGCGGCGAAAGCTAGAATCAGGAGGATTGCGCCGGGTTAAACTGAGTAGATTTTCATGGCGCGACTCTAAGCATGCCGACCTTAAGAAAACGTGAAGGGAAACAGCTTCGACCTTCATCCGGTTTCTTCCTCCGGGCTCAAGGGTTGTTCCTCGGGAAAACGCCGGATGATAAGGCGATCCGGCTTGATTTCATGCTGCCGCCCTCGAGCCGTTTGCCCCACACCCGCCCTCACCCCGATGAGCGGGGCGAAAAACCCGTCCGCGTCAGCATCCGCCTCAGAGGCGGCGGGGTCAGACCGGCACCGGCGATATGCGGTGGTTCCACCGGACCGGGCCGCACGCAGCCGGCCTGTGGGTGTTCAGGCTCGACTGCGTGGATCCGCAATATCTGGAAATCACCTTCTGGAGTCGGTGTCGATCTGGAAACCACATGCGTCCAAGCGGGAGTTCGGGAGCAGGGGCTTCAGGCGGCGGCCGGTTCGGCGTTGCGCTTGGCCATGATGGCTTCCACAATCTTCCTGGCTATCTCAGGTTTTTCGACAAGGGCTTTTTGCGCCGCATCCTTCCCCTGCCCGATCAATTCCCCGTTGAACTGGAGCCAAGCCCCTTTCTTATCCACCACGCCGTTTTCAATCCCCACATCCAGAATGCTGCCCTCCTTGTTGATGCCATGATTGTAAAGGATGTCGAACTCGGCCTCGGCGAAAGGCGGGGCGACTTTGTTCTTCACGATCTTTACTTTGACATGATTGCCCACGGCATTGCCGGCGGCGTCCTTGAGTGTGTCTTTGCGGCGGATATCCATGCGGACGCTGGCATAAAACTTCAAGGCCTTGCCCCCCGGGGTGGTCTCGGGATTGCCAAACATGACGCCTACCTTTTCCCGGAGCTGATTGGTGAAAATACAGGTGGTCTTGGATTTGGCCAGGAGGGCGGTCAATTTGCGCAGGGCTTGACTCATAAGACGCGCCTGCATCCCCATCGTTGCCATCCCCATCTCCCCCTCCAGCTCCGCCTTGGGCACCAGCGCCGCCACGGAGTCGATGACGATCACGTCCAGCGCGTTTGAGCGGGCCAGAGTTTCGCAGATGGTCAGCGCTTCCTCGCCGGAATCGGGCTGGGAAACGAGCAGCTCGTCCAAATTCACCCCCAGTTTCTTGGCATAAGCCGGATCGAGCGCGTGCTCCGCGTCGATGAACGCGGCAAGTCCGCCATTCTTCTGGGCATTGGCAATGACATGGAGCATGAGGGTGGTTTTGCCGGAGGATTCCGGGCCGAAGATTTCCACGACGCGGCCTCGGGGCACCCCCCCGACGCCCAAGGCCAGATCCACTGCGAGAGAGCCGGTGGAAATGACCTCGATCTGGCGCAGGGCGCGGGCGGCGCCCAGGCGCATGATGCTGCCATCGCCGTAGGCTTTGGTGATGGAGGAGATGGCGGCCTCCAGATCGCGCTCGCGCACGGCCGCCAGCTTGGCCGCTTCGGCCGACTTGGCCTCGGCCGCTTTGGCTTCCCTGGTTTCAACGACGGCGGATTTTTCCGCGGCTTTTTCAACGGATTTCTCAGTGGGTTTCGGGGGCATAAAATTGAGTGGTTTCTTGCGGCTCAGTAAGAAACCACGATAGTGAACCCGCCGCAAATGTCAACGCGGACTGGCTGTTTTCACCGAGCCCACCACGCGTCCGGGTCAGTGGTGGCGGAAGAGCCGTTGTCGGTTCAGGAAGAGATACCAGACGATGAGAACATTCAGAGCGAGGATTGCCAGCAGGGTGCGGGAGTAGTGCGTGACCAGCTCCACCACCTCGATTGGAATGAAGAAAGCCGATTCGCCGATGGCCAGCCAACCGGCCCATGGGGCGCGAAAAACCAGCCCGATGCCTTCCACCCAGGAAAAGAGGCTGTAGGTCAGGGTGCCCACAGCCACCCAGAGCACATTGGCCTGGGTGATCTTGCCCACCTGCACCGCCAGATCACTCCAGAATTTCTTCTCCGGATCGATCCGGAAGAAGTGGAGCAGATGCCGGTATTCCACCGGCAGGTTGTTGTCTGAAAGGGCGTAGGCCGCCACGGCCAGCGACACCAAGGCCAGACCCTTGAATAGCTTGATGGCAATGATGAGGTAGAGCGTGGGAGCGCGCTGCCGGACCAAACCACCCGTGATTTCAACCGGGCCGGTCATCAGCGGATTTGGGGCAGAATCCAGCTCAGCAAATCACCCAACGCCAGCCTTTCCTGCCGGCCGCCGTCCCGGTGCCGAATGGTCACCGTATCCTTAAGCTCGGGCTTTTCGCCCAGAGTGTCGAAGTCCACCGTCACGCAGAAAGGCGTGCCGGCCTCGTCCTGGCGGGCGTAGCGACGGCCGATTGAGCCGGCATCGTCGTAGAACACATTCATCCACGGCCGCAGTAGATCGCGCACCGCAAGGGCCTTGGCGACGAGTTCCGGTTTGTTTTTCAGGAGCGGCATCACCCCCACCTTGATGGGCGCCACCCGGGGATGGAATTTAAGAACCACCCGCGACTCGCTCTTGCCCTTGGCGTCGGTGTCGGTCGCTTCCGAATAGGCGTTGGCAAGCAATGCGAGGATCAAGCGGTCCACTCCGGCGCTGGGCTCGATCACATGCGGGATGTACTGCCCCTTGGCCAAGCCGTTGGCGTCCTCGGTGGCCTGCCGGGAGGCGGCTTCAAAGGCGACGCCGGATTTTTCCAGATAGCCTTTGCGATTCTCGTAGTAACGTTTCCAGATGTCGTCCTGCCTGTCCTTGGCCAGCTTGCCCCAGGCGGCGCGCAATTCCTCGTCGAACACCCCCATGGGTTTGCCGGAGAATCGCGCATGCTGGCTGAGGTCAAAATCACTGCGGGCCGCGATTCCCTCGAGTTCCTCGCCCTTAAGCTCGCCATTTTCGTCGCGCTTGCTGAAGGGGAACTTGAACAAAATATCGGTGCAGGCACGCGCGTAGTGCGCCAGCTCCGCCGGCGTTTGCACATGAAAACCCAAGGTCTCACGGGACAGTCCGATCCCCTCGTAAAACCGGACCCGCTCCTGAACCCAGTATTGGTGCCAGGCCGCCCATCCCCAGTCGGGCTGCGGATCCGTGAGCGTTGCACCGGGCAACGGAACGGCCACCTGCCCGCAGATGGCCTCCACCACCTCGTCAGGCTTGATGAAAAACTCCAACTCCATCTGCTCAAACTCACGGGAGCGGAAGATATAATTGCGGGGTGTCACCTCGTTGCGGAACGCCTTGCCCACTTGGGCTATGCCAAAGGGCACCTTCTGGCGCGAGGTTTCCAGCACGTTCTTGAACTGAGCGAAAATAGCCTGCGCCGTCTCCGGCCGCAGGTAGGCCACCGAGGATTCATCCTGAACCGGTCCGACAAAGGTCTGGAACATCAGGTTGAAGGCGCGCGGCTCGGTCTTCTCGCCATGACACTCGGCCACCATCTTGCTGGGCTTTTGCGGACAGGAAATCTCCCCCACATGATCGGCCCGGAACCGGCCCTTGCAGGTCTTGCAATCAATCATCGGATCGCTAAACGTGGCCACGTGCCCGGAGGCCTTCCAGATTTCCGGGGACATGATGATGGTGGCCTCCAGCCCGGCCACGTCGTCACGCTGGCGCGTCATCGTGTTCCACCAGAGTTCCTTCACATTGCGCTTAAGCTCCGCGCCCAGAGGGCCGTAATCCCAAAAACCATTGATCCCGCCGTAAATCTCGGAGGACTGAAAAATGAAACCGCGCCGCTTGCACAGCGACACGAGTTTTTCCATAACAAGATTGTCTTTCGAGTCGGACATAAAAAGACAGTCTTTGGCACGCGCTCTTGGAAGTCAAGACACCCGCTTCACTAAGAAAAGGCGGACAGCCGCGTGTTTGACAGCCCTCCCCAGCCTCGCAGCCATCCATTCAGCCGGCCAAAGATTTCCCAAATAAGATATTAGCCGAAGAACGAGCCGGTTTCGGATGTTTCGGATGGAAAGAAGCCGGCCCGCCAAGCACTCATCGAATCCACACGGCAGGGGGCTCAGCGCGGCCGCCTCGCCGGCTGAGCGGTGGACCACAGCGGAGCGGCGGTCACGCTCCATTTGGGGATGGCAAACCGGAGTGGAAACGTTTAGGTCTAAAGCACAAAACATATGAGCAAACGATTTTTCGCAGCCGCCGGGCTGGGCATTCTGATCATTGTTCAGCCCGCAATTGCCGCCTCGCTCATGCCGGTGGCCCTGCGCTGTGAATACCGTGTGAACCCTTCCGGTGTCGACGAGGCGCAACCAAGGCTGACATGGCGCGTGGAATCCCCCTCCCGCGGTGCCCAACAATCGGCCTACCGGGTCTTGGTGGCTTCCTCGACCGCCCTGCTGGACCGCGGTGCCGGTGATCTCTGGGATAGCGGGCAAGTGAGCGGTTCGGAGACGGTGAATGTGGTCTATGGCGGCAAGGCGCTAAACTCCCGCCAGCCCTTTTTCTGGAAGGTTTGCGTGTGGGACACGGCCGGCAAAGCGCGCTGGAGCGCCCCGGCAGCCTGGAGCATGGGGCTGCTCAAGCCCGGCGAATGGAAGGCGGATTACATTGCATTTCGCGACACCTCACCGGTCAGGAAGGACCCGGAGACCCTTTACCTCCCGCCGGCCCGGCAGTATCGCAAGGAATTTCTCGCGGCCAAAAAGATCAAACGCGCCACAGTCTATGCCACGGCACTGGGCATCTATGAACTTTACCTTAACGGCCAGCGGATCGGCGACGCCCGATTCGCTCCGGGTTGGACGGATTATCACCAGCGGGCCTACTATTGGAGCCACGACGTGACCGCACTGGTTCACTCCGGGGGCAATGCGCTGGGCGCTTGGGTCGGGGATGGTTGGTATGCGGGCTATATCGGGTTCGGCCTGCTCACCGGTATAGGCACTGAGCATCTGGGCCGGGACACTTACGGCAAGACCCCGGCGCTCCTGGCGCAGTTGGAGATTGAATACATGGACGGGTCGAATGAGACCGTAGTCACCGACAAATCGTGGAAGGTGACGGGCGATGGACCGGTGCGCGAAGGGGATTTTCTGATGGGTGAATTTTACGATGCACGCAGGGAGACTCCCGGATGGACGATGCCCGGCTTTGACGATTCGCTTTGGGAACAGGCGATTGCGGCTGCAGACAACCCCTCGGCTCCCGCCGTCTTCTACGAATACGCCAATGCCGATAAGCCGGTGGGCGCGGTGGAGATCAAGGGCCGGCCGGTGGATCTGGCTTTTCACCGCCCCGCAAAACTGGAGGCCTTTCCAGGCGTGCCAGTGCGGGCCATCGAGGAAATCAGCCCGGTGTCGATCACCTCGCCGACGAACGGCGTTTACATTTTCAATCTGGGCCAGAATTTCGCCGGCGTGGTCCGCCTGAAGGTCAAGGGGCCGGCGGGCAGGACGGTGCAACTGCGCTACGGCGAGATGCTCCATCCCGACGGCCGCCTGATGAACGAGAATTACCGCAAAGCCCGCGCACTGGACCGCTATGTCCTGAGCGGAGACAAGAACGGCGAGGAGTGGACGCCCCGCTTCACCTTCCACGGTTTTCAATATGTGGAACTGACCGGGTTTCCCGGCAAGCCCGACAAGGACGCCATCACCGGCATCGTGCTTCACAGCGACACGGCCATGGCGAGCGGTTTTGAGTGCAGCGATCCGATGGCCAACCGGCTCTTTAAAAATGTGGTGTGGACGCAGCGGGCCAACTTTCTGGATCTGCCGACGGACTGCCCGCAACGGGACGAGCGCTTTGGCTGGACCGGGGACGCGCAGATTTACGTCCACACAGCCACCTACAATGCCGATGTGGCCGCGTTCTACACGAAGTGGATTCGGGAGTTGATGGAGTCGCAGCGCCCCAGGGGCACCTTTCCCGGCTACGCCCCATATCCCTTCCAGCACGGCTGGGATTTTGGCACCGCATGGTGCGATGCGGGTGTGATTTGCCCCCATGCCATCTGGCGGGCTTATGGGGACACGCGGATTATCGAGCGGTGCTGGCCGGCGCTGGTGAGATTTCTGGACTGGCGCAAGGCCGCCAGCCGGGATTTCCTGGGCGTCAACCACGGCAATGCCTGGGGAGATTGGCTTTCATTCGGCGGCAACACGCCCATTGAATATGTGGACACCGTTTATTTCGCCTACTCGGCTAAATTAATGTCCGAAATGGGCCAAGCTATCGGCAAGCCAAACGAAGCAGCCCAATACCGGGACTGGTTCACCCGCATCAAGGCGGCCTTCAATGCCAAATATGTGAAAGCTGACGGATCATTGACCGTGGACACTCAAACCGCCTATGCGCTGGCCTTGTTCATGGAGCTCATTCCGGCCGAGCTGCGCTTCAAGTCGGGGTATCTACTCGCGGATAAATTGCGCTCCGGCCAAACGGCCGGCAACTCCGGCATGACCACCGGGTTTCTGGGCACGCGCCCACTGCTGCCGGTTTTAAGCAGCATCGGCGAACACGATCTGGCCGTGAACCATTTCCAGAGCCGCAAGTTCCCTTCTTGGGGCTACGAAGTCGAACAGGGTGCCACGACGATCTGGGAACATTGGGACAGCTATACCAAAGACCATGGATTCGGCGGTGTGGACGGCAAGCAGAACGCCTCGATGAATTCCTTTGCCCACTATTCCTTCGGCGCGGTCTGCGAATGGATGCTAGGCGAATTGGCGGGCATTGAAGCGGACTCCCCGGGTTACGGACAGATCATCCTTCGCCCCTCGCCCCCCTCGCCGGACAGCCACCCGGACCACCACCCCATCCACTGGGTCAAGGCGCACTACGACTCGATTCATGGCCGGATTGTGAGCAACTGGAAGGTGAAGCGCGGCGGATTTTTCTACGAAACGGAAATCCCTGCCAACACCCGTGCCACCCTTTACCTGCCGGCCAGCGGCGTGGACAACCTGACCGAGGGAGGACGATCTCTGTCAAAATTGGCCGGGGTCCGTTTTTTGCGGATGCAATCCGGCCGCGCCGTAATTGCGCTTCAGTCCGGCAATTATCATTTCATTTCAAAAAACTGCTGCGCCGGCCCTTAGTTTACCCCTAAACTCTGGCATCAATTCTCGGAACCTATGAACAAAAACCTCTTCACTTTTTTCGCCGCCCTGCTCGGGCTCCTTCCCTGCGAAGTCTGGGCCGGCTCCCCTCTCACCCTCGATAACGAGTTCTACTCGGTCAGCATCGACACGGCCAAAGGCGGTTTTAGCATCACTTCAAAACCGGCCGGAAAAACCGTACTTGTTGACGGCAAACTCAGCGGGTCCGGCGGCACCGCCAGACTCACGGCTGCCGGCGACAAACGAATGGGCCGCGGCTGCGGTGCGGAGATTGTTTATCCCGATGGCCAGCGCGAGGTGGTGGCTCTTTATCCGGGACTCCCATTCGTCACCTTCCGCTCCATCTTCCACAACGACGGTCCCAATCCAGTCGTTTTAAATCATGTGCCGACCGTATCGGCGGGGGTGGATCTGGGCAGACCGCTGGCGGCCCTGCGCACGCTGGGCACCGGCGGGTTGCTGGCGCCGGAAAAAAACCCGGGCAGCTACGCCTTTCTGAGCGTTGTCGACCCGCAGACGCGCCGGGGGGTTGTTGGTGGATGGCTCACCCACGACCGCGGCAGTGGAGTGCTTTTCTCCCCGGTCTCGGACCAGTCCGTTCGCATTCAAGCCCAGCTGGACTACGGCCGCTTAAGAATCAAGCCCGGCGACAGCGCCGAGTCGGAACTTTTCGCCTTGGGCTGTTTTGAGGATGCCCGGCTTGGACTGGAGGCCTATGCCGACACCATTTCCAAGATTTATTCCATCAAACTCCCGCCCCTGCCCTCGGGCTATTGCACCTGGTATATGGAAAAAAACCAGGGCGCAAGCGACGAAAAACATCTCGTTGAGCTGGCCGGCTATGCCGCCCGCAACCTCAAACCCTTCGGTCTGGATTTCATCCAGATCGATGACGGCTGGCAGGCGGGGACAAGCAAAAACGGACCCAAAAAGAACTTCACCACACACGCCCCCACCGGCCCCTATCCGACCGGGATGCGGGTAACCGCAAAGGCCATATCGGATCTCGGATTCACGCCGGGAATCTGGTTCATGCCCTTTGCCGGCACGTGGAACGACCCCTATTTCAAGGCGCATCAGGACTGGTTCGTCAAGGGGCCGGACGGCAAACCCTTCGACACCGCCTGGGGCGGGACCTGTCTGGACATGACCCAGCCCGGGGCCCGGGAACACACCCGCAGCGAAGTCAAACGCATCGCCAAAGACTGGGGTTACCGGCTCTTCAAGCTGGACGGATTTTGGACGGGCAGTGCCACCCGGCAAATCTATGTCAACAATGGCTACAAAGACGACGGGATCGGTGAAGCCCAATTCGCCAATCCGGACAAGACGAATATTGAGGCCCTGCGGGACGGAGTGAAACTCGTGCGGCAGGCGGCCGGGTCAAAGGTCTTTCTGCTGGGCTGCTGCGTCTCTCAAAACATGCGCTCCTTCGGCGGCTCATTCGGACTGCTCGATGCCATGCGCGTCGGTCCCGATACCGGCTCGGATGCCATCGGCGCCCCGCACGCCTCTCGCTTGTGGTTTCTCAACGGCCGTGTCTGGTGGAATGATCCCGACTGCGTTTCGGTGCGCAGCTCCACATCCCTGGAACAAGCGCGATTGAACGCTTCCTTCACGACCATCGCCGGCGACCTTTTTTATAACAGCGACTGGATGCCCGACTTTGCCGAGGAGCGCTTGGACATCCTGCGCCGGTGCCTGCCGGCCCATCAACTCAAGGCCCGGCCGGTGGATGTTTTTGAATCCGATCCGGCGCGGATCTGGCACCTGGCTGACACCCGGCAGGCCCGGCGGCGAGACGTGGTAGCCCTCTACAATTGGGACAAGGCTCCGGCATCCATTGCCTGTCCGGTGGACCGCATCGGGCTCCCGCCAGCCAAGGAATATGTCGGCTTCGATTTCTGGGCCAACCGCTTCATCGCACCCTTCAAAGACCAAGTGCGCGCGGATCTTCCGCCCGGCGCTTGCCGGATCCTGGCGATCCTTCCCGTCAGCGAGCATCCGCAGATGCTGAGCAACTCGCGGCATGTCACTCAGGGCATGGTGGATGTCACTGGTGAGACCTGGAATGGCGCCCGGTCGTGCCTGCTCGGGACCAGCAAGCTTGTGGCAAACGATCCCTATGAATTGCGGATCGTTGTGCCGGTGGGGACCAAGTCTTGGCGCGTGGCTGCGGTGGGTGTTTCAAGAAAAGACCAGGCCGCCGGCGTCCTTGCCGGATTCAAACAAGAAGGCCCTTGGATCCGGGCCACGCTCAAAAGCCCCGACACCCGCGAGGTCAAGTGGGAGGTGCAGTTCGAGTCCGCTCTGGTCTTGCTTTCCCCGCCGGAATGACCAGAAGCCACCAAATAAATCCGATGCTTGGAGTTTTACCCGCCTTGTGGCTGGTCCACGGGGACCAACCGGCTTTGCATGCGCCGAAAAAAACGGCGCTCATTGACCACCACCCTTACCCGAGCGCGCCCCGGTTGTTTTCACATTCCATCCTGCGCAACCCTTGGGCGATCCCTCGCCTGTTCACGGCAACCCCGCTTGCCTAAGGGTGTCCGGGCCGTAAATCAGAAAGCCGGCAACACCAGCCAGGCCCGGCCCCTTCCAGAGGGCGCCCAAGGAGTTTTCTGCCCGCCGCAAGAAGTCGTCTGAAAAGAAAACGCCCCGACCGAATTATGCCTTGGAATCTGCGGCTTCGATTTTGCGCAAACCCCGCTCACGCCGGCTGGTTTCAGCACGCAACAACTCCTCCGCCGACCAGCCCTTTGCCTGCGCGGATTGGACCAACTCAAACAGCTCCCTGGCCAATGCCGTCTTGGTGAGCTTTGGCGCGGGGCCTTTCTGCACAGGGTGCAAATCAGGCAGGACCTTGGCCTTGCGGGCTTTCTTGACCAGTTTCTCAGCCCGCAAGAGGGCCGGCAGATGTTTGGGGATGCCGTCCAAGGCGGAGGCGCGGGCGTGCCGGGTGCCATGTTTTTCCGACTGCTTGATTTTCTCCCAGTTCGCCCAGACCTCCTCCACGCTTTTGACTTTCGCCGTTGCAAACACGTGCGGATGCCGCCGGATGAGCTTGTCGGTGATGTGCCGCGCGACTTTCTCAAAATCAAACGCCCCCCGCTCCACGGCCAGCTGACAGTGGAAAACCACCTGCAACAACAGATCGCCAAGCTCCTCTTCCATTTCGTGATCGTCACCCGCCTCAATGGCGTCGATCAATTCATACACCTCCTCCACCGCATGCCAGCGCAGGGAGAGATGGTTCTGCTCCCGATCCCAGGGGCAGCCGGCGGGAGAACGCAGGCGGGCCATGACCTCCAACAAATCCTCAATGGCCGGTTTTTTTTTCATGCGTTCACCACCTCCGCGCTGAAGGATGCAGACGGGCGGTTTCCAAAACAACCCCCTCTCATAAAATCACGAGGTCGTCCCGGTGCACAATCTCGACCCGGGCCAATGCGCCGCCGCGCACTTGGTCGCCGCCGAACCGGGCGATGCCGCGGGCAAACTCCGTCCCGTCCGAATCGCAAATCCGCACCACCTCGTCGGCTTGAAAATCCCCGTCACAGCGGACCACTCCGGGAGGCAGCAGGCTCTTGCCGTCCTCGCGCAACGCCTTCTTCGCCCCGGCATCGACAACCAGCACCCCTTTGGGGTGGTGAAAGAAGGCTATCCAGCGCTTGCGCCCCTGAAGCTTGGTGGCCTTGGGAATGAACAAAGTGCCCTCATCCTCACCCTTGGTGATCCGCGACAGCATGCCTTTCTTCTTGCCGGAAGCAATGACCAGCGGGATTCCCGAGCGGATGACAATCTTGGCAGCTTCGATCTTTGATTTCATGCCGCCCACGGCGGTGACACTCTCAGTGCCGCCGGCCATTTTCTCGACCGCGGCATCCACCCGCTCGATCACAGAAAGTGTTTTGGCGCTCTTCTTGCCGAAATTTTCAATCACCCCGTCGACCGTGGTCAAAATCACCAGCAGGTCCGCAGGGAGCAAGGACGCCACCAGCGCCGAGAGCTTGTCGTTGTCCCCAAACTTCAATTCCGTCGACGAGACGGCGTCGTTCTCATTGATGATGGGGATCACCCCGTGGGAGAGGAGCGTGACGAGCGTGTTGCGGGCGTTGAGATGCCGGTCATGGTGTTCGAGGTCGTCGTGCGTGAGGAGGACCTGGGCGACGTTGAGCTTGTGCCGGGCGAAAAGTTTCTCGTAGGTGGCCATCAACCGGGACTGGCCCACGGCGGCGCAGGCCTGCATCTCCGCAAGCTCTGCGGGGCGCTTTTCAAACCCCAGCGCCCCCATTCCCGCCCCAACCGCTCCCGAGGTCACCAGCAC
>Ga0209829_10001710_pt1 | contig 17372 bp, 20 predicted proteins | sample C_140205_EF_Meta_FD_187311 | JGI IMG/M metagenome (GOLD analysis project Ga0209829, IMG submission 187311) | Freshwater microbial communities from Lake Croche, Canada to study carbon cycling - C_140205_EF_MetaG (SPAdes) (version 2) | ecosystem: Environmental > Aquatic > Freshwater > Lake...
TATCTTTTCGCCGAATACATTAATATGTTTTTAAGTAGCTCTGTGATGGTGAGTTTGTTTTTTGGAGGTTACGACATTCCATTTATCAATGACGCAGCGCTAGCTGAAAATATTGGCACTAACTGGGTGGCATTAATTCATACGGCAGTATTTCTTTTTAAGGCTTCTTGTTTTCTATTTTTATTCATGTGGGTTCGTTGGACCATTCCTCGTTTCCGCTACGATCAATTGATGAACCTTGGTTGGAAAATATTAATTCCACTAGCCTTGATCAATATGCTGGCAACTGGCGCATTTATTTTATTACAGCAAAACAACTGGCATTTTTAAACAATAAAATATATTTGAGCATCGATTGTGATGCAAAAATTTAATAATCTATGCAATCATTAACCAATAGGGCCCAACAAGTAGAGCGCAAACCAATGTCATTATTGGAACGTGCTTATTTACCAGCTATTTTTAGAGGAATGGCCATTACATTCGGTCATATGTTTAAAAAAAGACCTACTATTAATTATCCCGAGGTGACCCGTCCATTTAGTCCAGTTTTCAGAGGGTTACATATTTTAAATAGAGATGAAGAAGGTAGAGAAAATTGCACATCCTGTGGTTTATGTGCCGTTGCTTGTCCTGCAGAAGCCATTACAATGGAAGCCGCTGAAAGGTCTGCTGGCGAAGAGAAATTATACCGCGAAGAAAAATATGCAGCTAAATATGAAATAAATATGTTGCGCTGTATTTTTTGTGGTTTGTGTGAAGAGGCTTGTCCCAAAGATGCAATATATTTGAGTGAAACCTTTGCTCCCGCTAATTTCCAACGCAAAGGTTTTATTTATGGTAAGGAAGATTTATTAATTCCTCACCCGATTACTGAACCAGAAGCACATGCAAAAGCCAAAGGTGGTAGAGTAAGTTTGAAATAGTTAATTACAAACATCTTCCTTTCAAAGGGAAAGAATAAAAAGATATATGAGTGTAATAGAAATAATGTTTTGGTTTTTAAGTGTAATGGCCTTAGGTGCAGCCGTGATGGTGGTTGCTAGTAAGAGTCCAGTGTATAGTATCTTATTTTTGATACTTACCTTTTTTGCTATTTCAGGTCATTATATTTTATTGAATGCTCAATTTTTAGCAATAGTCAATATCATTGTTTATGCTGGAGCAATCATGGTATTGTTTTTATTTGTTGTGATGTTGATGAACTTAAATGCTGAATCAGAACCGCATCAAAAAAACAAGTGGTTTCTTTATATTGGAGCCATTTCAGGAGGCAGTCTATTGTTGGTGATGGTAGCTGCTTTAAAGAACGTATCGGCAACCAATCAATTGGTTCAGATGAACAACGGTGAAGTTGGTTTAATCAAAAATTTAGGAATAAAATTATTTACTGATTATGTATTTCCTTTCGAAATAAGTAGTGTTTTGTTTTTAAGCGCTATGATTGGTGCAGTGGTCATTTCAAAAAAGGAAGGATAAATATTAAATTAATAAAAGGATATGCCGGTATACTATTACATATTTTTAGCAGTTGCCTTATTCAGTATAGGAGTTATTGGGGTGTTGATTCGTCGCAATGCTATTATTATATTCATGTGTGTGGAATTGATGTTGAATGCAGCCAATTTATTATTGGTCGCATTTTCTAAAATGCACCACCAGGCAATGATTCATACCAACTCCACAGCAGCTAGTGATGCGCAGGTATTTGTTTTTTTTATCATGGTAGTGGCTGCTGCTGAAGTGAGTGTAGGCCTCGCAATTATTGTAATGATGTATAGGAATACTCATTCAGTAGATGTGAATTTTTTAAACCGGTTGAAGAACTAAATTGTTTTTACTCTTGCTGAATGGAGTAGTAAGAATCGATTTTTAGAATATTTTTTTAATCAATAATTCTACTTTTTAAAAGGAGTAGTTAAAATTTCCCTCAGGGATTTGGGGCTTATGAATAACATAGTACAAATAGTTTGGCTGATACCCGTTTTACCGTTGATTGGTTTTTTTATCAATGGATTGGGTAGAAATAATTTATCCAAAACAATTTCTGGATTGATAGGAAGTGCAGTGATATTGGCGTCTTTTTTAATTAGTGTATATGTTTTTTTGAGTGTAAAAGAAGGCAATACGCATCTGATACATTATTTCGAATTCATTAATACCGTTTCTTTGAATGTGCATTTTGACTTTCAAATTGACCAGCTTTCTTCTCTTTTTTTATTAATTATAACAGGTGTAGGCTTTTTGATTCATGTGTACTCTACTTCTTACATGCATGAGGAGCCTGCAAAAGATTTTGCGAAATATTTTGCTTATCTAAATCTTTTTGTTTTCTCCATGTTGTTACTAGTATTGGGAGGCAATTATATTATTATGTTTATTGGGTGGGAAGGCGTTGGACTTTGTTCTTACCTGTTAATTGGATTCTGGTTTAAAAACAACGATTACAACAATGCAGCCAAAAAGGCTTTCATCATGAACCGAATAGGCGATCTTGGTTTTTTGCTTGCCGTATTTTGGTTGTTGTCGAAGGTAGGTACTGCAGATTATCACCAGGTATTTAGTCAGGTAGACAAGTTATCGGCTTTTGATATTTCGGCAATTACGTTGCTTTTATTTGTTGGAGCAACTGGTAAAAGTGCTCAAATACCTTTGTATACTTGGTTGCCTGATGCAATGGCAGGTCCTACTCCAGTGAGTGCATTGATTCATGCTGCAACGATGGTAACAGCAGGAATTTACATGATTGCCCGAAGTAATATTTTATTTACGATGGCTCCTCTTACTCAAACGGTAATAACCATTGTTGGTCTTTTAACAGCATTAATTGCTGCCACCATCGCTCTGAAACAAAATGACATTAAAAAAGTTTTAGCCTATTCTACCGTAAGCCAACTAGGGTATATGTTTGTAGGATTAGGGGTAGGAGCCTATACAGGTGCAGTATTTCATGTGATGACGCATGCATTTTTTAAGGCTTTATTATTTTTAGGCGCGGGTAGTGTTATTCATGCAATGGGTGGAGAGCAGGACATGAGAAATATGGGAGGATTAAAAAAACAAATGAGTGTTACCCATATTACTTTTTTATTAGGCTGTTTGGCGATTGCGGGTATGCCTCCTTTTTCAGGTTTCTTTTCTAAAGATGAAATTCTTGCCGCTGCATTTGCACACAATCCAATGGTTTGGTTTGGAGGTGTTGTTGGCGCTATGCTGACTGCTTTTTATATGTTTAGATTGTATGCAATGACATTCCAAGGTAAATTCAGAGGAACACATGACCAAGAACATCATCTACATGAAAGTCCTGCTGCTATTACCTTACCATTGATAGTGCTAGCGATATTGGCGGTAGTAGGCGGATGGATTGGTATACCAGAAGTACTGATGCATGGAGGCCATCGGTTAGAAGCTTTTCTTGAACCTATTTTTGCCAACAGCAATCAGATAGCTGTTAAGCATGAATTATCTCACGCTACTGAATATACGCTTATGGGTGCATCGGTGGGTATTGCATTGATCGCCTTACTATTTGCTTGGAAAAAATTCAGCCATTACGAAAAAGTTGAAACAAATGAAACAGGTATTGGAAAACTGATTGCTAACAAATGGTATGTAGATGAATTGTATGACAAAATAATCGTACAACCATTGCAGTCATTAGCAACTTTTTTCAATCAGGTTGTAGAAAAAAATATTGTTGATGGCTTGGTCAATGGAGTGGGTAAGGCAGTTAATTATGGAAGTCGACAAATTCGTTTGTTGCAGAATGGTTTGGTAGGAACCTATATATTGTTGATGGTGATAGGGATGTTGATATTATTTATTATTCAATTGTTTTTATAAAATATATTTCTGATGTTTGGTAACTATATAACGATTCCTCATTTATTGGTTCTCTTTCCTTTGCTCGCTGGAATAATTACTTTTTTTATAAAAAAGGAATCTACGGTGAAGGCATGGAGTTTACTATCTTTTTTTATCACTTTGTTGATTTCTATCGCTAGTATTTATTTTCGCAATGATAAAGAATTGAGTGGCTTGACATTTAATTATATGTGGTTGAAATCAATAGGAGCTAGTTTTTCATTGGCGTTGGATGGAATGGGAAGATTACTTACTTTTTTAACCGCATTTTCATTTACAATTATTTTGATTGCTAATTACAAATCAACTTATAAGAATGCAAATGTTTTCTATGGTTTATTTTTATTAGCACAAGCTGGGTTGATGGGCGTATTTCTATCAACAGATGCTTTGTTATTTTATTTCTTTTGGGAGTTGGCATTAATACCTGTTTATTTTTTATGCAGTTTTTGGGGAGGTGAAAAAAGAATTGCTGCAACCTTTAAATTTTTCATTTATACGTTTACGGGATCTCTTTTTTTACTAGTGGGTATCATTTATGTTTATTTACATACAGGAGCTACCCGCTTTTCGGATCATAATTTTTCTTTGACTGCTTTTCGTTCTGTGATTTTATATTCCTCTCAACAAAACTTTTTATTTTGGTTGTTCTTTGTTGCGTTTGCAATCAAGATGCCGATTTTCCCTTTTCATACATGGCAGCCAGACACCTATGAACAGGCACCTACCTCTGTAACGATGATTTTAAGTGGAGTGATGGTCAAGATGGGTGTATTTGGATTGATAAGATGGGTTCTGCCTATTTTCCCAATGGCAGTTTTGAAATTCGACAACGTAGTGATTGGCTTATCTGTTGTAGGAATGATTTATGCAAGTTTGATTGCCATCAAGCAAGATGATTTAAAAAGGTTGGCTGCTTATTCTTCTATCGCTCACATTGGATTAATGTGTGCAGCTATTTTTTCAGTCCAAACAGTCGCTTTAGAAGGAGTGGTGATACAAATGTTTGCCCATGGAGTTAATATCATCGGCCTTTGGATTGTAATTGAATTGATTGAAAGGCAATTGGGAACTAGAAAAATTTCCGAGTTGGGAGGGTTGGCGCACAAGGCTCCTGTATTGACTATCCTATTGGTTATAATCGCATTTGCTAATATTGCATTGCCACTTACAAATGCATTTGTAGGAGAATTTATGATGTTTAGCGGGTTGTTTAAATTTAATATTTGGTACGCTGCCGTGGCGGGCCTAAGTATTATTTTGGCTGCAGTATATACTTTAAATATGGTTCAAAAGGTTTTTTATGGAGAAACTAATTCTATCACAGAATCCATGAAAGAAATTTCTTGGAATGAAAAATTGGTATTGATGGTAATCGTTGTCATGATTTTTTTGACGGGGGTATTTCCTCAACCACTTTTTGAGCTAACAAAAATATCGGTAGCACCAATTTCAACAATATTTAAATAATACGAATTTTAAATTATCCCGTCGATTCGGGAGGCAAAAAATATGAATGCAATTTTATTAACAGCAGTTTGGGGTATTATTATGATGTTTGGAGGTGTATTCTTCAAAAGCAAGCAAACTCCTAAATACTGGGCTATTGCAGGCTTGGTAATAATTATTATTTCGAATTATCTTGAAATTAAAACAGGAGTATCTTTTTTCGACATAGATACTAAGTTTATGCTTTCTTTCAATAGTTTTAATTTAACTTTTATAACAATCGCTTTAGTTAGTACTTTATTATATTTTTTATTGAGTGGAAGCGATATCGAAAAGGTAGGGGACAACGTATCTGAATATTTCGCATTGCTATTTTTTGTTTTATGCGGCGTTTGTCTTTCTGCCACTTACAACACTTTATTAATATTATTTCTAGGCATAGAAATCATGTCTATTCCACTTTATATTTTAACTGGATCCGATAAAAGAAATTTGAAAAGCAACGAAGCTGCATTGAAATATTTTTTAATGGGGGCATTTTCTACTGGCATCATGTTGATGGGTATTGCTTTTATTTACGGAGGAAATAGCGAAGCATCTTTTTTTATTGGCAACATCAATATTGGTGAAGGCAAGATGCCTGTTTTGATTGCTATTGGTATGGTATTTATGTTGATTGCCTTATCCTTTAAAGTTTCTGCTGCTCCTTTTCATTTTTGGACTCCCGATGTTTATGAGGGGGCACCTACTGTCTTTACTTCTTTTATGGCTACCGTGGTTAAGATTGCTGGATTTATTGCTTTTATTCGTTTATTTGAAAACTCGTTTGGAAAGGTACAAGCTCAATGGCAGCTATTGGTTGCCATAATTACTGCTGCTACACTTTTCATTGGCAACCTTACTGCAGTGTTTCAGCAGAGTGTTAAAAGAATGCTGGCTTATTCGAGCATTGCTCAAGCTGGCTTTATGTTGTTGGCTGTTTTTGCATTAAACACCACTGCCATGAGGGGCTTAATTTTATATTCTGCTGCTTATAGTTTTGCTACCATCGGACTTTTTGCAATATTGATTAGGATGTATGATTATACCATCGATGGCTTTAATGGATTGGCAAAAAATCAGCCCGTATTAGCGGTTACTGCTACTGTATTTTTATTGTCATTAATTGGTATCCCACTCACCGCTGGCTTTCAAAGTAAATTTTTAATGTTGATAGCAGCCATTCGTGATGGCCATCAGCATTGGCTTGTATTTTGGGCAATCATTTGCGCTGCTGTGAGTGCCTATTATTATTTTAAAATAATCCAGGCAATGTTTTTTAAGGAAGCTGGGCAAGATATTCAAGATCATGGTTCTATTGCTGAAGGCGCTCATATTACCACTGGATTTAAAGCACTTTTAATCTTAACGGCCCTCTTGATTATTTTATTAGGAATTTTCCCTTCCTTAATTACTGATACACTGCGTTTTTGATTTCTTCATTGAGATGTCATTTTTTTTGGTGAACCGGTATCTTTTTAAATTTATTGTCAACAGATAAAAGTCCCGATAATTCAACTTCGCATGCGATTTATGTATTATTAATTACCGCTTATAATCTTTTTTTCATGTGTATACTATTTCAGAATTAACTTTATAGTGAATTAAATTTTCATGAAGACAGCAGACTCGATAATTCTTTCATACAATACCATTAAGAGCAATCGTTTAAGAACGGCGATTACGGTGATTATTATTGCCTTGGGTATCATGGCACTGATTGCCATAATTACTGCTGTGGAAGCAGTTAATCAAAGCCTTACTAAAAGCTTTTCTACAATGGGTGCCAATGCATTTAGTATTCGTTTTCGGGAGCGTAATATTCAATTCGGCGGCGGACCCAATCGTGACGGTGCCAAAAAATCTTCTCGAAAATCATTGGTTGCAAAAAAATCAAATGAAGGAAAAGTGATCACTTATATTGAGGCCAGGGCTTTTAAAGAGCGGTATCCTTTTCCAGCAATGGTGGGCATTGGATTACCAGGTCCTGGGGGAGTTATTGTCAATACGGATTCAAAGAAAACAAACCCAGATATTCGCGTATTGGGAGGGGATGAAAATTACTTGCAATTGAATGGATACGAATTATCTGATGGGAGGGATTTTAATGAAACGGATGTTGAATCCGGAAGAAGTGTTTGTATAATTGGAAATGTAATTGCTCAAAAATTATTTGGTGAAAATACCCAAAGAGCCATTGATAAAATCATTAGCGTATCCAATACAAAGTATCGAGTGATTGGCATTTTGAAAGACAAGGGCAGTAGTGCTTTTATGAATTCGGACAAAGTCGTAATAACCACCTATAACAATGTCAGAAGAATGTTTGGTTTTGAGGGAAAGTCTTACAATATTGCTGTGATGGTAAGTGATTTAAAAATGATGGACGTAGCCATTGGGGAAGCAAAAGGAACCTTTAGGCCAGTCCGTAAATTGGACATTAAGGAAGACGACAATTTTTATATTGACCAAAGTGATAGCATCGCTCAATCTTTGATGAAAAATTTAGGTTTTTTAAAATATGCCACATTGGCTATTGCCTTAATTACGTTGATTGGAGCGGCAATAGGTTTGATGAACATTATGTTAGTAGCTGTAAATGAACGCACTAAGGAAATAGGGCTTATTAAGTCCTTGGGGGGCAAGGCTGCTGAGGTGAGGGCTCAGTTCTTATGGGAATCTATTTTAATAAGTCTGATGGGGGCCTTTGTGGGCATCATTTCGGGTATTTTATTTGGAAATATTGTTGCTGTTATTCTTAAAACAGGTTTTGTCATCCCTTGGCTATGGATTTTCATTGGGGTGGTGGTATGCTCTCTGGTGGGCCTTTTGGCCGGACTTTACCCAGCCCATAAGGCATCCAAACTCGATCCTATTGTGGCTTTGCGTTATGAATAAAAATTACTTAAATCTTTTTATTGGGTGCAGATTAAATTTAATATTTTTTTAATATTCACCTGCTATTATTAATTAAGTTTTAATTTTTTTTTATCGAGGTTGTTTCAAACGAATATTTAATTAACTTGTGCCTCAACAAAATATTTCTGTGCATCATTTGATGGTAGAAATAGTTTTTTTGCTTAGCATTGTAAAACGAAATTTTTTTAAAACCAATTTTCAAATTAACACACAAAAAACGAAAGTTATGGCAGAAACAAAATCAACTGCAAATGTAAAACCATCTACATCAGTTCAAGTAAAGAAATCTAGTAATGCGATCTCATGGATTGCCCCATTGGTTTGTATCTTTGTTGGATATGCTTTCTGGAGATTTATTTTAGGAGACGCATCTGGATTTAATAAACCAGGTTCTGGCGCATTTTGGCCATCTCATGAAGGTCCAAAAGGTGCATTGAATAAAATGTATTTAGGAGGTATTATTGTACCAGTACTTATTGGTTGCCTTTTAATCGTTGTTACTTTTGTAATCGAAAGAATGTTGACTATTACCAAAGCAACTGGAACAGGAAGCAATGCTGATTTTGTTCGTAAAGTACAATATCATCTTGCCAACAAAAATGTAGATGCTGCTTTGTCAGAATGTGATAAGCAAAAAGGATCTGTAGGAAATGTAATGAAAGCTGGATTACATCGTTATAAAGATATGATAAGCAATACAGAGTTGTCTACTGATCAAAAAATAATGGCGATTCAAAAAGAAGTAGAAGAAGCTACCTCTTTGGAATTACCTATGTTGGAAAAAAACTTGGTTTTCTTATCAACTCTTGCTTCTGTAGCAACCTTGATTGGATTGTTAGGAACGGTGGTAGGTATGATTAAGGCGTTCTCTGCACTTGGAGAAGATTCAGGTGGTGGTGCTGCAGCAACTCAATTGTCTGTGGGTATCTCTGAGGCCTTGTATAATACAGCTTTGGGTATTGGTACATCAGCATTGGCTATTATATTTTACAACGTTTTCACTACTCGTATTGATGGAATCACTTACGGTATTGATGAGTCTGGTTTTACTTTAACGCAAAGTTTTGGTTCACTTTACAAATAATTTGTACAGTGATTTCAATTATTTAGCAACCAATAGTAAAACAATAAAAATTTTTTAAAATGCCAAAAGTTAAATTACCTAGAAAAAGTACAGCGGTAGATATGACTGCGATGTGTGATGTGGCTTTTTTGCTCTTGTCCTTTTTTATCCTGGCAACCAAAACCAAACCACCTGAAGCGGTAACCGTAGTTACACCTTCTTCTATATCTACTAGAATTGCTAAAGATGATGCCATATTGGTTACTTTAAACAAAGAAGGTAAGGTTTACCTGATGTTAGGTGACAGGGCTAAGAAACAAGCAATTTTGGATGATATCAATACCACCAAGGCGCTAGGGTTGACTCCAGCAGAAATGGCCAAACTTAGAAAAATGGAATTTTACGGAATGCCATTTAATAAGATCAAGAGCATGTTGCAACTGGAAACGCCCATGGAACCAAAGCAAATGGAAGGTATACCTGTTGGAGACAGCTTGAACAATGAGTTATCTGATTGGGTAGGAAGTGTGGTGAGGTCTTATTCAGGTGAAAGTATGGACAATCTGAATTTACTGGTGAAGGGAGACAACGCAGCAAAATATCCGACGTTTAAATTCGTTAAAGACGCGTTTAAAAGAAATGATATTTTCAAGTTCAAGATTGTAACCAATCCAGAAGGTGTTCCGGCTGATTCAGAATTGGCTTTGAACCCTCCAAAAAAATAACAATAACCCAACGTTTGTTTTTCAGTAAAATGGGAAGCAACTTAAAACTACCGATATGGCAGAATTGGATACATCGTCCGGTGGCGGACATAAAAAAGGTCCTGGCGTAAAAAAGACCAAAAAAGCGAGTACCAGGGTTGACTTGACACCTATGGTGGATTTGGGATTTCTATTGATTACATTCTTCGTTTTTACAACAACGATGAGCACGCCAACAGCGATGTCTATGAATGAACCAAAAGAGGATCCGAACAACCAGTTGAAAGTTAAAAATTCTGGTGCAATGACTTTGTTATTAGGAAAAGATGATCAAGTATATTATTATTTCGGTGAGTTGTCTGCTACAGATGCATCAAACCAATTCAAAAGCAGCAATTTCAAAGAAATTCGTCAGGTGATACTCGACAAGAAGAAGGCTACTCCCATTGGAGATTTGATGTACATCATCAAATCAGATAAGGAAGCTACCTTTAAAAATGCGATTGATATCCTAGATGAAATGGCGATTAGCGCTGTTCCTCCAGGGCACTATGCTGAGGTGGATATGAGTGATACCGAAGCTCAGTTAATTAAATTAACTGAAGACGCAAATGGCATTAAATAAGTTATGTAACTAGTTACGTTTTTAATCTAACTAACAAAGTCTTTAACAATGGAAATAAATAAAATTTTAACTGCCGACATCCTCGATATTATTTTCGATGGAAAAAATAAGCAGTACGGAGCTTATGATCTTCGGAAAACCTATAATAGCCGTTTGAAGAACGCCGTCATTATTACTATTTCATTGGTATTATTGGCTTTCCTCGGAACTATTTTATCCGATTATATAGCAAAAAATTCAAAGGTTGAAATTGAGGTATTGGATACCCAGATGGCAGAAGTTAAGAAAAACGACGCGCCACCTCCGCCTCCACCACCTCCTCCTCCAAAGGCACCACCACCACCGGAAATTAATCAGGTGAAATTTACCCCTCCAAAGATTGTGAAGGATGAAGAGGTGAAAGAAGATGAGAAAATCGAGGAAATTAAAGAAGACCAGGTAATCAGTACCAAAACGGTGGAAAGCGACAACAAAAATCAGATTGTTGCTCCTGTTGAGGACAAAGGAACCCAGGTAGTAGAAGCGCCCAAAGCCGATGATGAGGACAAGGTTTTTACGAAAGTAGAAAACGAGGCTCAATTTCCAGGCGGTACTGCAGCATGGGTAAGGTATCTTCAGAAAAACCTGAATGCGAACACTCCTGTTGACAATGGTGCACGCGCTGGAACTTATCAAGTAATTGTTAAGTTCATTGTAAGCAAAGACGGAACTATCAGCGAGGTTCAGCCAGAAACCAAGCATGGTTACGGAATGGAAGAAGAAGCGATCAAGATTATTAAGCGTGGTCCAAAATGGACTCCAGCGCTTCAAAACGGTAGAAATGTAAATGCCTATCGTCGTCAACCGATCACTTTTGTTGTGGAAGAACAATAAGAATTAATTTAAATTTTCAGATCCCTCTACCAAAAAAGTAGAGGGATTTTTTTATGCCCAAAAATTGCCTCTTTGATTTTGATTCTTTCGATTTTAGAGATGGTATCTTTGTTGTATGTTACAGAAAATTGCCAACTGGGATGATACCATTGTTGCACTGGCTACGCCGCCGGGTGTAGGAGCTATTGGTGTAATTAGAGTAAGCGGTAAAGATGCTTTTGGTATAGCCAACGAGTTATTCACCTCTAAAGATCTTATGAATCAAAAGTCCCATTCAATCCATGTTGGGATGCTGAGCGATGAAGGATTGAATATTGATGAAGTGGTAGTTTCATTGTTTAAAGGACCTAAGAGCTATACAGGTGAAGATGTGGTTGAAATTGGTTGTCATGGCAGTCCCTATGTTCAACAGCAGATCATAGAAGCTTGTATTCGAAGAGGGTCTCGTATTGCCAAACCAGGTGAATTTACCCAGCGAGCTTTTTTGAATGGCAAGTTGGATCTTACTCAGGCAGAAGCGGTAGCAGATTTAATAGCGAGTAACACAGCGGCATCGCAAAAAACTGCCTTGCATAATATTCGAGGTGGATTTAGTGTCGTGTTAAAGGAATTGCGAGAGCAGCTAATTGGGTTTTCAGCATTGATAGAATTAGAACTTGATTTTAGTGAAGAGGATGTTGAATTTGCAGATCGTGCAAAATTTGATGCTATTCTTCAGTCAGCACAAATTACCACCCAGCAATTGTTAGCGTCTTTTCAATTGGGAAACGTTATAAAGAATGGCGTTAGTGTTGCCATTATTGGAAAACCCAATGCAGGAAAAAGCACTTTACTCAATACCTTATTAAATGAAAACAGGGCCATTGTCAGCGAGATCGCTGGTACTACTAGAGATACGATAGAAGAGCTGATTAATATAAAAGGAATTTTATTTCGATTGATTGATACCGCTGGTATTAGACAGGATAGTAAAGATGTAATTGAATTGGTAGGGATAGAAAAGAGTTTAGAAAAGATGAAGGAAGCGGATGTTGTTTTATATATTTTCGATGTGAATGAAATGGACTCTGCCGAATTAATTGAAATAGTGAGTGAATTTAAAAAGTCGAACAAGAAATATGTATTGGCCGGTAATAAGTCAGATATTGCTGAAGATGGGGCAGTAGAAAAATTCGATTCGGTGCAAAAGATTTTTCCGATTTCTGCCAAAAACAAAATGGGCATTGAGCAGATCAAGGATGCCTTGTTCGATTCTACAGTAGGGGAGATACCAGTTTCTGAAAATGTGGTAGTAACCAATGCTCGCCACTACGGCGCTTTGCAGCAGGTTAACCAATCACTAACAGATATAAAACAAGGACTTGATTCGGGCAGAGCTACCGATCTAATCGCTTTGGATATTCGTCGTTGTTTGCATTTTATTTCTGAAATCACGGGCGATATTTCTAACGAAGATGTGTTGGATTTTATTTTTTCTAAGTTTTGTATTGGAAAGTAATAGTTTATGTGTTCGCCATTATTTTACTATTTCTTATTTTTCTCCGAAGGGTTCATAATCCGCCCTCTTTGTATTATTTGTTTTTTCCTTTGAGTTTTTTCTTTTCAATTCCTTTGTCAGCAGCTTTTACTCTGCGTTCAAGTTTTTTGATGTCTTCTTCAACTGGCAATTGTTCAGGTTTTATTCCACTTTTGCCTAGTAGTCCACGAACATCTGTATTGTTTTTTACATGTTCATCTGTAATTCTTGTTTCCCCCTTTAGGTTGTGTTGTTTTACATTGAAATTGGTAATTTCTGTTGCCAATTGTTTTGCCGTAATTGTAATGGTTGGGAGAAAATCCGCTAAAGGTCTATTTTCTGGTACACCTAGCTTCTTTTTCATGTTGCTAGTTTTTATTTCTCCAAATAATGCCCAATCTCCTTTGCTTCGAATATTAGCAAAACCTTTATTGTCAACCCCTCTTTCAAAAATGTTTTTTGAAAGCTCCGTTTCGGTAGTAGCAAGTTTTTCTCTAGCCTGTAATCGTTCATTAAGTTGAATCCTTTCTTCCAGTAACTCTTGTTTTCTAGTTTGAATTGCAAAATAACTTTGAGCAAAAGCAATTTGTTCTTTCTTTGGATCACCATTTTGAGCTATAAGATAACAGGCATACCTGGTGAGCATGACATCATCAACTTCACGCTTACCACCTTTGCCTATTTCTATCATTTTGTTGACGTCAACGAAATGATCCGAAACCGCTTCCCCAGTGGTTTTGCAGCTTTCTTTTCCTTTTTCAACTGCGTTGAGGAAGTTTCGCCAATCTGAATAACCAAGTAGCTCTTGGAGTTCTCTTGCTAACCAGTATTCTACACCGTCTTGCTCATATACTGAATCCTCGAAGGATTTATTCAGTTGTATTATGGTTGATTTTTCCATCGTATTTATCTCATATTATCCTGCTATTCCTTTTTGGAACAGGGTGTATTATTTTACTTTCATTCCCATTTTTATCGACACCGCTTTAATGCTGTCTTTTACCACTTTTTGATCTTGTAAAAGTTCTTGAATACGGTCTGCTAACCAAGCTGTAAATAGTTCATCTTCTTTGGCTTTTGGCAACTTAGCAAGTTTTGGTATCCACTCGCCGCGTGCCTTGCGCTCTTCTCCTTCAACATTGCTCAGCATAGGGGAGTCAATATCCAAACTACATGCTACCTGGCGTTGAAATATTCTACTTGCTTTGGGTAAAGATCTGATTTTAGTTCCAAACAGATTCTCCATAACTTTCTCCGACTTGTCTATTTTAATATTAAAAACAAAAGAAAGATAATAACAAGAATTGATCTATTTCATGATTTTTTGTTCAAATTTAAATTTTTCACACCGAAATATATTTGGAGCCGAAACAAAACATTTGTCGACCACGCACCCCAAAATTGTCATGGATCTGGCTTCACGGTTGGGAAAATACCTGAAATCAGTCGGAGCAAAAACACCGGTGGAAAAAACTTCAGGCATTGCCCATCCGTTCCCAGATGAAATTGTAAATCGTCAGCATAAAGGAAATAAAATATAATCTAAATGGAAAATCTACACGATTACTCTCTACAATTCCATTTTGCCCTAACCCCCTAAAAAATGGTACAACTATAAATTGGTTTCAAGATTTAATAATCCTAATTTAGTTTTGATTAACTTTATTTCAATTTTTATTCTGACAATTTTTTGGATTAAAATTGATTCCTTGTGATTTCAAATAAAATCCAACTGTAAGGTCAATTGAATGAATAACACATCACATATTTTAAACTCATGAAATTTCTACTATTATTTCTAATGCTTAGCTCCTTTGCTCTTACAAACACAAATGAAATCTATCAATTCACCACATCAACAAAAGTGAGTGAGTGGAGAATTGTAAACGATGGTGTGATGGGTGGTATCTCAAAAAGTTCCTTGACCTTAAATGATTTGGGAAATGGACAATTTATGGGTCATGTTTCGCTGGCAAACAATGGAGGATTTGCTTCCATACAATTGAATACGACCATCCAATTAGCGGATGAAAAAAAGTTTATCCTATTGCGTGTAAAAGGAGATGGTAAGTCGTATGAATTTCGCTTAAAGAGCAAAATTTCTCAGTCGGAGTCATATGTCCACCAATTTACAACAACAGGAGAGTGGGAAATTATTAAGTTGCCAATGAGTGAATTTTATCCTCAATTTTATGGGCGTAAATTAAATACACCCAATTTTAATTTTAAAAGTATTGAGCAAATGAGTTTTTTGATAGCCAATAAACAAGAAGAAGATTTTAAATTACTCATAGATTGGATAGGTTTGGAGTAAACGAAATTTTCAGTAATGTCCATTGTCTAAACAACGAAACGCTTTACGAATTAACTGTCTACTTTCTTTGACGACCTAGAATGAAGAAAAGATTTCAAATATTATTTGAATGGTTCTGCAGATTAAATTGAAAATGCGTTAGACAAAAATGACTCGTAGTTTTATTTAGGTTTAAAAAATCTTAAAAACATAAAAAAATTCGTTAATCAATCTTAAAACTCTTAATTCTTGTTATCAAATACAATTATTAATTTGGATTAATTCCTGCAGTTGGTTAAAAGATTAACTATTAAATTAAAATATAATCATGCATACTTTAAAACCTTCTATACTGCTTATTGCTTTTCTATTTCTTTCCATTTTTTCAATGGGTCAAGATCGTTATAAAATAAAGACTGGTGACCCAAACGGTATTAATAAGTGGTACATGGGCAGACAAATTGCACAAGTAATGAGTCATTACGGAATAGATTGGCTGGAAAGGCCAGAAAGAGAAAAGGAAGAAAACACCTCTCTATTATTAAAAAATTTAGCCGTAAAACCAGGCATGTTGATTGCCGATATAGGAGCGGGTAGTGGCTACCACAGTGCATTGCTTTCAAAAATGGTGGGAAGCGGTAAGGTTTTTGCAGTAGACGTTGAGCCAGAAATGATTGCTTACTTAAACGAGCGTATCAAGCAGGAAAAATTATCACGCATAGTACCGGTATTGAGTACAGAACAAAAACTGCCTTTACCAGAAAATACCATTGACATGATGTTGTTAGTAGACGTATACCACGAATTTTCTTATCCTTACGAAATGACGTTATCGATGCGGGCTGCATTAAAACCTGGAGGTAAATTAGTGCTGGTAGAATTTAGGTCCGAAGATCAAAATGTACCAATTAAATCCATTCATAAAATGAGTGAAGCGCAATCCATTAAAGAATTTAAAGCAGCAGGCTTTACATTTGATAAAAACATAGACAATCTTCCATGGCAGCACTGCATGGTTTTTACAAAGCAATAATTTAACTAAAAAAAATTACCCTCAATAATAAGCAACTTTGCGCCATTGTGCTTGGCCACTGTTACCTGCCGGTGCTTTGTATTAAACTATTTGCTTCTTTCGGAGTCAGTATAGGTATCGTACTTGTTTTAAAATCTTTGGTGTCTCGAGTTACAATAAATTCAATTTTACTCGTTGAAAGAGCACAATAATATTGTATTGCATCTTCAAAATCGTTAAATTCTGATCTTATAGATTTTTCAATTATGTCTTTTGAAACGTCTATTATTTCCGTCCACTCGTTCAATTCTGCTAACAGTTTAATAGTTTCATTGTGAGAAAAAGATTGTCTCAAAATATAGTAAATTTTATTATAGGATACAGCAGATATAAATATTCTAATTTTTCTTTTAAGTGAATTATCAAATAGTCTTGCCGCCTCTAAAGAAAAAGGTCTTCTGTCGGCTAAAAAATCAATTAAAACATTGGTGTCTAAAAAAATATTTATCATAATTTATATTTTTTAGAAAGCCCTTTTGTCAGTTCAGTTTTATAATCAAAGTCCTGTGGTAATTTAATAACACCCATTAGTTTTAATACCTTCGGAGAAATCTTGTCTTCTTTGGATTCTTTTGAGGTTAAAGACATTAAGTAATTTTCTACGATGTCTGATAGGCTCTTACCATTTTTTTTTGCATATTTTTTAGCAATTGTGATTACCGAATCGTCAATTGTCAATGTTAGTTTTGTTGTCATTATACGTGTTATTTATATACCAAAGATACGTGTAGTTTTGAGATACCCCAAGTAGTATATATTTCTTTAGCACTTGCAGGTAACTAGTTTATAACAGCCACAAAATGGCTTCTATCCATCCAATTCTGGCATACTTTGCGACATAAATCAAGCCAATGTCAAGAACGCATATGAATATTTTAATATAAATGTAATGCCCATACCCAATATGGTAAATCAAATTCAAAAAAAATAATGTTTACGATTGGATTATTAA
>Ga0209829_10001712_pt1 | contig 17369 bp, 15 predicted proteins | sample C_140205_EF_Meta_FD_187311 | JGI IMG/M metagenome (GOLD analysis project Ga0209829, IMG submission 187311) | Freshwater microbial communities from Lake Croche, Canada to study carbon cycling - C_140205_EF_MetaG (SPAdes) (version 2) | ecosystem: Environmental > Aquatic > Freshwater > Lake...
GAAAGATCACCGGCTACACCTTCTCGGACGACGCCACCCGCGCGGCGATCCGCACGGTCAAGGCCACGCTCGATTACGAACTCGATCCGCATGGCGCGGTCGGCTGGCTGGCTGCGCAGAAATGGCGTGCCGCGCATCCCGGAAGCGCCACCATCACCCTGGAAACCGCGCATCCCGCGAAGTTCCTCGACGTCATGGAAGCCGAGCTTGGCCAAGGCTGCGTGGAGATCCCCGAACGTCTCGCCATCCTCGCCGATCGCGAAAAGGTCGCCATCCCCATGCCCGCCGACGAAGCCACCTTCAAGGCCTGGCTGCAATAGGCAGGGACCGACCTCCGGGCGGTCCGGCGGCAATAGGCAGGGACCGACCTCCGGGCGGTCCGGCGGGGGGCGGATGATAGGGAAACCGGGCGCTTCCGAACCTATCGACCTCGTCCGCCGAAGATCGGCTCGCTTGAGAAATCGGGCTGTTAGAAACCGGTGAGCCGTCCCCCACCGAACCGCCCGGAGGTCGGGTCCCTGCCTGCCCACACACAAGTGGCAAACTTGTGTGACTTCACCGCAAGAGATTCCACGCGCTCACCAAGGCTTTCAGACCGGCCATTTCGATGGAGGGGTCGATGCCGCAGCCCCAGAGCAGGCGGCCGTCGTCGTGCTGGAGCTGGACGTAGGCCGCGGCATTCGCATCCGATCCGCCGCGCACGGCGTGCGAGCGGTAGTCGGTGACCTTGAAGTCCTTCACGCCGATGCTGTCCATGGCGTGGACGAACGCGTTGATCGGACCGTTGCCAAGGCCCTGGATCTGGCGCGACTCGCCGTTAAGTACGACAGTTGCCGTACATTTCACCATGCCGCGTTCCCCGGTGTGGTGGATCAGCTCGTAGTCCTGCACGCAGAGCGGGGCTTCGAGGTTGGCGAAGAAGCGGTGGAAAGCCTCGCGGATTTCATCGGAGGTCAACTCGCGGCCCAATTCGTCGGCCAGGTCGTAAATGCGCTTGCCGACCTGCGGGTGCATGGTCTTCGGCAGTTCCAGGCCGTGCTCGCGCTCCAGGATGTAGGCGACTCCACCTTTTCCGGACTGCGAGTTGATGCGGATGATTGCTTCGTATGGTCTGCCGATGTCTTGCGGATCGATGGTCAGATAAGGCACGCCCCAGGGGATCTCTGAGTCGCCTTTCAGCTCCTTCTCACGGCGGTCGAGGCCCTTCTTGATGGCGTCCTGGTGGGAGCCGGAAAAGGCGGTGAAGACGAGCTCGCCGGCATACGGTTGGCGCTCGGGAACCACCATGCGGGTCACGCGTTCGTAAACATTGCGGATGTCGGTGAGGTCGGAGAAATCCAGTCCGGTCGCGATGCCGTGGCTGTTCAGGTTCAGCGCGACGGTGACGATGTCGAGATTACCGGTGCGTTCGCCGTTTCCGAACAGCGTGCCTTCGACGCGATCGGCTCCGGCCATCAGGCCCAGCTCGGTGGCGGCGACACCGGTGCCGCGGTCGTTGTGGGTGTGCAGGGAAATGATGACAGAATCGCGGTGGTTGATGTGGCGGCCCATCCACTCGATCATGTCGGCGTGGATGTTCGGCGTGGTCCACTGGACGGTGTCCGGCAGGTTGATGATCATCTTTTTCTCCCGCGTCGGCTGCCAGACGTCGATGACCGCATTGCAGCATTCCAAGGCGAAATCGAGTTCGGTGTCGGAGAAGGATTCCGGCGAATACTGGAGCACGACCTCGGTCTGCGGAATGGTCGGCACCAGTTCCTTGACCAGTTCGGCGCCGGCCACGGCAATGTCGCGGATTTGTTCGCGCGAGGCATCGCTAAAGGTCACGCGGCGCTGCAGCGGCGAGGTGGAGTTGTAGATATGGACGATGGCTCGCTTCGCCCCGGCGATGGCCTCGAACGAGCGCCGGATGAGGTGCTCGCGGGTCTGCACGAGAATCTGGATCGTCACATCCTCCGGGATCCGGTTTTCCTCGATCAGGCGACGGCAGAAGTTAAACTCGGTGTCGGCGGCGGAGGGAAAGCCGATCTCGATCTGCTTGAACCCGATGCGGCAGAGCAGGTCGAAGAACTCCAGCTTCTCCCCGATCGACATGGGCTGGGGGAGCGCTTGGTTGCCATCGCGGAGGTCCACCGAGCACCACTGTGGCGCACGGGTCAAGGTCTGGTCCGGCCAGGTGCGGTCGGGCAGGGAAACCGGGTGAAAGGGCCGATACTTGGAGATGGAAGCGGAGTTCATTGAAGAAGTATGACGAATGAGGAATTTTCGAATGACGAAAAAGAGGCGTCGCGGAGGGTGCGACAGGCCGGGTGACGACGGGGAAATAGGGATAAGGTTCAGCGGGCGGCCAACCCTAGAAGGAGCGGCCGCAGCTCAAGGAGCATGCTGAAGGACATCGTCACGGCCCCAAAATTGGCGTGGGAAAGGGCGGCTGTCGAGGGGAAAGGCGGGGATGTGCGGAGGATCCAAGCATTGTCGTGGTCTAAGGTCTGAAGGTCTTCCGACTTTAAGACTTTCGACCTTCAGGCTTTAAGACCCATCGGAACTTGGAACTTGGAACTTGGAACTTGGAACTTGGAACTTGGAACTTGGAACTTAAACTCCGCTTCGTGTTCCAAATCGTTTTCAACGAAATCAGCGCGGCCGAGATTTCCCAGCTCGACACGCTGGAGCAGCTTGAACTGCTCGATGAGTTCAAGTTTTCCGAAAAGGATCTGCAGACACTCGACGGCGAACGCTTTGGGAAAATCGAGCGCGCGGGCAAAACCCTCTACCGGTTTCGCTCGAACGAGCATCGCTTCTATTTCGAGGTCAAGGATGGCTCCGTCATCGTGCATCGGGTGCTGACCAAGGGCACCTTGTCGGATTTCCTGTTTCGGTCGAAGATGCCGGTTGGGGAAGATGAGGAACTGGCGAAATCGAAGCATTTTTGGCAGCTTATCGACGAGGGCCGGAATGCCCGGCGGCTCTGAGGATCGAGGATTTTTCTTCCATGCCGCGCACTTGTCTCGGTAGATTCTGCGAGCATGAAGTGGTTTTTGTATGTGGTGTTGGCGGCGGTGGTGATCGGCGGCTGGACGTATTACGGCACGGCCGGTGCGCCCACGAAGGCGATGCAGGCGCGGGTGGACAAACTGGAGAGCAGCGGAATCGACGAAAACAACGAGCTGCAGAAGCTGAAATCGTCTCTCGAGTCCCGCGGCAATGAAAAGATTTTCGGAGGCATCCTCATGGCTTTCCTGACGGCCGGACTGATCGGCATGGTGGTGGTCTTGGATGTCCTGCCGGCGCTGGCCCACAAGGTGACTCACGCGGTTTACGACAGTGGCGAGGCGGTCCAGCAGGACGCCATGCACGCAGCCCGCTCGAAGGTGGCGCAGGGCGATTATGAGGGTGCGATCGCATCATTTCGCGAAGCCGCGCAGGCGGACCCCTACGACCGAATGCCGTGGGTGGAAATCGCCAAGATCCAGCGTGAAAACCTGGAGGACCCAGCTGCGGCGATCCAGACGATCCGCGATGCCTTGGAAGGCCAAGAATGGGAGATCAACCATGCCGCGTATTTCCTGTTCCGCCTGGCGGAGCTCTATGATGAGGATGCGGGTGACCGCGTCTCTGCGGCGACGATGCTGAATCAGGTGATCGAGCAGTTTCCGGAAACACGCCACTCGGCCAACGCCCGCCACAAGCTTCACGAGTGGGGGGTGGCCTGAAGCCATGCGGGAGCGGACGGGTGCATTTCTCAGGCTCCACCCGCTGTTAGGTGGTGCGCTCGCGGCGGTGGCCGCTGTGCTCGCGATGCGGGTTTCGCTGGGCTCGTTCCTGATCGTCGTGGTGGTGGTCGTCGCGATCGGCCACGGGTTGCTTGGAAAGCGCGCGGCCTTGGTCGCGCTCTGCTGTGCCCTCGCCGCAGGGGGCTCGTTTGGATTTCGAAATGCGAGGACGCAACAGGCGTCGGAACGGCTGATCTCAAGCGGACGTCCGCCGGGCATCGTTTCCGCCACGATGCTGGAGGATGGGAAGCCCGCTGGCAGGGGATGGTCGGGATTGGCGCGGCTGGAATCGAGTGAACTGCCGGGCGCCACCGTGATGTGGTGTGGAAGCGGCGAGGTGCCGGTGGCGGGCTCGGAAGTGGGGGTGCGCGGGAGGTTTGAGCAGGCTCCGTCGCCACGGAATCCGGGAGAGTTCGATGAACGGGCTTGGCTGGAACGACAGGGCGCGGCGGCGCTTTTCCTGGCGGATCGCGAGGGCGGTTCGGTCACGACGGGTCGCTGGGCGGCGCGGGCAGCCGGCGTGAAAATGGGTTTCCGCACGGCGGTGACCGATGGACTGGCCGAGGACAGTCGCGAGGCGAATGTGATCCGCGCGGTGGTGATCGGCGAGTATCCGAAGGACGACGACGAAGTGGTGGCGGCGTTCCGCAACAGCGGCACGCTGCATGTGTTTTCCGTGAGCGGACTGCACGTGGCGATGGTCGGGATGGCGGTGTGGGTGCTCCTGAGGCTGCTGGGCGTGCCGCGGCGGGTGGCGATTCCGCTGCTGATCGCGCTGATGTTCGGCTACTCGTGGATCACGGGAAACAGCCCGCCGGCGGTGCGTTCGGCGTGGATGGCGGCCGTCTTTCTGGGCGCGTTCATGGCCCGACGGCGACCTGACCTGCTGAACGCCCTCGGCGCGGTGTTGCTGGGCGCGGCGATCTGGGACGGGCGCCTGTTAGGCCAGGCGGGCGTGCAGCTTTCCTACGGTGTGGTGGCGGCCATCGGGCTTTGGGGCGGCTGGTTTTCGAGGAAGCTCGGTCGATTCGCCGAACCGGATTCCTATTTACCGAAAGTCCTGCTGACGACCTGGCAGGCCCGCTGGTTCGGCGCGAAACGCTGGGTCACCGACTCGGTGGCAGTCTCCTGCGCGGCGGGGATCGGCTCGACGCCTCTGACCGCCTGGCATTTCGGCCTGGTGACTCCGATCGCGGTGATCGCCTCGCTGTTCATGATCCCGGTGGTGTTTGGCCTGCTGGTCCTAGGCTTGCTGTCCGCCGCCGTGCATCCGTTTTCGCCCGGCGCTGCGCGTGGGCTGAATCAAGCCAATGCCAAGGTGGCCTCGGTCTGCTCGGGACTGGCGGAAAAGCTGGCAGCGGTCCCCTGCGCGAGCGTGATGATTCCAAAAGGCGACCGACCATTTCTCCAGATTTACGATCTCGAATACGGCGCCGGCGCAGTTTGTTTCGCGGGTGATGATGGGGCGGTGATGCTGGATTGCGGCGATAAGTTCACCTTCCGGCGCGTCGTGCTGCCGTCGCTGCGGTCCTTTGGGGTGAGCCCGGATGCGGTGGTGCTCAGTCATCCTGACGGCGGCCACATCGGCGGCAGCGAAACTCTGCTTCAATCGACCGAGATTCATCAGGTGCTGCTGCCGGTCGAGCGCTCACGTAGTCCGGCTTTCAAGGCCTGGCAGGCAGAGGGCCTCAAAACGCTCCTCGCGAAACCCGGCATGCGGCTGCCATTTCCCGACGATGCCACCCTCGACGTGTTGCATGCGCCCGACCCGCTGGCCTGGGACGCGATCGCTGATGAGCGGGTCGCGATTTACCGCCTTAACTGGCGCGGCTGGCGGATCCTTTTCGTGAACGACGCCGGACTGCGCACCGAGCTGAAATTGCTCGCGTCGGGGCAGGACTTGCGCGCGGACATACTGATCGCCGGGCATCATCGGACGGACCTTTCCCTCGGCGATGAGTTCATCCAAGCGGTGGCACCGCGGGTGATCGTGGCCTCGAATTCACCCTATCCGCTTGAGGAGCGGCTGGATCCGCGAAAAGTTTCTTGGTGGGAGAAATCCGGCGTCGAGGTGCTGAACCAAGCCCTGACCGGCGGCGTCACGATCATCCCTGAAAAGGACGGCGCGCTGCTGCTGAAAGGCTACGTCGATGGCCGCGAGCTGCGGCTCAAGCACCGTTGAGCGGCTTCCGACCGCGCAGGCGCTGCATGGATTTACCCTCGGCCTCCCATTGGACCTGGAAGTCGGTCTTCGGATAGAAAAACGTGTCCTCGTTCCATTCCAGCAACTCGAGTTTCCCAAAACGCGTCACTTGCTCCGTCGCCCACTCGAAGTACTCCGGGTGGTCGGTCATGAAAAGGAACTCGCCGCCCGGCTCCAGCACCTTCCAGAGCGCTTCGAGAAAGTCCTGCTGCACCAGCCGCTTGCGGTGGTGTTTGGCTTTCGGCCAGGGATCCGGGCACAGCAGGTGCAGCCGCGACACCGACCCTGCCGGAAACAGCCACTCGATCGTGTAGCGGCTTTCCAGGCGCAGCACCTTGGCATTCGTCAGTCCCGCCCGCGAAATCCGCTTCCCGACCTTTCGAACGCGGCCCAGCAGCCGCTCGACTCCCAAAAAATTTCGCTCCGGAAACTCTGCCGCCATCCCGAGCAGGAACGAGCCATCGCCACAGCCCAGATCGACCTCCAGTGCCCGGTTCTCCGGAAAAATCTCCGCCTTCTCCAGCACCCGGAAATAATCCGCCGGAACGAACTCGGCAGGCACCGGAGGGCGGGGGAGAAGCGGGGGAATCGCCAGCATGACGGGGAAACCCTCGCGCATTCCTCTGCGGGGTGAAAGCTGAAAACGGAAAGCTGAAATCTGGAAATTCAGCAGAAAAGATCCAGAACGCCCCTCTTATTTCCGCTTTCCGCTTTCAGCTTTCCCCTCTTGTTCCGCTTGACGCTGTTTCCCCCGCGTCCCTAGCTTCGCGGACCGTCCAACGCGACTCCCGCATCGGATCCAACCCCACAACTCTCCCACCATGGACCTTCAGGAAATTCGCCGCATCGTCGAGCTCATGAACGAGCATGGCCTCACCTATTTCGACCTCACCGGCGAAGACTTCCACCTGAAGCTCAAGAAAGGCCCGGACCTCGATGCGTTGAAGGGCCTGCTCTCCTCGATGCCCGCTCAGGCCGCTCCCGTCGCCGCCGCTGCCGCCCCCGTTGCCGTCGCTCCCAGCGCCCCCGCAGCCGCCGAGGGCGCGGAAATCACCTCGCCGATGGTCGGCACCTTCTACCGCAAGGCCGCCCCTGACGCCCCGAACTTCGCCAATGTCGGCGACGCCGTTTCCGAGGGCCAGACGCTTTGCATCATCGAGGCCATGAAGGTGATGAACGAAATCAAGGCCGAGCGCTCCGGCACGATCTGCGCCGTCGTCGCTGAGGACGCCAACCCGGTCCAATACGGTGACGTTCTCTTCCGCATCAAGTGAGTGGAGAGTCTTCAGTTGAGAGTTGAGAGACAGAAACTCTCCTCTCTTCCAGCCTCAACTCTCAACCTCCACCTCTCCACCTCTTCAAAAAATGTTCAAGCGCGTCCTGGTCGCCAATCGCGGCGAAATCGCCCTCCGCATCATCCGCGCCTGCCGTGAACTCGGGGTCGAATCCGTCGCCGTTTACTCGGAGGCCGATGTCGACTCGATGCACGTCCACCTTGCCGACGAGTCGGTCTGCATCGGCCCCGCCTCCAGTAAGGAAAGCTACCTGAAGCCGGACCGCATCATCGCCGCCGCCGAGATCACCGGGGCCGATGCCATCCACCCCGGATACGGATTCCTCTCGGAAAACGCCCGCTTCGCCGAAATCTGCGCCTCCTCCGGCATCAAGTTCATCGGCCCTTCCTCGGAGGTCATTTCGATGATGGGCGACAAGGCCACCGCCCGCGCCACCGCCGTCGCCAATGGCGTCCCGATCACCCCCGGCACCGACATCATGCCGGACGCCGAGACCGCCTTCGCCGCTGCGAAAAAGATCGGCCTGCCCGTGATGATCAAGGCCACCGCCGGTGGGGGTGGCCGCGGCATGCGCCCCTGTTTCAAGGAGGAGGAATTCCTCGCCCTCTTCCAAGCCGCCTCCAACGAAGCCCTCTCCTGCTTCGGAAATGGCGAGTGCTACCTCGAAAAACTCGTCCTCAATCCCCACCACATCGAGTTCCAGGTCTTCGGCGACTCCCACGGAAATTTCATCCACCTCGGCGAGCGCGATTGCTCCATGCAGCGCCGGAATCAGAAGATCATCGAGGAATGCCCCTCGCCGCTCCTCACCCCCGAACTCCGCCAGCGCATGGGCGAGGCCTCCGTCAGCCTGATCCGCTCGATCGGCTACGAAAACGCCGGCACCATCGAATACCTCGTCGATGAGAAGGCGGAGAATTTCTACTTCATGGAGATGAACACCCGCATCCAGGTGGAGCATCCCGTGACCGAGGAAGTGATGGGCTGCGAGCTCATCAAGGAGCAGATCCGCGTCGCCGCCGGTGAAATGCTCTCCGATCACGTCCTCAAGGCCACCCCGCGCGGCCACTCGATCGAGTGCCGCATCAACGCCGAGGACCCCTACAACAACTTCTGCCCCAGCCCGGGCAAGATCGACATGTGGTACGCCCCCGGCGGAAAAGGCGTCCGCGTCGATACCCACGTTTACTCCGGCTACTCGGTCCCGCCCTACTACGACTCGATGATCGCCAAGCTCATCGTCACCGGCGCCACCCGTGAGATCGCCATCGCCCGCATGAAGCGCGCCCTGTCCGAGTTCATGATCAAGGGCATCAAGACCACCATCCCCTTCCAGATGGAAATCCTCGATCACCCCGACTTCGCCAGCGGCCACTACGACATCGGCTGGGTCGCCCGCTTCCTCGAAGAGCGAAAAATCTAGGCAGGGACCCGACCTCCGGGCGGTCCGGCGGGGGACGGCGGACATGGAAACCAAGCTCATCCCAACCGATCAACTCCACCGCGACTCCGCCGAAGGCAGGGACCCGACCTCCGGGCGGTCCGGCGGGGAACGGCGGACATGGAAACCAAGCTCATCCGAACCAATCAACCCCCGCCGCGACTCCGCCGAAGGCAGGGACCCGACCTCCGGGCGGTCCGGCGGGGGACGGCGGACATGGAAACCAAGCTCATCCGAACCAATCAACCCCCGCCGCGAATTCAGCCAAAGGCAGGGACCCGACCTCCGGCACAATCCTTCCCTCCGCAAGCGTGAAGCCCATGATGGAGGTCGCTTGAATCCTCTAACCCTGGCTTGAGCGTCCTTTGCCTTCGTAGCTGGAGCGTCCCGCTCCAGTCCGTCTCTGGAGCATCCTGCTCCAAGTCTTCATCCAAGGACCTTCGACCTTCAGACCTTCGACTTTAAGACCTTCGACTTTAAGACCTTGGACAAATCTTCTCTCTACTGCCTCCTCGATCTCGGCTACACCCGTCCCGACGATGCGGAAACCGTCGCCGCCGCCCTGCTTGCCGGCGGGGCCGATCTCCTCCAGCTCCGCGCCAAGGGCCAGCCGCTGGACCTGATCGCCGCCGTCGCCCGCCGGATCCTCCCGCTCTGCCGCGCCGCAGGCGTCCCCTTCATCCTCAACGATTTCCCCGCCCTCGCCGCCGAACTCGGTGCCGACGGCGTCCACCTCGGCCAGGACGACGGCTCCCTCGAAAACGCCCGAGCCCTCTTCCGCTCCGCATTCCCCAGCTCTTCCAATTCAACAATCGTCAATCAACCATCATCAATCGTCAATTCTCCGCAATCCTCCTCCGCTGAAGCCACGAACGAAAGGCCCCCAATTCTCTTCGGCCGTTCCACCCACTCCCTCGCCCAGGCCGAGGCCGCCCTCGCGGAGGGCTTCGACTACATCGGCTTCGGCCCGCTCTTTCCCACGCCCACCAAGGCCGGTCGCCCCGGCATCGGCCTCGCTGAAGTCGCTGAAATGGAACGCCGCGTCGGCTCCCGCATCCCCGCCTTCTGCATCGGCGGCATCAAGCGCTCCAACCTAAACGAAGTCCTCGCCGCCGGTGCTCGCCGCGTCGTCATCGTCAGCGATCTCCTCAGCGCCCCGGACGTGCACGAAGCGACAAGAATCGCCAAGGCAGGGACCCGACCTCCAGGCGGTCCGTAGGCAGGGACCCGATCCCCGGGCGATCCAAAGGCAGGGACCCGACCTCCGGGCGGTCCGGCGGGGGCGAGCTGACTGAACCTCTCGACTGTCGATCAACCAAACAAGCCGCCCCCGCCGCACCTTTTCGGAGAAAGGTCCCTGCCAACCCCATAACCCGCCCCCAAGCCTCCGACGCATTTTCTTCCTTGGGACTTGGCACTTGCCACTTGGAACTTCTGAATCCCTTCCCATGTCTTCCCGGTCCGCAATCCCCAATCCACCATCCTTCTCCGCTGAAGCTTCGAAGGACAGGTCCGCCATTCTCGTCGTCGGCACCATCGCCATCGACAACGTCAAAACCCCCCAGGCCAGTGAGGAAAACCTCCTCGGCGGCTCCGCCTCCTACGCCGCACTCGCCGCCTCCTACTCCGGCTGCCCCGTCCACCTCGTCGGCATCATCGGCCACGATTTCCCCCCGCAGCACCTCGACATGCTCCAGCGCCACGGCGTCAGCCTCGACGGCATCGAACGCTCGGACGGAGCCTCCTTCTCCTGGTCCGGCGAGTATCACGAGAACATGAACGACCGCACCACCCACCAGGTCGCCATCAACGTCCTCGAAACCTGGCAGGTCAAGATCCCCGCCGCCCTCCGCAGCGCCCCCATCGTTGTCCTCGCCAACATGTCCCCGGAAAACCAGATGCAGGTCATCGCCGAATGCGAAGCCTCTTCCGATCCGCGCTTCGTGATCGCCGATACCATGGACCTCTGGATCCACATCGCCAACGAGCGGCTCCACGACGTCCTCCAGCGCGTCGATCTCTTCGTCATCAATGAAGGCGAGGCCCGCGAGTTCGTCGGCACTTCGAATCTCATCCTCGCCGGCCAGCGCCTGCTGGAAAAAGGCCCGCGCCACGTCGTCATCAAGCTCGGCGAGTTCGGTGCCATGCTCTTCTCCAAGCCCTCTAACAGCCCCTGGACCCTCGGCGAAAACTCCTTCTTCCGCTGCGCCGCCTTCCCTCTAACAGAAGTGGCCGATCCCACCGGCGCGGGGGATTCCTTCCTCGGTGCCCTCGCCGGCCACCTCGCCGCCACCGGCCAGTCCACCTTCAGCTTCCAGGACATCCGCGCCGCCATCGTCCAGGGCGCCGTCGTCGCCTCTTTCACCTGCGAAGCCTTCTCCACCCGCCGGATTGAAGGCCTCCAGTCGGCCGAGATCACCAATCGCCTTGAAACCTTCAAAAACTTAACCCATTGGTAATCAATCAACCAAGGTCCGCCCCAAGAGAAAAATTATACCTCCTCGTCAAATTTTTTTTAGAACGGCAAAATTTCCTTGCGATCCCCGCCCTTCGAGTGTTCTCTACCAGCGACTGCTACTCATTCCCGTTTAAGCGTGGGTGACAAACACGTCACGTTCGTCCAGCTAAAATTCATCGACTTCCCTCCGAAACCAATCCAAAACAACCCCGTCATGAAACTGAAACCAAAATTCTCCTACATGCTTCTCGCCGCGCTCGCCGCAGTGAGCCCAGCGTTCGCTGTTGATGCCACGACCACCCCGGTGGGGTATTACAACCACGCTGGAGTCTCTGGCGGTAACGTGATGATTCCCGGCCTCGTGAAGCCAGCCGCCTTCGCAGGCACTTTGACTGGTAAGAGTGCCACGACTTTGACGCTGCCTGCCAGCTCGCTGACTGCTTCGGCCTTCGACAAGGGCGCGGTCTACGCTGCTTACTACGTCGAAATCGCTTCGGGTCCTCAGGCTGGTGTGGTTCTTGACATTGTCTCGAATACCACGTCCGTGATCACACTGGCTGACAACATTACGGATCTTGGCCTCACTGGAACTGAGTCGATCAAAATTCGTCCGCACGTGACCGTGAAAAGCTTGTTCAGTGCTTCGGAGTCAGTTTTGAGCCCATACAGCGACAACGTCACTTTCTACGCTCCGGATGGATCATCAACCAACTATCTCTTTGGTGCGGATGGTGGAACGGGTTGGTCCTCAGATTTCGCAACGGCTGACGGCGATCTCCGTCCGATTCCGCCAGGCACTGGTGTGATTCTTGGCTTGGGTGCCGATGTATCGCTTCCCATTTCCGGAGAAGTCAAGGGAACCCCAACCGTCGCAATGCTCGCTGTTGGTGTTGTGAACATCGTCGGACCAGTCAATCCGCTCGTTGGCACAACGACTTCCCTTAATGCAACTGGCTTTGGTGATTTGGCTGCTTACGCGGATGGTATCACCGTTTATGCTCCCGGTCCGCTCACCGCGAGTGCGTCGACGAGTTATGTTCCGTTGGGTGATGGCACAATCTCTTCAGACTTTGCCACTGCCACCACGGATACCATTGCCAATACGACTGGTGCAGTTGTGATTCCTTCCAGTCCAACCGCACTCAAATTGCTTCCTGGCTTCACTGTAGCTCCGTGAAGATTTGATTGACAACTCTCTACAATTAACTGAAATAATAAAATATGAAAACAAAACTGTTTGGACTGTTTAGTGCATTTGTGCTGACGATGGCTACTTCAAAAGGCGCTATCTTGGCGACTAGCCTCATCGCAAACACCACGAACAATATCGGCTTGATCACGACCTCAGCCAGCGGTTCTCTTGCAAACGTGACTGGTAGTGTTTGGATCTACAGCACTTCTTTGGACATTACGGCGTCACAAACGACGGCCGTGACGACTCGCGCAGGATTTGAGTCCCTTCTCACCCTCAGCGATCCAGGTGCTGTGCGCTCCAATGTTTCCTTCACCAACGGTGCGCTCGTGAGCTCTGGCAACGTCGAGGTGGGTGCTTCCGGTAACCACGTTTATGTCTGGATGCAGTCGGCGGATGCCACATCGTATGGTGCCTACAAGCAGACCGCTCTCGTGCCAGCAGTGGGCAGCATCGTGATGAACTCGGGTTCGATGTCAGACTTGGTCGGAACTTCGGTCTACTCGGCAACCGGAACCTCCGGTTTCCAATTGGCCTTTGCCCCTGTTCCAGAACCCTCCGCTGCGCTTCTTGGCATGCTGGGTGCGCTTGGACTTCTTCGCCGCCGTCGTTAATCGGTTACGGTTGAGAAATCAACAACTCTTCCAGAGGCGGGCCCGAAAGGCCCGCCTCTTTTGTTTGGGCAGGGACCTTTCTCCGTAAAGGTCCAGTGGGGGACGGCCCATATGGAAACCAGGCGCTTCCGAACCAAACGACGCCCATCGTGATGACCCGCTCCATTCTGAACCAAGCTCGGAGGAACTGCCGACCCTCCCCCCACCGGACCGTCCGGAGGCCGAGTCCCTGCCTTCGGTATCGACTTGGCGATACCGTTAGATATCATCTTTCAATGCTTCCCGACTCCAGGCCTGAACGGAAAGTCCGTGGAGAGACTCATGTCCCACCCTCTTGGGTCGAGAACGACGCCACCTTCTTCATCACGATCAATTGCCAGCAGCGCGGCCTGCCCCAATTAACCACCGGCGATATCCCAACGAACTTGTTCGAGTCCGTTTCGCACTATCATCGAATCAATCGCTGGATTCCGGAACTGGTCCTGTTGATGCCCGACCACCTTCACGCGTTGATTTCGTTCTCCTGGGAACCAGGCCAAGGAATCAACCAGGTCGTTGGCGATTGGAAACGCTATCTGGCCCGTCAATTCGGGATCGTCTGGCAAAGAGATTTCTTCGAGCACCGCATCCGATCCGAGGCCGATCATCAATCGACCTGGGTGTATATCCGCGAGAATCCCGTGCGCGCGGAATTGGTCGAGACCTACGATCAGTGGCCACACGTCTGGCTACCCGATCGCATCGGTTGGCAGGCAGGGCCCGATCCTTTAGGCAGGGACCCGACCTCCGGGCGGTCCGGTTCTTAGGCAGGGACCTTTCTCCGTAAAGGTCCGGCGGGGGATAGCCGATATGGAAACCAGGTGCTTCCGAACCAAACGACGCCCATCGCGGCAATCGGCTCTTTCCAAATCTCAAGCTCACGTGACTGGTGACCCTCCCCCCACCGGACCGTCCGGAGGCCGAGTCCCTGCCCTCTGCAAGGAAGGGACCTTTCTCCGTAAAGGTCCGGTGGGGGAAAGCCGATATGGAAACCCGGCCCATGCAAACCTAACGACCCCATCGCAATGATCCGCTCACTTCCGAACTCTCGCTCACGTGATCAGTGAGCCCACTCCCACCGGACCGTCCGGAATGCTCCAAGCCGTAATCACGGCGATCAGGAATGCCGCAGGCCTGGCTGGCATAGCGCCCAAGCGCAAACCGAGTCCCTGCCTTACAATCCGAAATCCTCCTTCGCTGAAGCGACGAAGGACAGGTCCCCAATTCTTCCTTTGCGTCGTCGCGTCGTTGCGTGACACCCTCTTCAAGAATCACCCGCAGCCCATCCGCCCAACCCACCCAAGCCCAGTCCTGAACTCTCAGCCATGACGCCCACCAGAAGATGAGCCCGCGGACGATCCAACTGCTCTTGCTCGGCCTCTGGCTGATGACCCCACTCGTCGCCGCCTTCGTTTATCGAGGCCCGCTCCCATCCGGCATCGAGCCGGAATTCCAGTTGCTCCTCGTCGTTCTGCACTGCCTGTGGATCACCCTGCTACTCCATCCCTATCAGTACCTCGACAACTTCTGGGACGAGTATGTGGACGATGTCGAACGACTGATGGACACGCCCATCTTCTCCCCGACCCCGACCAAGGACATGAGCACCGTGCCGCTGGTGATCTGCGGTTGCTGTCGCGACGTGGCCACGCATCTGCCCCGCGTGCTGGAGTCGATGCACCGCATCGGCCGCCAATTCCGCGCCTACCGGATCATCGTGTTTGAAAACGACTCACGCGATGACACCCGGCGAATTCTTGAAGCCGAGCGGCAGCGCTTCCCCGCGATCATCCAGCTACTGCTGGAAGACGGCCTGCCGTCCCCGAAGCGCACCGAACGGCTCGCCTACATCCGCAACAAGCTCCTCGATGCAGCCCGAAGTGCCGACCCCGGCCACCAGGGCCTGCTGTTGATGATGGACATGGACGATGTCGCCGGCGAAGGCACCTTGGCGGAAACCATCCACACCTGCTTTCACTATCCCTTCGAGTCCTGGGACACGCTCGCCACCAACCGGCGATTGGTTTACTACGACATCTGGGCCCTGCGAATCGCCCGTCACCTGGAATTCGACTTTGTCGAAAGGTGTGAACGGGACCGCAGCATGGAAGGGCAGCGAAAGTACTTCCTGCAATTCAGAAGACAGATCCGTAAATCCGATCGGCTGTTGCCGGTGCTCAGCGCTTTCGGAGGCGCGGCGCTCTACAAGATGTCCGCCCTATCCGGGAAGCACTACATCGGCCTGAACGCCGAGGGTCGGGAAATCTGCGAGCACCTAAGTCTCCACGCACAAATGATCGCGGAGGGCCGGAAAATCTTGATCAACACCCGGATGGTGATGGCGTGAAGTGCTATTCTTAAGCCGCAAAGAGGCGAAAAGTGAGCGCAAAAAAGATACCATGTCTCATCTTCCAATCGTCGCGCCGTTGCGTGAAATCCTCTTCATGAAACTCGGCAGCCAGAAGCACCGCGACCGGAGCGAGATTTTATCTCACGCAACGGTGCAACGGCGCAACGAATGTAGACCTGGATTTAGCTTGCTCCAATCGTTGCGTCGTTGCGTGAAACCCTCTTCATGAATTTCGGCAGCCTGAACAACTCCACCCTCCCAATCAGCCGCCGACCCTCACGGATCGGCGGCCTTGGAATCCGGATCCATCACGCGACCATCTCGCTGCCAAGATCCATCGCCGTGTATTCGCCGTCCTTGCGGCGATACACGATCGTCAGGCAGCCGCGACGCGCGCTCTTGTAGAGCACGAAGGGCCGGTCCGAGAGTTCCAGCTCCATGATGGCATCTTCCTTGAACATCGTCTTCACCTTGTAGTTGTCCTTGTGGACGATGAAGGGCTCGGGATCGTGCAGGGACTCCTCCGGATGATCGAGGACGTCGTCGTTGAAATGGCGCTCGTCAAGGTAGCGGATCGACTCGTTGCGGTGCGGTCGGTGTTTCTTCATCAGACGGGTTTTATGCTTCCGCATCCGCCGGGCGATCTTCTCGATCGTCTCATCGAGCGAGACATACATGTCCTTCGTCTCGGTGTGGGCCTCGATGGTGATGTGGTTGGCGCAAAAAAGGATGATTTCAGCAATGTGCCGGTTTTTCTGCACGTCCAGGATAACCTTCGCCTCAATGATTCGCGGGTAGTCGAGATGCAGTCCCTCGATCTTCTTTTGCGCGTGGTCGCGCAGGGCCTCGGTCACTTGTTCGTGCCGCACCGTGACGGTGATCGGCAGATTGACGTTTGCGGTTTGCATGATTCGATTTCGGTTTGATTTCGGGGTTAAGGAACGACGGCTTTTTCCGTCGAATCCACCTGACACCATGATCCAAAGGTGTCGAAAACGCCACGCACTTCTTTTAAAAAATTTCGCATCGCTTGCGAAAGATCGGTTGACGTCCGGCGGTCGCAGCGGCGCTTTCCAAGCGCCAAGTCAGCCCCCGGTCGTGTGCCCTGCACCGGTGAAGCCCCGCCAGGGTGGCCTGATCTCCTGGAACCTGTCTTGAAAATGACTGCCTGCGAGTTGGTCGGCCTTTTCTCGCCCAACGCCGGAAAGGATCAGGGCGGTTTTCATTTCTGTCCAACCGTTGCGTCGCCGCGCCCCAGGTCATCAAGATCGGAGGCAGGATTTTTTCTCACGCAACGGCGCAACGAAGGAAGAGGGTTCCCAATTTCCTTTCCAACCGTTGCGTCGCCGCGCCCCAGGTCATCAAGATCGGAGGCAGGATTTTTTCTCACGCAACGACGCAACGAAGGAAGAGGGTTCCCAATTTTCTTTCCCACCGTTGCGTCGCCGCGTCGTTGCGTGAAACCCTATTCCCTGATTTCATCGGCAAGCCCGAAGGCCCATGCCCATGACCGAAAACGAAATCGCTAGCCTTGTGATGGAACTGTCGTTTCAAATCCACCGCCAACTAGGCCCGGGCCTCTTGGAATCCGTCTACGAGGTCATCCTGGCCCGAAAGCTGGTAGACGCCGGCCTTCAAGTGGAGCGTCAGATGCCGGTCAAAATCGAATTCGAAGGGATCATTTTCAATGAAGGCTTCAAAGCCGATGTGGTGATCGAAGGGAAGGTGATCCTTGAACTCAAGTCCGTTGAGCGACTCCAGCCCGAGCACGGCAAGCAACTGATGACCTACCTGCGGTTGAGCAACATGCGCCTCGGGCTCTTGATCAATTTCGGAGAGGCCTACCTCAAGGACGGCTTCCGCAGGGTGGTAAATGGCTTGGAAGATCCCGAATAAGGAACCCCACCTCAAACGCGGCTAAAAGTTGATGTCACGCAACGGCGCAACGAATCAAGACCTGGATTTAGCTTTCTCCAACCGTTGCGTCGCCGCGTCGTTGCGTGA
>Ga0209829_10001714_pt1 | contig 17362 bp, 13 predicted proteins | sample C_140205_EF_Meta_FD_187311 | JGI IMG/M metagenome (GOLD analysis project Ga0209829, IMG submission 187311) | Freshwater microbial communities from Lake Croche, Canada to study carbon cycling - C_140205_EF_MetaG (SPAdes) (version 2) | ecosystem: Environmental > Aquatic > Freshwater > Lake...
GTGATCTCGAAAAATGTCGGATGCGTTTCCATCCGCTCGCAGATCGATCTCAAAGTGGTGAGCATCGCCCCGCAGTCTTCCTCGGGGATTTCCACGCCGGACACCTTGATCCGCTCACGGTAGTCGATGAGATGCGGCGAGGTGAAAAGCCCGGTGCGCCTGCCGCCGGCGCGAGCCACACTGTCGATCATCGCGCAGGTGCTGCCCTTGCCGTTGGTGCCCGCGACGTGGATGACCTTCGTCTTGTTAGACGGGAAGGCCAGCGTCTCCTTCAACAGATGCCTCGGCCCCTCGAGGCCCAGCTTGATGCCGAACATCTGGGTGGAAAACAGCCAGTCGATCGCGTCGCGGTAGGTCATCGCGCGGATGAGTTAATCCGGCATCATGTATGCCAGCAGGTCGACCAGCTTGTCGCGCAGCTTGTCGCGCGGGACGATGGCGTCGATGAGACCGTGCTCGAGCATGAACTCCGCCGTCTGAAAACCGGGCGGCAGGTTCTGGTGGGTTGTTTCCTTGACGACGCGCGGCCCCGCGAAGCCGATCATGCACTTCGGCTCAGCGAGGTTGATGTCGCCGATGGTCGCGAACGAAGCGGTGACGCCTCCAGTCGTGGGATGGGTGAAGACGGAAATGTAGGGCAGCTTTGCCTCAGACAAGCGGGCGAGCGCACCACAGGTTTTCGCCATCTGCATCAGCGACAGCATCCCCTCCTGCATGCGCGCACCGGACGAGGCGGCCACGATGATCACGCCGCGCTTTTCGGCGACGGCGGTCTCGACCGCGCGAGTGATCTTCTCACCGACAACCGAGCCCATCGAGCCGGCGAAGTATTTGAAATCCATCACCGCGATCATGGCGGGCTTCCCGCCAATCGTCAGTCGTCCGGTGACAACGGCATCATTGAGGCCGGTCTTTTCGCGCAGCGCGGCGGTCTTCGACTCGTAGCCTGCGAAGCCAAGTGGGTTGGCTGAGACGAGTCCCGCGTCGGTTTCCACGAAGCTTCCCGGGTCGGCGAGCAGCGTGATCCGCTCGGACGAATCCATCAGGAAATGGTTTCCGCAGTGGTGGCAGGTCTGAAGGTGCTGCTTGAGTTCGAGGGCGTGAAGCATCGCGCCGCACTCGGGGCACTTGGCCCAGAGGCCCTCCGGCATGTCGTCGCGCTTTTCGCGGCTGCGGAGTCGGGGTTTGTTGAAAATGCCCATGAAGGTGAAAAGGGTCCGGAGTTCGGAAGCGGGAGGAACCGTGACGCGGACGCTAACCGCGCATGACGGTGACGACAATCACCTTTTGAACCCCTGCCCGCCGGAGGACACGGGCGCATTCGTGGACAGTCGAGCCGGTCGTGAAGACATCATCGACGAGCACCGCGCCCGCTGGCTTCGCGGCGGAGAATTTCAGCCCGCTCCCACTCATGGCAAAGGCCCCACGCAGGTTCGCCAGGCGCTGCGCGCGACTGAGGCGGGTTTGGGTTTCGGTGCGGCGGGTGCGTTTGAGGGCTTTGAGCAGCGGCAATCCGGTCGCCATCGCCAGCACCCGGGCGATCTCGGCGGATTGGTTGAAATGCCGGTGCTGGAAACGGCTGTGGTGCAAGGGCACGGGAACGAGCGGCCAGTTTCCCGACATCGCCTCGGCCAGGCGCGGATCCTCGAAGGCTTCCGCCGCCAGCGAACCAAGCTCCCGCGCCAGGTGGACCTCGCGACTGTATTTCAGCCGGTGAATCAGCCCCATCGTGCGTTCATCATAAAACAAGGCCGGGCGGGCGAACTCGAAGGCGAAGCTCAGATCCCGGCAGTTCGGGCACTCGAACGCTCCGTCGATTTGCCCGTCGAACCCTTCTCCGCACACCCTACAAAATGGATCCGCCAGACGCGGCAAGCCCTCGCGACAGGGCGAGCACAGCGACCGTCCATCGCGCAAGGCCTCGCTGCACAGCGCGCAAGACGGCGGATAGATCAGATCCAGCAGCCGGCTGAATCCACCGCGGCGAAACACATCACTGGGCGGAGCGGGCAGCACCATGAGAGGGTTTCGTGAACCAATGGACCGCCACACCGGTCGCGATGATCATGATCGAGGGCACCAGACCCTCCCGCAGGGTCGATCCAAACAGGAATCTCGACGCCGGACTGACGCCCGGAGCCACCAGGCTGATCCCCTTGAAAATCATGACTCCAAAAATCCAGCCAGCATGAAGGCCGATCGGCAACCACAACGACGCCGTGCGCCAGCGCGCGTACGCCAGCACCAGTCCCACCGCCAGCAGCGCCCCGAAACCAGACACCAATTCGATTGGTTGGGCGAAACGCCCCATCATCTGCCCGATCAGCCACAGGCCGGCGATCGGCGACTCCGGGTCCGGCACCATCACGCCGAACGGCGGCTGAAGGAAGTGCACGAAGGCAAAGAGAACCGACACCGAAATGATCGCCCCCCGGGGACGCATCGCCCTCATGAACAACCCCAGCAACACGCCACGAAACAGAACTTCCTCGATGAGGGAAACCACTGCCGCCGGCCCCATCGCCGACCGCACCACTTTCCATCCGTCGACTGCAACAACCACCCCGCCTGGTGAAACCAGGCCCTGCCTCCAGACAAACGCGCCGGCTTGAACCAACAACAGCCCCATGAGCAGTGTGCTGGATGCCGCGATCACGAACCCGAAAAGCAGGCTCAAGGGACCACGCTCATTGCGCTTCAAGGGCTGGCCGACGTTGGCCGCGACTGCGGCTTCCGGAAGCCGCAGCGACCATGGGGTATCGCGAAAAGCGAGCTTTCCCCGCTCAATGTTCAGCCACTGGATCAGCGGAAAAACCAGCACGAACGCCGAAATCATCAGTGCGCGGTTGAAGAAAATCGGAAAATCCGCCTTCCGGCACGAAGCGGAAAGCCACTCGATGAACCCGTTCGTCGCCTTCCCCTGACTCACCTCGGCCAGAGCCTTCCCCGCTGTATACAGCCACGGAGCGAGCAGTGCGCCCGTCAGCAGCGAAATCACCATGTAAGCGAGAATTTTCAGCACATCACTTTGCAAGGCCCGGCGCACGCAGGGGATGCTGACAGAGGAGGGCTCCAAGTTCCAAGTTCCAAGTTCCAAGTTCCAAGTTCCAAGTTCCAAGTTCCAAGTTCCGGCTTGGAGTCTGGATTTGCACCGCGCACAGTCCCGGCATGGAGAGTCACGAATGGCGGGAGCGCACCGACGAGGGCATGCGATACTTCCGCGCCAACCACCAGGGCGGACGCTGGACGTTTCTAACGACTCTCAAAACCGATCCCGATTGGGAAATCGTCAACCCCGTCCCCGTCGAGCTCTGGCGCGAACTGCGCGACGTCCTCTGGCGGAAGTACCAACGCAAGCGGGGAACCTGGGGGATCATCGAAGCCATCGACAAGATCATCTCGCAGTTCCACCCGGGCGAGCCACCGGAAGAAGAGGAAGACTGAGCCTGCCCTCTGCGGAGGGGAATCCACGCATTTCAAGGCCGGGGATTGACCCCGGGACCGGAAATCCCTAGTCGAAGGCCGGTTTCAACCGACCCCCATGTCCATGTCCGGAGTTCCCACCATCATCTACACGAAGACCGACGAAGCCCCAGCGCTCGCGACCTATTCCTTTCTCCCGATCGTCCAGGCCTTCACCAAGCACTCTGGAATCACCGTAGAAACCCGCGACATCTCGCTCGCCGGCCGCATCATTTCCCAGTTCCCGGACTTCCTCAGCGCTGACCAGCAACTCCCCGACGCCCTCTCCGAACTCGGCGCCTGGACCCTCCAGCCCGAGGCGAACATCATCAAACTCCCGAACGTCTCCGCCTCCGTCCCCCAGCTCAAGGCCGCCATCGCCGAGCTCCAGTCGAAAGGCTACGCGCTTCCCAATCTCCCGGAAACCGCCACCACCGTTGCCGAGAAGGACATCAAGGCCCGCTACGCGAAAGTAATGGGCAGCGCCGTGAACCCCGTCCTCCGCGAAGGCAACTCCGACCGCCGCGCGCCGAAAGCCGTGAAGGACTACGCCAAGGCCCACCCGCACTCGATGGGCAAATGGTCCGCCGATTCCAAGACCACCGTCGCCTCCATGGAGGGTCACGGCGATTTCTTCGCCAACGAAAAGTCCGTCTGCGTCCCCGCCGCCACCGATGTGAAAATCGAGTTCGTCGGCGCGGACGGCTCCACCAAGGTCCTCAAGGAATCCACCCCTCTCAAGGCCGGTGAGATCCTCGACGCCACCTTCATGAGCAAGGCCGCACTCGTCGAGTTCCTCGGCCAGCAGATCGCCAAGGCCAAGGCCGACAACGTCCTTCTCTCGCTCCACCTGAAGGCCACCATGATGAAGGTCAGCGACCCGATCATCTTCGGCCACGCCGTCGAGGTCTTCTTCAAGGACCTGATCGCCAAACACGCCGACACCCTCAAAGAACTCGGCGTCGATTTCCGCAACGGCTTCGGCGACCTCGTCGCGAAGTTGGACAAACTCCCCGCCGACAAGAAGGCCGAGATCGAAGCCGACATCCAGGCGGCCTACGCGAACGGCCCCGCGCTCTCGATGGTGAATTCCGACAAAGGAATCACCAACCTCCACGTCCCCTCTGACGTCATCGTCGACGCCTCCATGCCCGCCATGATCCGCGCGGGTGGAAAAGTCTGGGACGCCGAGGGCAAGACCGGCGACACCCTCGCGGTCATCCCGGACAGCAGCTACGCCGGCATCTATCAGGCCACCATCGACTTCTGCAAAAAGAACGGCGCGCTCGACCCCAAGACCATGGGCTCCGTCCCGAACGTCGGCCTCATGGCCCAGGCCGCCGAGGAATACGGCTCGCACAACAAGACCTTCGAGGTTCCCGCCAAAGGTACGGTTCGCGTTGTCAAAATCTCTTCCTCTCAACCCTCAACTCCCAACTCTCAACCCGAGATCCTGATGGAACATCAGGTCGAGGCCGGCGACATCTGGCGCGCCTGCCAAACCAAGGACGCCCCCGTTCAGGATTGGGTGAAACTCGCGGTCAAACGCGCCCGCGCTTCCGGCGATCCCGCCGTCTTCTGGCTCGACAAGAACCGCGCCCACGACGCCCAGATCATCGCCAAGGTCGAAACCTATCTCAAGGATCACGACACCACCGGCCTCGACCTCCGCATCCTTCCGCCCGCCGAGGCCTGCACCTTCTCCCTGGAGCGCATCGTCGAGGGTAAGGACACCATTTCCGTCACCGGAAACGTCCTGCGCGATTACAACACCGACCTCTTCCCGATCCTCGAAGTCGGCACCTCGGCCAAGATGCTCTCCATCGTTCCCCTGATGAACGGCGGCGGTCTCTTCGAGACCGGTGCCGGCGGTTCCGCCCCGAAGCATGTCGAGCAGTTCACCGAAGAAAACTACCTCCGCTGGGACTCCCTCGGCGAGTTCTTCGCGTTGGCCCCGTCCTTCGAGCACATCAGCGACACCTTCCACCTACCGAAAGCCAAGGTCCTCGCCGACACCCTCGATGCCGCCACCGGCAAGTTCCTCGAATTCGACCGCTCCCCCGGCCGCAAGCTCGGCACCATCGACAACCGCGGCTCCCATTTCTACCTCGCCCTCTACTGGGCCCAAGCCCTCGCCGTGCAGGACAAGGATGCCGATTTGAAGACCATCTTCACCCCCGTCGCGGCCGCTCTAACAACCAACGAGGAGAAAATCGTTGCCGAGCTGTTAGCCGTCCAAGGCCACCCGGTCGACATCGGCGGATATTACCTCCCCGACGACGCCAAAGCGAATGCCGCCCTGCGTCCGAGCGCGACCTTCAACGCCGTCCTCGCCGCGATCTAACATAAAATTAACTTGGCGCATCCAGCACAACGACATCTCCGCTGGTTCTTCGGTCTCGGGGCCGCGGGACTGGTGTTGACGACCGCCGCCAATGTCCTCGTGAACCCGTGGCGCGTGTTGCCGGAGGCCACCGAGATCAAGTCGCTTGAGCCCTATCGCGAGATCGATGCCGAGATCCGCACCTGCAAGGCCGGGCTCGCGATCCGTGGCCCCTGGGACGCACTCATCATCGGGAGTTCGCGGCCCAACACCGGCATGGATCCCGCTGGCCCAGCTTTCGACGGGATGAAAGCGGTCAACCTCGGCATGCCCGGTGGCGACCTCTTCGAAACCCGCGCGATGCTCGATCACGCCCTCGCCCACCAATCGCCGAAAGTCGCGATTCTTTTTCTCGATGCCGGCGATCTCACCCGGCCGGGAAAGATCCAGATCGAGAGTGACTTCGAGTTTTCCCCACTGGCGAAAAGCGAGCCCATTGAGCGCTCGCTGCGCTACGTCTTCAGCCAGCGCGCGGTCGATGCATCGGTGGTCACGCTCAATCTCGCCGCGAAGAAGAAGGCCCCTGCCTACACCATGCTCGGCCTGCATTTGAAAAAACCGCCGCGCCTCAACTACTTCGAGACCATGGAGAAATTCTATCTCCCTTGGGCAGTGCAGCTGACTGAAATTCAGAAGCGTGGCCTCGGCATCCAGCCGGACAAGATTGAAGTCGTCCGCGCCATGCTCGATGCCTGTGCCTCACGTGGAGTGAAGGCCATCCTCGCCATTCCGCCGAACCACCTCACGCTTTGCCAGGCGATGGAGGAAAAGGGATCACCCGATCCCTGGTTCCTCGCCGAGCGCCGCGCGATTGCCAACCTGGTGCAGGAAGTCAACAGCACGCACCCCGGGCAACCCTGCGAATTCTGGGACCTCAATCTCCCCTCTCCCGCCACCACCGAGCCTTTCCCACCACGCGATCAACCCAAGGCGATGGAGAACTGGCTCGACCCCATCCATTTCACCCCTGCGGCCGGTGATCGATATGCGGCGCTTCTGTTAGGCGTGCGAAGCGAGGACAAGGCCCTCGGCTACCACGTCGACCCAAAGAACCCGGATGCCTACCTCGCCGAGGTCGAGCGCCTTTTCAAGGATGCCGAAGCAATGCTCCCGGACGAACGGGCGGGAATCCTGAAGGCGCTGGAGAAGCCGTGAGTTCAGGGTTCATTCATCCCGGCAGGGCTGGCAGCCAGTAGCCCCGGGTCGAGCTTGCTCTACGTAGCTTCAGCGAAGAAGGGCGAAGCGACCACCCGGGGAATGGATCCGAAATGCAAATGCACCCTGGAGGGGTGCCAGAGGGCGGACTTCTCTGGATGTGCTCAATCCAGATAACGATCGTCGTAGTCGATCCCGGACTTCTGGAGAAAGGCGATCAGTTCTTCGCGGAAAGTATTCTGCCGATGGTGAGCTTCTTGATTGGCGATGTATCCGCGAGCGGAATCACGCGAGGAGGCGCTGACAGAAAAGGCCGCATATCCTTCCTGCCATTGAAATTGAGGCTGTTTGAACGACTCCCTTACCCAGGAAGTGGAACTTTTCTTCAATTCACGCATGAAATCGGAAAGGCAATGCGTTGGCTTCAAACTGACCAACAGGTGGACATGATCCGCCACGCCCCCGACTCCGAGAGGAACGCCTCCCAGACCGTGCACCGCGCCGCCGAGATATTCGTGGAAGCGGTCTTTCCATTCCGACAAAATTATCGGCTCACGATTCTTGGTCGCGAATACCAGATGGAAGAGGAGGCTGGTGTGGGTCGAGGGCATGATCGGGCTCTGCTGGCACCCCGCCGGGGTGCATTTCATGCGTTGATCTGTCCCGGTGGTGTCGCTGGGCTCAACCACCGGCTACTGGCGATGATGCTCCGGCATCAGAAGAGAATATCTTTGAAGATTTGGAGATATCACTCCCCAAACCGATATCCGTGCATCGCGATCTCACGCTGGAAAATCCTGGTGATCCTGTCGGCCTGTTCAGTTGTGAGAACCTCGGTGTAGGGGCGGCGGTCGGAGCGGTAGTCGCCCTTGGCGTTGACGCCGAGCGAGCCATCCCAGGGGACGCCGAGACGCCGGCAAAGCGATCCGAAGTCCTCGGCCATGCTCTCATACTTGATGATCTGATCGACCATAACCTCGCCCTTCTGGTCGGTGTAGAAGGGGTAGTTGAGGCAGTAGTCGCCGCGTTTCAGATACTCGTCGATCGTCATGGTGCCGCCGCGGACCTTGCTCTGCATGTGGTAGTGCGAGAGGGTCTTTTCCCAGGGGTTCCGCTCGAAGCTGAACTTGTGGTAGTCCTTCCAGATTTTCGGATTCACGCGCTGCTTCAACACCCGGGCCGGGATGTGCTCGTGGTAGCGGCGGCGCTTGTAGCAGTCCTTGAAGGTGCGGATGGGCGTGAAGAAGCGTCGCTCGCAGAAGATCGAGTTGTCGCGCGAGTAGTTGAAGCTGAAGAGTTCCGGAAAGGGCCAGAACGAGCGCTCGAAGTTGCGTGGGCGGTGGCCTTCGACGAGCGGGTAGGTGGGGGTGATGATGTCGTCCTCACCGCAGTGTTTTCCGAGAAAGACCTCGAGGCTGGTTCCTGCGGTCTTGGCGGTCTTCACGAAGATGAATCGGTATTTGTGGGAGATGATCATCGGGTGGAGAGGAAATCCGAAATTCTAAACGAAGAGAGCCAGTCGTTTAGGATGGTTTGGGCTCGTTGGGAGAAGGTGTGGTCGCGGAGGGTGCGGGTGTGGGCGGCCTCGATCATGGCGGCGGCGCGGGCGGGGTCGAGGCGAAGGGCTTCGAACTGTTTGGCGAGGTCGGCGGCGTTCTTGTAAACGAGGATCTCTTTCCCGGGCTCGAAGCACCTCGAGAGATCGGCGACGTCCGGGTAGGTGCCGATGCCCCCGGCGGCGGGGATTTCGAAGGCGCGGAGGTTGAGGCCGTTTTCGGTGTTGCCGGGCTGGGGGAGGTTGAAGACGGCGAGGTGGGAGCGGTAGAGCCCGGCGATGGTGTCGGAGGAGAGCCGGAAGTTCCGCCAAAAGCGCAGGAGGTGACCGGAACCGGGGCCGTAGAGATCGAGCGGCAGGCCTGCTTCGCGCATTTCCCCGAAGATGCGGTGGCGGTGCGGACTGCATTTCCCGGCGAAGACGAGTCGCGGTGTGACGGGGTCGACGCGCTGGAACGGGTAGCGGACCGGGTTCACGGCCAACGGCAGGTAGCGCAGCCAAGGCTCGCGGCGGTGCTCGGCGTGGAATTTTTCAAGAACGGGCAGGCAATGGCTGTCGAAATAATAAACGCCATCGAAGGCTGGGATTTGCTGCTCGGGAATCTTGTTAAGGCAATCGCAAAGCCAGCCGACCATCGGGACGCCGGGCCTAATCGCCAATCTCCAGGCCTCAGCCGCTCGGGCGGAAAGGCCGGCCTTGTTCAAAACCACGACAAGATCCGGAGAAAACCCGGCAAGCTCAGCGGCGCTGCGGCGGACGATTTCCGGGTTGTGGAGCTCCTTTCCCTCGCCGCGCTTCTGGGAAACTCGCTCGGCCGGAGTATCGGCCTGGAAGGAAATCGCCGCCACCTCGCAGCCCCGCTGACGAAAGCCGTCCAGAGTATCCTCGAACCAGGTGAGGATGCTGCGGGACTTCCCGAGGATGGCGACGCGCGGTGGATTCATGAATTGTCCGGCGACCAGCGATCGCACGGACGACTAAGCCCACCCCGACGGGCTTCGGTCAATCCCGGGCACCCGCCTTGACCACATGGTTCATTCCATGCCATACCGACCGGATGGCGAGCGCATGACCCGATGATTTTCAATTCCTACACCTACCTGCTGATTTTCCTGCCGTTGGCCCTGCTGGGGTTTTCGATCATCGCTCGCCACGGGTTGCGGGCCGGATTCGGGTGGCTGGTGGTGATGAGCCTGGTCTTCTACGGGTGGTGGAATCCGGATGCGTCAAAGCCTTGGTCGCCGTTCTACGTGGCGCTGATCCTCGGATCCTGCGTCGGAAACTACTTCTTCGGGCGCTATATTTCCGGGCATAAACACACGCCAATCGGGAAAAAAATCCTCACGGTGGGCGTCGTCGCGAACCTCGGGCTGCTGGGCTACTACAAGTATGCGGGCTTCCTCGCGGGACTGATGGGCGTGGAACTCCACATCGTCCTGCCGCTGGCGATCTCGTTCTTCACCTTCCTGCAGATCGCCTACCTGGTCGACGCCTTTCGTGGCGAGACCGAGGAGTATCATTTCACCGACTACCTGCTGTTCGTGACCTTCTTCCCGCACCTGATCGCGGGGCCGCTGGTGCATCACAAGGAGATGCTGCCGCAGTTCACGAAGCAAACCTGGCGCAACCACAAGTGGACCAATCTTTCGGTAGGACTGACCACCCTGGTGCTGGGTCTTTTCAAGAAAGTCGTCATTGCCGACAACGCAGCCGTGATCGCCAACGCCATCTTCGGACTGGCCGCGCGCGACGAGCGGGCGATCACGATTCTGGAAGGCTGGGCCGCCGTGACCACATACGCGATCCAACTCTACTTCGATTTCTCCGGCTACTCCGACATGGCGATCGGCTCGGCCAGGCTCTTCGGCATCCGCTTCCCGCTCAACTTCCACTCGCCCTACAAGGCCGTCTCGGTCGTCGAATTCTGGCGGCGCTGGCACATGACCTTGTCGCGTTTCCTGCGCGACTACCTCTATTTCCCGCTCGGCGGAAACCGCAAGGGCAAGGCCCGCCGCTACCTTAACCTCATGCTCACCATGGTGCTTGGCGGCATCTGGCACGGTGCCGGATTCGCCTTCCTGCTCTGGGGATTCCTCCATGGCCTCTACCTCTGCCTCAATCACGCCTGGGCCGCGTTCCGGAAGAAACACAACCTCGCCCCACTGCCGAAGCCACTGGCGATCGCACTGACCTTTCTTGCGGTGCTGATCGCCTGGGTGCCTTTCAAGGCCGGCAGCTTCGAGCATGGAACCAGTGGCTCGACCGCTCAGGCGATTACCGCAACCAAGAACATCCTCGCAGCGATGTTCGGCTTCAACGGCTTCCATGGCTGGCCGGACAACAGCGCCTATGTCGCCAAAGACGCCCATGCCTTCCGTGCCTGCCTGTGGCTGTTCGTGATCTGGCTCGCGCCCAACACCCAGGAGTTCCTGCGACGCTACTCGCCAGCGCTCGATGTCGGAGCCTTCGATGGCAACCGCGTCGGCCCACGCCGCTGGTGGCAGTGGCGACCGACCGGGATGTGGTTCGCTTTCACCCTGATCCTGCTGATCATTACCATCGCCCAGTTCGACAAGGTCAGCGAATTCATCTACTTCCAATTCTGAGCCCGTGGCCCGACCAAGCACCATCCACCGCTCCGGCCTCGCTGGCTCACAGAAGGCCTTTCGGCGCTTCTTCATCGGCATCGTCGGCTGCTTCACCTTCGTGATGGCAACGTTCAGTTTCATAAACACCTGGGTCAACCCGCTGTGGGTCTCACACGCGCCATGGACGAATGATGCGAAGTTCTCCGATCACCGCCAGATCTACCGCAACCTCCGCACCGCAAAGGCCGGGCTGGCCCGATCGAAGCAATGGGACGTGGCGTTCCTCGGCTCGTCGCGGGTCGCCATCGCTCTCGATCCGGCCTTGAAACAATGGGGCGACCAAAAGGTGGTGAACCTCGGACTCAGCGGTGGCTCGCTCAACGAGCAGAGCGCCTTCGTTGACTACCTGTCCGAGCACCAGCAACACCTGAAGACGATTTTCCTCGGCATTGATCTCACGGACCTAACAGAGCCGAACGACATGGCCAAAAACGCGGGGTTCTATGAGTCGCCGCTCAATCCCGCCGGTGATGTGGTCGAGCGCGAGGTGCGATACGTCGCCGGAATTTCCTCGTTCCTCGCGTCGGTGAACACAATCAAGTCGGCAGGCAAGGCCGCGACCGCCACCAAGGAATCGGACATGCCGCCCTACACGCCGCTCGGCCATTGGCTGCGCAATCGCTCGGTTCGTCCGGCGCGCGACATCATCCTCACCGACTCAATCCCGCATGCAATCCGCATGATCCGCCAGCGGAAATCGAAACTGGAAATCTCACCGAAAAAACGCGCGGCCCTCGTTCACATCCTGAGCAGCTGCCTCGAGCGCAACGTCGAGGTGAAGATCCTTTTGCCTCCGAATCACTCGGCTTACCTGTCGGTGTTCTTTCTCAACCAGGACCCGGACCCGACTTTCTCGGGCGTGAGAAAGGCAATCGTCGAGGAAGTCGCCGCAGCCAATGCCGCGCATCCGTCTTCAAAGCCCGTGGTCGTCTGGGATTTCATCGACTTCCACCCCCTCAACTCCGAAACCATTCCTCCCGTCGGCGTGGGCGATGGAAAACTCCACTACTGGGCGGATGGCACCCACGGGCTTGAGACGCTCGGCAACGTCATGCTCGCACGCATGAACGACTGGCAGATCGAAAGCAAGCAAGGGGCCGACTACGGCACCGTGATCAACGTTCAGAATCTCCCCGCCCGCCTCGCGGACATCCAGATTCAATACGAGCGCTACCAGACACAGCACCACGAGGAGTTCAAGTTCGTGGCAGAGTCCGTCAGCCACTACGCCGACGACAAGACCAAGCCGAAAGACGAGGACGACGGCCAGAACCCGCCACCATGAAGCCACGTGTCGGCCCAACGCCGGTGGTCTCGCTGATCAAGGGCGGCCTCGGCAACCAAATGTTCTGCTATGCGGCCGGGCGCTCGCTCGCGCTGCGACTGGGTCGTCCCCTGCTACTCGACACACGCACCGGCTTCAAATACGACGATTATGGTAGAAGCTTCCGACTCAACCGCTTCCCCATCATCGCGGAGGAGGCCTCGCTTGAGGCCAGCCTGGGCGGCGACACCCGCTCGTGGTCGCACAAGATCACGCGGGCGCTTTCCAAATGGCAGCGGCCGACCAATCGTTCCTACCTCGCCGAGCGCGAGGGAAGCATGCCGGAGCTGTTAGACACGACCACGCCGCCTGAGGAAAAGCAGGTTTATCTGAATGGCTACTGGCAGGACGAGGCCTACTTCACCCACGCGGCGGCCTCCCTTCGCAAAGAGCTCGCGCCGCCCGTTCCAACTTCCGAAGCCGCCGTCAATGCCCGCAAGAAGATCCTTTCCGCGAGCGTGCCGGTGATGGTCCACATCCGCCGCGAACGCTACAACCCGCGCCTCGATGAGGACTACTATAACACCAGTATCTCCGCCTGCGTGGCGAAATTTCCGGACGCCTCGTTCTTTGTCTTCGGCGATGATTTCGGATGGGCTCGTGAAAAGATCGTCTTCGAGGGATCGCCAGTGCGCTTTCTCGACCGCGTCGGCGCGGATGAGATCGACGACCTGCACCTGATGACCTGCTGCCGCCACGCCATCGTCGCGAACAGCTCATTCTCCTGGTGGGGTGCGTGGCTGGGTCACTCGCCCGGCCAGGAGGTCTGGACCCCGGCCGACCCAGGGTGGCCGGTCAAACCTGCGGCTGGATGGACGATGGTTTCCAACCGGCTCGAGCGCGATTGAACAAACGGAATGCTTTTCAATTCCTATACCTACCTGCTGATTTTCCTGCCGATCGCCCTGCTCGGTTTCCAACTGCTCCAACGCGTACCGATCCGCGTGGCTTTCGGGTGGCTGGTGCTGGTGAGCCTGGTCTTCTATGGCTGGTGGAATCCGGATGCGTCAAAGCCTTGGTCGCCGTTCTACGTGGCGCTGATCCTCGGATCCTGCGTCGGAAACTACTTCTTCGGGCGCTATATTTCCGGGCATAAACACACGCCAATCGGGAAAAAAATCCTCACGGTGGGCGTCGTCGCGAACCTCGGGCTGCTGGGCTACTACAAGTATGCGGGCTTCCTCGCGGGACTGATGGGCGTGGAACTCCACATCGTCCTGCCGCTGGCGATCTCGTTCTTCACCTTCCTGCAGATCGCCTACCTGGTCGACGCCTACCGCGGTGAGACCGAGGAGTATCACTTCACCGACTACCTGCTGTTCGTGACCTTCTTCCCGCACCTGATCGCGGGGCCGCTGGTGCATCACAAGGAGATGATGCCTCAGTTCGGAAAGAAGCGTTCGGGCCGCTCGCTCGACCTCTCGATTGGCCTGACCATCCTCGCGCTCGGCCTGTTCAAGAAGGTCGTGCTCGCCGACAACCTCGCGCTCTCCGCGACGCCGATCTTCAGCCTCGCTGCCTCGGGTCTCCGTCCGCCTACCTTCGGGGAGGCCTGGGCCGGGGCGCTGTCCTACACGCTGCAACTCTACTTCGATTTCTCCGGCTACTCCGACATGGCGATCGGCTCGGCCAGGCTCTTCGGCATCCGCTTTCCGCTCAACTTCCACTCGCCCTACAAGGCCGTCTCGGTCGTCGAATTCTGGCGGCGCTGGCACATGACCTTGTCGCGTTTCCTGCGCGACTACCTCTATTTCCCGCTCGGCGGAAACCGCAAGGGCAAGGCCCGCCGCTACCTTAACCTCATGCTCACCATGGTGCTTGGCGGCATCTGGCACGGTGCCGGATTCGCCTTCCTGCTCTGGGGATTCCTCCATGGCCTCTACCTCTGCCTCAATCACGCCTGGGCCGCGTTCCGGAAGAAACACAACCTCGCCCCACTGCCGAAGCCACTGGCGATCGCACTGACCTTTCTTGCGGTGCTGATCGCCTGGGTGCCTTTCAAGGCCGGCAGCTTCGAGCATGGAACCAGTGGCTCGACCGCTCAGGCGATTACCGCAACCAAGAACATCCTCGCAGCGATGTTCGGCTTCAACGGCTTCCATGGCTGGCCGGACAACAGCGCCTATGTCGCCAAAGACGCCCATGCCTTCCGTGCCTGCCTGTGGCTGTTCGTGATCTGGCTCGCGCCCAACACCCAGGAGTTCCTGCGACGCTACTCGCCAGCGCTCGATGTCGGAGCCTTCGATGGCAACCGCGTCGGCCCACGCCGCTGGTGGCAGTGGCGACCGACCGGGATGTGGTTCGCTTTCACCCTGATCCTGCTGATCATTACCATCGCCCAGTTCGACAAGGTCAGCGAATTCATCTACTTCCAATTCTGAGCCCGTGGCCCGACCAAGCACCATCCACCGCTCCGGCCTCGCTGGCTCACAGAAGGCCTTTCGGCGCTTCTTCATCGGCATCGTCGGCTGCTTCACCTTCGTGATGGCAACGTTCAGTTTCATAAACACCTGGGTCAACCCGCTGTGGGTCTCACACGCGCCATGGACGAATGATGCGAAGTTCTCCGATCACCGCCAGATCTACCGCAACCTCCGCACCGCAAAGGCCGGGCTGGCCCGATCGAAGCAATGGGACGTGGCGTTCCTCGGCTCGTCGCGGGTCGCCATCGCTCTCGATCCGGCCTTGAAACAATGGGGCGACCAAAAGGTGGTGAACCTCGGACTCAGCGGTGGCTCGCTCAACGAGCAGAGCGCCTTCGTTGACTACCTGTCCGAGCACCAGCAACACCTGAAGACGATTTTCCTCGGCATTGATCTCACGGACCTAACAGAGCCGAACGACATGGCCAAAAACGCGGGGTTCTATGAGTCGCCGCTCAATCCCGCCGGTGATGTGGTCGAGCGCGAGGTGCGATACGTCGCCGGAATTTCCTCGTTCCTCGCGTCGGTGAACACAATCAAGTCGGCAGGCAAGGCCGCGACCGCCACCAAGGAATCGGACATGCCGCCCTACACGCCGCTCGGCCATTGGCTGCGCAATCGCTCGGTTCGTCCGGCGCGCGACATCATCCTCACCGACTCAATCCCGCATGCAATCCGCATGATCCGCCAGCGGAAATCGAAACTGGAAATCTCACCGAAAAAACGCGCGGCCCTCGTTCACATCCTGAGCAGCTGCCTCGAGCGCAACGTCGAGGTGAAGATCCTTTTGCCTCCGAATCACTCGGCTTACCTGTCGGTGTTCTTTCTCAACCAGGACCCGGACCCGACTTTCTCGGGCGTGAGAAAGGCAATCGTCGAGGAAGTCGCCGCAGCCAATGCCGCGCATCCGTCTTCAAAGCCCGTGGTCGTCTGGGATTTCATCGACTTCCACCCCCTCAACTCCGAAACCATTCCTCCCGTCGGCGTGGGCGATGGAAAACTCCACTACTGGGCGGATGGCACCCACGGGCTTGAGACGCTCGGCAACGTCATGCTCGCACGCATGAACGACTGGCAGATCGAAAGCAAGCAAGGGGCCGACTACGGCACCGTGATCAACGTTCAGAATCTCCCCGCCCGCCTCGCGGACATCCAGATTCAATACGAGCGCTACCAGACACAGCACCACGAGGAGTTCAAGTTCGTGGCAGAGTCCGTCAGCCACTACGCCGACGACAAGACCAAGCCGAAAGACGAGGACGACGGCCAGAACCCGCCACCATGAAGCCACGTGTCGGCCCAACGCCGGTGGTCTCGCTGATCAAGGGCGGCCTCGGCAACCAAATGTTCTGCTATGCGGCCGGGCGCTCGCTCGCGCTGCGACTGGGTCGTCCCCTGCTACTCGACACACGCACCGGCTTCAAATACGACGATTATGGTAGAAGCTTCCGACTCAACCGCTTCCCCATCATCGCGGAGGAGGCCTCGCTTGAGGCCAGCCTGGGCGGCGACACCCGCTCGTGGTCGCACAAGATCACGCGGGCGCTTTCCAAATGGCAGCGGCCGACCAATCGTTCCTACCTCGCCGAGCGCGAGGGAAGCATGCCGGAGCTGTTAGACACGACCACGCCGCCTGAGGAAAAGCAGGTTTATCTGAATGGCTACTGGCAGGACGAGGCCTACTTCACCCACGCGGCGGCCTCCCTTCGCAAAGAGCTCGCGCCGCCCGTTCCAACTTCCGAAGCCGCCGTCAATGCCCGCAAGAAGATCCTTTCCGCGAGCGTGCCGGTGATGGTCCACATCCGCCGCGAACGCTACAACCCGCGCCTCGATGAGGACTACTATAACACCAGTATCTCCGCCTGCGTGGCGAAATTTCCGGACGCCTCGTTCTTTGTCTTCGGCGATGATTTCGGATGGGCTCGTGAAAAGATCGTCTTCGAGGGATCGCCAGTGCGCTTTCTCGACCGCGTCGGCGCGGATGAGATCGACGACCTGCACCTGATGACCTGCTGCCGCCACGCCATCGTCGCGAACAGCTCATTCTCCTGGTGGGGTGCGTGGCTGGGTCACTCGCCCGGCCAGGAGGTCTGGACCCCGGCCGACCCAGGGTGGCCGGTCAAACCTGCGGCTGGATGGACGATGGTTTCCAACCGGCTCGAGCGCGATTGAACAAACGGAATGCTTTTCAATTCCTATACCTACCTGCTGATTTTCCTGCCGATCGCCCTGCTCGGTTTCCAACTGCTCCAACGCGTACCGATCCGCGTGGCTTTCGGGTGGCTGGTGCTGGTGAGCCTGGTCTTCTATGGCTGGTGGAATCCGGATGCGTCAAAGCCTTGGTCGCCGTTCTACGTGGCGCTGATCCTCGGATCCTGCGTCGGAAACTACTTCTTCGGGCGCTATATTTCC